>LV_Brine_h2_0102DRAFT_1000353_pt1 | contig 16965 bp, 27 predicted proteins | sample LakVidmifraction_3_FD_10600 | JGI IMG/M metagenome (IMG submission 10600)
CATCAGGTAAATTAATAGGAAATTAGGGGGCTTACTAGTATGAAAGAAGTTCGTGGTGATGTGTTCGATTTAATTAAAGGTGAGTTCCAAGTCATTTGTGTAACTACGAATGGCTTTGTTAAAAAGAATGGAGAATGTGTAATGGGAAGAGGGATAGCACAAACAGTTAAACGTTTATTCCCTCATGTACCAAAGAAATTAGGTTTTCTATTGAAGGAGTATGGTAATCGAGTGTATATTCTACATAAATATGAGGATGGTGCAATACTTAGTTTTCCTGTCAAACATAATTGGTGGGAGGATGCTGATATTAAGCTAATAAAGAGGTCTTGTGATGAATTGATGGCTATGCTAGATAAGAATGTTCACATCACAAAGGTATTACTTCCAAGACCAGGGTGCGGTAATGGTAAGTTGTCATGGGATGATGTAAAACCTGCAATTGAGCCACTGTTAGATGATAGAGTTTATGTAGCTACGTTTTAATCATTATGTGTTAAGCATCACGTTAAACTGCTTAATCTTTTTATTGGGAGAGGGAGAGATTTTATGTACGCTTTAACAAGTATAGGGATAATAGATACAAAAATACCATTAAATTGTGAGTTCGCACTGGAAGCGATAGGTTATACATTATATGAAGAGGTATTATTAAACTATGAAATGCACTTTAAAGAAAAGAACGAAGGGTTAAGTCTACTAGTGCATGGCAAAGTAAATGCATTAGTAAATGAGATAATGCTATTAAAACAATACCAACAAATGCATCAAGAGCACACTACGCAACATAGGCAGAGCTGTATTGGATAAGATTAATCTATCTAGTAATTGTCGTAGCATAAACCAAACTAACATAAAGGGAGTCGATCATCAATGTCAAAGTATAATTTTTCAGCATTCACAAAGGTAGCAGAGGGTAAGGAGAAAGACGTTCTAGTAACAAAAACAGAAGGCTCAAGTGCAATAAAAACAAACCTTCCAGGAGAGAAACACTATGGAGTGTATATTGACATGTGTGAGAAAAGACGCATAACTCCAAAGAAGATTAACTTGTTCACTACTAAGAGTTTGTACGCAGAAATTGCAATAGTTAAAGCATTACCGTATAAATCTAGTGATAGCCAACAAGATATGATTATCAATCTTTTGACAGAAATTAACACAATTGTACCGAACAGTTATAAACCTTTATCAAAGGAAAGTCTTGCTAATCTAAATAGTGCAGGTGCATCATCTCTTATCGAAAGATTGGTAGGGGAGAGAAGAAATCTTAATGAAATTGCACCTGCTACTGAAGATCAAGCGACTAAAATTGCAGGATGGATGTTCTGCCCAGATATTCCTTGGGAAGAGTATGGAATTGAATTAAAGATTTATGTTACAAAGCTTGAGTATTGGAGTACAGAATACGATGTACCCGAAGATTTGGAGATTAGACCATTTAAAGCTGTAACAGTTGGACAGTTAAAAGAACAGATCAAAAGAAAGATCAAACAAAAGGAAGCTAATGCAATGATGAATAAATATGGTAGTATCTTTTATGCATGGTCAAAGACTAGAATGACTGATGGACAAATACTACACATCAGACAATTGGAAGAAAGATTATGCGATATAAGCGTTCCAAAGCAGGTAGAAATTGCTGTTGATTTTGAAGGTAATCCAATTGAAATTCAGTACGGTAATTCAAGAGAAAGGGTCTATCCTGATGGCTACATATCTTTACCTGATCATGAGTTAAAACAAATGTCTAAGCAACAAGCTACGAAGTTTGTATATCAGTTAGAACTTGAAGTGAAAGACAAGGAGCTAGGTAAGCCAGGTAACTTCTATGGTGATAGCCAACAAACCTTCCAAGAGAAAGTCCAAGTGTTCTGCAATCAAACAGGTCTAGGTGAGGCTCGTGATGCCATGGAGGCTCGTACAGTAGAACATAGAAGATTAACAGACTTTGTTTATGCTTTAGGAGCAAATATGGGTTATGTTGATGAGGATTTAGCTAACCGTATGAATGAGTTTGATGGAGATTTACCTGATGATATAAAGCAGGACGTTAAATCTTACATGTATCAAGCTATTGACTATAAAGATATGAAGTCAATGCTATCATCTGTACAAAAGTTAAGAGGATTTGCAGAGAAGGTAGAATCATTAGATAACATCGTATCAATAATTGAGGATGAACTTAATGGTCATTTCAATACTAATGCGGAGAATATACTAGAAGAAGTGATCTAAAGATTAAAACCAGGGCGTGCTCACATTGAGTGCGCCTTTTTTTGTGTGCATGTTTCCAAAGAGTAAGTTCAAGAACCAGTTCAAGAACCAGTTCAAGAACCAGTTCAAAACCAAGTTCAAAACCTTCGTATTCGGAGTTAGTCGGCATCGGGGCGAAAATCGTCATTTTTGAAATAATGCCAAGCAAACACTATAAGAAAAAAAGGATTAATAACTAATAGAACATGTGCAGTAGTAAGAATATGTAAAGCTTACTTTTTTACATTGATAGTGTTGTCTTTAGTGTTAATTTTAGTTATTATAGTTAAAGTAATTGACTTAGCAATTGGAGGTTAGATTTAGTGAAGAAAGAACAAGGAACGTGCGTTAAGTGTAAAAGGTGGGTTCATAAAGAAGATAACAAATCAAAGAAAGATAATGAAGTTCAACATAAACGATGTGCAGATAATTATAAATAGGAGGTATTTTCAATGACCATCAGTAAGAAATTACTTAGCGATTACATTCATCAAAAGGTATCAAAAGGTGATGTACAAAGAGTGAACATAAATGAAAATTTAAAACCTGGATTAAGAGTGTATTATAGTGCTCTTAATCGAGAAGGAACAGTTGTATCGTTTAATGATACATCTATAGGTATTCAATTTAATTCAGGATTTAGTGGTCATAATTTATCGGGTGCTATTGAGAACAAAAATGGTTGGTGGTGTGAGTTGAAACACATTGAATTATTAGAATAGGAGGTATTTTTATGAAATGTACTATTACACAATAGAGACAAATAGCGTAATAGAAAAGAGAGTGTGATCTTTGATGGTAGATAGAGAAAAAAACTTATGTTATATCGTTACCGTTCATTACTTTATTAAAAGTGGCGAAGATGGCTTAAAGTCTAAAGACCGTGTTTTTATCAGTCTACACAGCATTAACACAAGTAAATGTAGAGATTTTGCTAAACAAAAAGCGGAAGAAGATAAGAGATTTCTAGGGTATCAAGAGGAGTGGATTACAGGATATACAGTACCTTTATATGATTATTGTAAGTGAACATTTCAATTAAACAGTGTATTAAGAAAGTAGGTAATAATATGTCCTTTACAATTAAATGTGACAAATGTGGAAATGAATACATTTTGAAAAGCGGGACTATAAAGCGAGAGGAAATTGACTTCATAGTTCTTACTGACAGAGCAGGTACTACTGTTGTGGAAATAGGTATCTACTGTGAAAATAAAAAATGTAACAATTTTATAGATATTGATTACTGAACAGTTCGATCATTATGTAATTTAAAAGATGAACATGATGAACAATTAGTAACTTTTCATTATATTTCCGAGATGAATGGAGAAACATTAAATTATTAAAATAGGAGGTACTTTTATGGAGCTTTATATAGGAAAACGTGTTATGATTAAACCTGATTTGAATGAAACCGACACAATGGGTGTTGGGATTTGTGTTGATATGATGAATTTTATAGGAAAAATTCTTACAATAGAGCTTATTTTAATAAGCGAATTTGATGGTTTAACGACAATAATGCTTAAAGAGGATAGTCAATGGATTTGGACACCAAATTGTTTTATTGAACCATTTAAAAATCAAAAAGAACTTTTATCAAATGCAATAAAAAATGGAATGAGCAGTAGAGAGTATAAAAAATCACTCATTAACATTGACTGAGCAGTATTTATTGAGGTTGGATTAAGAGTTAATCAGAGAGTTAACAATTCAACTTCAAATAAGATATAGAAGAATGTGGTACAAGAGTTAAGTTCCCATAAATCGGCTTAACATTGGGTTGTATCATATTCTTGTGTATCTTATGATATGCATGAGGGGCGAGTATTACTCAGTCTACTAAAAAAACAAACCAAGGAGATGTTGGATTATGTCAGTAACAAAAACAGTTCGTGTAGGTACTATGCCAGGTCGTATTAATGAGTTCGCAGTAGAAGTTGGTACGCCAATTAGTGATGTATTGGTTCTTGCTGAACTTAGCACAGAAGGTTATGAAGTAAAGGTTGATGGTGCAGTAAATAATGGAACAGGTGTTGTAACAGAAAGTACAAACCTTATCCTATTAGCTCGCCAGGTAAAAGGCAACAGTGTTGTACGTATCGGTACTATGCCAGGTCGTATTAATGAGTTCGCTCTTGATGGAACAACTACATTTGCACAAGCTTTAGCAACTGCTGAACTTTCTGCTGATGGTTATGAAATAAAAGCTGATGGTTCTGTTGTGGCTGATATGGATGCACCAATCGGTAGCACAAACTTGATCTTATTAGCTAAACAAGTCAAGGGTAATAAATAGTATCCTGCGCAGGGTACGTCTTCGGACGTGCCTTACATAAAGCACATCACTGATGAGCAAGCACTTAGTGGTGCGGTGGTGTGCTTTATGTAGGGTGTGCGTGAGCATGCGTGCAACACCGCACAATATCCTACATAACCTAAACCAAACAAGGAGTGATTTACATGACAATTGATAGAATTGAAGTACATGAATACGAGGTAATGCTTGGAGCTAACAGAGATGAGCATTTCGCTTGGGTAGAGGATATTAACAATCAAATTAGAAATAAACTGATCAATATTAATATCCGGACAATTGATTTATATAATTTATCAGGTGGTCAACAATTGCATTATGCAGGTGATCAACAAAGAATGATTATTTACAGTAATGCTACACGCTCACCGAACGGAGCAAACCAGAGACAAATTAAGTTTGGAAATGTGAATATGACAGTTGATGTTTATGAGCCTAACAATGAGGGTGTTACTTTTACAGATGATAATGGTATTCCCATTGCAGAATATCACGAATATCACAATGAATTAAATATTCTGTTTAACATATTTAATGTATACAATGATAATAATATCAAAGCGTTTGGTTTTATCTTAGATGTTTTTGAAAGAATTATCTTATATCCAAAAACATTAGTTAACTCATGGTTACACACAAATAGAAAAGATGTTCTAACTGATAAACTAACTAAAAGATTTAAAGAGCAACATAGACGTGAAGTAATGGAAGATAAAGATAGAATGAATAGATATTCTACTTCTATTAATGAATACAAAGAAAAGATAAAACGTAGTTTTGACAATATGATTAGGCTTCGTAACAAGGTTGAAATGGAAGAACGTAACCTTAGCGATGTAGACACAAAGATTATTAAAGAACTTGATCTAATTGTTACTCATGATAAAATAAGCGATTTGCATATCATAGGTGAAAAGTTTATTGCCTATGTGCCTAAAGTATATGCCCACTCAACTACTGGTGAAAGATATTACATCGGAAATATGCGTATCGAACTTAATCCCGAGAATGCAGAAGTAAATTTCTTTGGAGATAATGGTCGTAATGGCTATTGGTCAGAAAGTGATCCTCACCCTCATGTAGATGGTAGACGAGGTACACCGTGTTTAGGTAGTATAGGCTCTACAATTGCTGAACTTGCCTCACATAACGAAATTTACGCCCTTGTATTGACTTGTATTGACTTCTTAGAAAATGCTAATACAAGTGACCCAGCAGGTAATAAGGTTATTATGTGGGATCAAGTAGATGAAACTGGTACTGTTATACGTGAAGGTGGCATTAATGAAGAAGAAGAAAAGACTGAATGTAATTGTTGTGGAGACATGTATCCTGATGATGAAATATATGGTGTATACAATGAAATAGATGAGGACGGTGATCCTGCGGAGCATAGAAACGTATGTGAAGCTTGTAGAACAGATGATTACACGTTTAATGATAATATTGATGAATTTATTCATAATGATGTGGAGGTTGATGGTTAAATGTTTAAAGAGAAGAAAAACCCAACAACAACAGTAAAGGCTATTGCATCACTCACCCCAAAAGTAGGTATTAGGTCTGATGCATTAATTAAGATGAAGATTTATGTTGAAGAATGTAATGATGAAATTGGTTGGCTTGGCACTGTACAGGAATTAGGTAATAGACAGTATATCATTGATGATGTATTTTTATTTGAGCAAGATGTACACGGTGCAACAACTGAAATCACACCTGATGGATTGTCAAAGTTCGGTGAAGAACTAATGACTAAACCTGATGGAATGGATATTTGGAATAATCTTAAAATGTGGGGTCACTCTCACGTAAACATGAGTATCACTCCAAGTGGTCAAGATGATAAACAGATGGAAGAGTTTGAGTCTATCGGTCAGAACTGGTTTTTGCGTTTGATCTGCAACAAGAGAGGTGATATGAAAATTGATCTCTTTGATTATGAGAATGGTATCACTTATCTTGATGTAATATGGGTAGAACTCGCATCAAAAGAAGAGGAAATCATTAAGAAACAAATCGAAGAACTTCAAACACAACTTGAAGCATTTCAAGAAACAAAGGAAGATCAATATAAGTCAGTCATTGAAGCGGAAATAGAAGAGAAAGTTAGTAAAATGGTTGATAAAACACATTCAGTTTCAATAGGAAAGGACTACCCTAGAGGGTATGGTTATTGGCAATCGGGAGCTTGGGTTTCTTACGATGATAATGATAAAGAATTACCTGAAAAAAAAAACTGGACACGAGGGAAATAATAGACTCAGAGACAGAGTACGTAGATTATACGACAGGTGGAATTTATGATGAGTTAGATGATGATGATCATGTTACGAGTTTATTTAATGTTCAAGAATTGCTTGAACTAGCTGAATGTAAAACATTAGAAGAAGTTGAGCATGAAGTAAGTATGCTTGGTTATCCATATTACTTTACAGAAGATGATTTGGAGAGAATACTAAGAGTTGCTTTTAAAACGCACAACAAATATTTAGGAATATAAGGAGGAATTAATGTGACACAATTAGATGTACGTAGGCATATGGAGTTATTTGATCCGTACACGTTTAACACACCTATCCATGTGATAGGGTGTGGTGCTACGGGTTCGTGGCTTGCGCTTCAATTAGGTAAGCTTGGAATTAAAGATGAACTTATCAACGCATGGGACTTTGATACAGTTGAAGAACATAATATTCCTAATCAAGCATTTGGATTACATGATGTGGGGAGAAGCAAGGCATTAGCAATTGAGTCGCAAATTGTTGATATGACAGGTTCTCACATTAAAATCCATAATCAGAAATATACTAATCAACGATTATCAGGTATTGTATTCCTTATGGTTGATAGTATGTCAGAGCGAAAACGTATTTGGGAGAACCACATCAAGATGAAATCAGCAGTAAAATTATTAATTGAGCCTCGTATGGGTCTTGATGTAGGACGTGTTTATAACGTGAACCCTATGGATTTAGAGCATGTTAAGCGTTATGAGGATTGTTTTTACAGTGATGATGAGGCAGAGGTAAGTGCGTGTGGTACTTCAATGACAGTTATTACAACTGCAATGAGCGTTTCTTCTTGGTGTGCAAGACAATTAATCAATTTTCATCAAAATGAAGAACCGCTTGATAATGAAATACTAATTGATTTTAAGTATAACAATATTATATCAACGAGGTGGTCATAATGTGGGAAAATAACATTCCATTCCCAGGTAAACGTGTCATTTTAAATCCAGAAGCAAGTAAATTGAGTTTGAGTGCGGCAAATGGTGATGCAGGATATATTACTTCTTTAATAGATGAAAGTAGATTAAGAGATTGGAAATCAAATAGTGTTATAAGAGAAGATGAACTGGTAAGAGTCACTTGGGATAATGGAAATGTACGTATTTGTAGTGTAACATCATTATTACCTATTGAAGCGGAGTATCTTGAACAAACATACATTGCTTTTGATGGTGGTAAGTCAGTAACATTAAATAATGATAAAATAAAAACTATGTTAGATGAACAAATCATTAAGGGAAGATGTAAATTGAAACTATTGAAACCTCTCGATGCAGAGTGGCGTGCAACCTTTGAAAAAAATGGGTCTGATGCTTACAAAACAAAGGTTAAAATGCATGTCAGAAATGAAAGATCACATGATGGATTTGATATTACAAATGATGTGGAGTTTGAAGAAATGCTAGAATTCAAAAATAAAGAAAGTCAAAATGAAGAAAATGATCCATTCCCCTTTTAATTGAGAGATTGGTATGATATACTAATTACACGTGCTAAGCAACCACATTAAACTGCTTACATTATGATCCTTTACTTACAATTTAGGATGAGCAAAGGTTTCGTTCGCTGAACCCGTTAATCAGCGATCAAACATAGGCAAATGTTCCAAGGTGGCGAACGAGTCTCCAAAACTTGTTGGGTAGGTTCAATTCCTACTGCCTATGCCATACATAAAGCAGATAGTGGTGATGCTATGAAACAAATACAACATAAGAATAAAAGAATATTAGAGTTGGAAGACAAACATAATAATTCAATTGAAGAGATATTACGTTTTTTATATGTGGATCAGAACATGACATACCACCAAATCACAAAAGAACTTAATATCTCCTATGTAACCGTAAAGCGTTGGCTAAAAAGGGCAGGCATTTACTCAAAAAGATTAAACATTAGGGGAGATACATAGATTGTGTCTTCTTTTTTGTCGCTATTAATTATTGAGTAGTTGAGACAAATGGTGTAATAAATAAAATCAAAAGGAGTTTTTAAAATGAACCCAAGGGAAGCGTTTAGAGTGTTTATAAGATTTCAGTTAAGAGATGCAATTGAAGAAGGGAAGGTTAATTTATCAAGTGATAATATAGAGAAATTCGTAAATGGAATTGAGGACGATTACACATTTTATGAAAAACTAGACGACTTTCTAGCTGAATATATTAATGATTTTGGCGATAATTACGATTTATTTTAATGCACAGTTCGACCATTACACGCACTTTTAGGAGGTGATGCATATAAGAACAAGTCTACTATTTCTATCAAGCGAATTAATGAGTCCAAATCGAAGGAAAGAGCTTAACATTCCAATGGAATTTATCTCTTTTGCTATGGTCGAAGCGAAGATGTACACGCAATTCAGAAGTAAAGGGACTTTTATCACAAATATTACACGTGATTGGGGTAACTCAGTCGTATATGGAGGTCTTTTTCTTCTACACGATTTTGACTTTTACATTCGTTTGGTTGATGCGTACAATAATTGTTCATTAACAACGTTACGCAAGAACCACAAAAATGACATGCAACATCGTATTGTGCAAGAAGTAGTTCCAATTAAGTTTAAGAATTTAGACGAGTTGGAACGGTTAAAGTACCAAGAAAGAGAGCCATTGAAGGCTCATATGTACGTTGGAAACCCAAACCATCCCAAAATAGACAAGCGTACAAAAAGTTTTATTAGTTATCGCATCATAGATGGTGTTGATAAAGAATATTTCTTACAATTATATAAGGGGTTGGGTAAATGAACGAGAGAACATATGAGAATGGCTACCAAGATGCACTGGAATTAATGGATTTTACAATTACACATGCAATTAAGCGTAATGATGATATGCAAACACCACAACAAATGTTAAATGTGATAAATGCGGTCATTGCAGAGCTTAACTATCAGATCATTGAGTGTAATACTGATGATGATGATGATTACTATTGTGAAAAAGAGTGTGCATCGTGTGAGGAAAAAGAAGAGTATGAAAAAATAACAGAAGAAGAATTAAAAGCAATTATGCACCAAATATTTAGTGGATTTGGCATTATCGAAGGAGGCAAAAATAATGAGTAATGGATGGGATTTTGACAAAGGTAGTAAGGATGGACAAAAAGCAGAGTTTACAAAGTTTCCAGTAGGAGTGACTCGCATCAGAGTTATTGATGAAGCACCACATATACGTTGGGTGAACTGGATGCCACAATTTAGGCGTTCTGTAAATTGTCCTGGAAAAGATAATCCGATTAGAACGATCAGACAACAACAAAAGGCTAATGGTCAAGAATACACGTATTCTATGGCTAAACGTTTTGCTATGAATATCATCAATCGTGATACTGGTAAGCAAGAAATCATGGAACAAGGCGTAACGTTCTTTGAAGACTTACGTGATATTATGACTGACCTTAAAGAAAAGGGTAAAGCTCTGTCTGATGTGGATTTAAAAGTCCGTAGAAGAGGAACTGGTAAAGATGATACCTCATATCGTGTTGATGTGGATGAAGAAATACCATTATCAGCAGATGATCAGAAAATGATCGGAACTAAGCTTGATTTAGAAGAATATTTTAAACCTAACTCAGCAGAACAAATCTTAAAGCTTCTAAATGTAACAGCCAACACTCCACAAGAGTATCAGGATGCATGGGTTGAAGTTATGACAGAAGGTAAAGAAGATACAACTAGCACTGAAGAAGAAGATATTGAAGTAATATAACATAATACCCCTTCGGGGGTATTTACACATGGGGGAATGTGTATGCAAATCAATAGAAAACACAATTTAGGTGTGATTGAAGGAAAANTTTATAACGCTCTAGTTGAACTTGCTAATGATAAAATGATTGCAAAAGCCTCAAATAAAGAAATTGCTAAAGCTATTGGATATAAAACATGGGGTGGTGGACTTACGTTTGCTTTAAAAATTCTTCATATGAAGAGAATTATCAATTTACAAAGTAAAGGAGTTTATAAAATACTACTATGAGTCCAAAAGCTAATGGTACTGATGCGAAAGATATTGCGTTACACTTTTTAAAAATAACAGGTAAACGTACCACACCACAAATTGTATCCAAAGCTATTATACAAGCCAAATCAATGCTAGAAAGCTTGTATACAAAAGATGAGATTATAAGTGTCATAGATTACATTATTGATCAAAAGAAGATTGAAATGTACTCTCTAGGCTATGTGGGAGCATGTATTAACGATGTATTACGTGAAATGAACAAATCTGTTGTTGATGAAACTGTAATTCATGAATTAGATCAACTCGCATCAGAACAAAGCAAAGAGAGAAGTGAGGTGATTGTAAGTCATGAGTCAGGAGAACGCAACAGGAAAAGAGCAGAAAGAAATAATTCTAAATGCAGGTTCAGAAAGAAATTTAATTTCGATATGTTTGAAAAGTAGTGATGCAATCATTGATGTGGAAAGCAAGGATATATACCCTGAACATTTTGGTGTTCGTGGGCATCGGTCTATCTTCATGTCTATCCTATATCTATATTCAAAAAAGATCAAGCCAACACCAATGGCAATTATGGAAGTTTTATCTAACGGTGAAGCTAAAGATAGTGTTAATGAGTTGGGTGGATTAGATTATCTTATGTTACTTGAAGAAGCAAACATTCCAAGAGATAATTTAGGCATCTTTATTGAAAAGATAAAACAAGGCTATACTAGAAAGATGATGTATGAAATTGCTGAAAACATTAAGAATTTTGTTATGTCTAATCGAGCAGATATTTTAAATCCTTCTGAAATTGTCGGATATGCTGAGCAAAAGATAACTGATCTAAATGTAAATTCACGTGATACAGATGATGTATACAAGATGGGTGCTGAAACAGAAGAGGTTCTAGCTGAACGTGCTGAAAACCCTTCTGTTGTACCAGGTCTTGAAGTAGGATGGATTGAGTATGACAGGCTAACTAATGGTGCACAAGATGGTGATTTAATTATCATATGTGCTCCCTCTAAAACAGGGAAAAGTGTTACACTCACTAATTGGGCAACAAAGTTAGGTATTTATGACCAATTGCCTGTTCTCTATATTGATACGGAAATGAACTCCCGTGAGCAAGAGGATAGAATATTATCAAACATGACAGGTATTCCACATGATGAGATCGTCAGTGGTATGTATGTGATGGATACAGTTAATGGGACAGCTAATGAGAAAGTTAAGAAATTAAAAGAAGCACGTGAAAAGTTAAACTTGGGGAATTACTATCATATTTATATGCCTCAATTCACGATTGAAAAGGTTAATGCTCTTGTTAAGAAGTTCAAAATGCAAATAGGTATTGTTGCTCTTTTCTTTGATTATATTAAGATACCAAGTAATCAAGGAACATTTAAAGATGCTCAGGAGTACCAAAAGCTAGGGTTCTTCACATCAGGTTTAAAAGACCTAGCAGGTATACTAAAAATGCCAGTGTTCAGTGCATGTCAAACCAATCGTAGTGATGTGAAAACAGAAGCACCAAGTGAAGCTGATATTGGAGGGTCTTACCGTATTCTACAACTTGCAAGTAAACTTATCTTTTTATATAACAAGACTGATGAGCGTATTGCAAAGGATGGTTTTTCTAACGGTAATCAATCGTTATGGATTAAGTTTCAACGTAACGGAGCTAGTGATTGCGACCCAATAAATATCATGTTTAATAAATGCATATTGCGCCAAGAGGAGTGCTAAATTAAACTAGGAGATGGTTGTAATGAAAAAGTACGACTTACACGTAAGTTTAAAGCCTGAGATACACAGTGGTGAATTGAAACACTTTTGGAACATCACATTAACGACAAGTGATGGTACATTCAATGTAGCACATGGGTATGAAAAAGACTTATTAAGTGCTGTACACAATGCATGGAAAAAAACAATTGAACTTAAACTAAACTAGGAAGTGTAGTATGGAAATAGGGCAGAAAGTACAGTTAATGATTGAGCTTTTAAAAGCATTAGATACAAATATAGCTAAAGAACAATCAATGAGAAGTAGAATTTCGTACAAAATAGAAACATTGTTAGAACAAAACTAAACCAGGAGGAATTATAATGAAAACATATCAATTTAATATCGAAGGATCAAAACACTTTGTTAAAACAGATGCACAAACAGAGGCAATTGCTGAAGCAATTGAATTTGTTCAAAAGGGAGAAGTTAATATTGACAAATTACTTCAAGCATTACGTATTTTAGGATTTAAAGCAACTGAGTTGAAGATTGAGCCAGTTGAAGTATTTGAAGTGTAGGTGAATATTATGTTTAAATCAGGTGATAAGGTAAGGATTAATTGGGATCATATAATAATTAAAAAAACTAACTTCATGGGAAATCACGATGTAAAAAAACTAGAGAAATTTCCAAGAGATCATATTCACACAATAACTTCTTATCTTTATGGTAATAGATACCCTATAATCTTAAAAGATGTTGACATATTACTATCAAATGAAGAAGTAATAAAAGTGGGTGACTAGATGGATGCAATCACGCTCCTACAAGAGCATATCGACATAACTAAACTAATGGATCATTATGACTTTGATAATATAAGGCATGACGGTCTTATGATACGCTCTTGTTGCAAGCTTCATGGTGGAAAAAACCCATCAGGTTTTGTTGCAAATCAAGAAAATGGGTTATTTTATTGTCATACTGGTGCTTGTGGTGGTGGTGATGCATTTACACTTGTTCAACACATGGAGAAGTGTACATTTCCTGATGCGGTTAATTGGACAGCTAAATTCTTTGGCGTAGACATTGATGGTTTACGCATCACAGAAAGAAACGATACACATTTAAAAGAATTAAAACTCTTTGTTAAAGCTATGCGCTCACGTAAGAAGCGTGAGGTAAGTGAATATGTTATTGATGAGGAAATAAAGCAGGTAACAAAGTTTCGTTCCTTTAAGGGGGAGACATTGAAGCTTTTCGGTCTTGGTCATGTAGTAGAGATTACCGCTTCAAAACGTAATGGAACTATTTATAAATTAAAGAATAGGCTCGTATTCCCTATCATTCAAGATGGTGTACAGATTGGTGCTAGTTTACGAAGAGTGAAAGCCATTGACATACCAAAGTGGTCACATCAACCTTCTAATATTCAGACAAAGGAAATACTTTATAACTATGATAATGCAATTGGTAAATCAATTATTGTCATTGTTGAAGGTATTCCTGATGTGTGGGCTTATCATGAGATTGGTGTGACTGCTGTATGTACATTTGGTGCACATGTAACTGAGGAACAATATAAGTTACTCATTCGCACTGGTGCTGATTTGGTACTATCGTTTGATGGTGATGAAGCAGGTACTCTAGCAACTGAAAAGGTCATAGTTTTATTTCGTTACAAGGCTAACATGGAGAGAGTTGTCTTCAGTGAGGGTGAAGACCCTGAAAATATATCGAGAGAGGAATTGATGCATCGTTATGAGTCCAAAAAGCGTGTATGATATAAGAAATATTGGCAAGGAGTTCTGTAACAATACAACGGGATCAGATCATTATAAACAAAATGGTGTAGAACCTATTGATTTAATGATTTCAAATGGTAGTATCGAAGGTTTTTGTATTGGCAGTATTATTAAATACGCCACTCGTTTTAAAGTAACAGAGAATTTGAATGATTTAAAGAAAATATCAGATTATGCTCACATTTTATGTGGAGTGAAACTAACAGAACCTAAAAAGGAGGAATAATATGTTGTGGTTAGTCATTAATGGAGAGAGTCACCAAATCATAGGATGCAATACACATGAACGTAATGGCAAACATCAACTATGGGTAGAACGTGTAAATGGAAAGACAATGTTAGTCAGTGAAAGTAAGGATAAAGATGAAATTGATTTGGTTAAGGATGCCATTGATTATGCTATTGAAAACAAAGATAATATTTTAAGGTTAAGCTAATGAACGAATTTGTTCATTTACATCTTCATACGATACATTCACCGCTTGATGGAATGGCTAAGATAAAAGAGCTTATCTTAAAGGCAAAATCAATGGGTCAGGCTTCTTTCGCCATTACAGATCATGGAAATATGTCAGGTCTTTATCAGGCACAAAAGTTAGCTGATGAATTAGATTTTAAGATTATCAATGGTTGTGAATTTTACTATGAAAGGTTAGATGAAGAAAAGAAGAACGGTCACTTACTTGTGCTTGCAAAGAACAACATTGGGTTACGCAATCTCTTTAGACTTCAACATGAAGCGTGCACAACAAACTTCTATAAGAAGCCACGTGTAAATTTCGAGATGCTAAAGAAACACAGTGAAGGGTTAGTCGTAACAAGCACATGTTTAGCAAGTGAATTTAATCAAAGATTGTTAAAAGGTGATACACAAGGTGCTATTGAATGGGCTAGGAAGTATCAAGAAGTATTTCATGATGACTTTTACATTGAAATACAACCTAACTCAATGGCAGAACAACACCTTGTGAACAAATCAGCTATTAGGATTGCCAAACAACTGAATATCTCTATTATAGCCACAAACGATGTACATTATGCAAATCAAGAAGATGCTTATGCACATGAAGTACTCTTTGCTATGCAGTTTAAGAAGAAAATGAGTGATCCTGATAGGTTTAAAATAGGTACAGATGATTTTTGGTTAAAGTCTGAAACTGAAATGCGTGACTCTTTTCAAGGAATGGATGAGGCTATCATTAATGAAGCCCTATCTACAACAAAGGAAATTGCAGATAAATGCGACTCTCGAATTGAAAAGGGTAAATACCTACCTAAGTTTTATAATATACCTGATGGGGAAACTGAACGTTCTTTACTTGCGAAAGAGATAAAAGTTGGTTCTAAGGTAAAAGGCTTTAATAAGAATAAGTCTTACATGAAAGATGTTCAACATGAATTGAATGTCGTTGATGGTGAAGGGTACAGCGGCTATTTTCTAATTGTGCAAGACTATGTAGCAGAGGCTAAGAAGAATGGGGTCGTTGTTGGTGATGGTCGTGGTAGTGGAGCAGGTAGTAAGATTGCTTACCTGACAGATATTACAGAGATTGAACCAAGTGAGTTTGATTTACTCTTTGAACGTTTCATGGCAGTAGGAAGAATACCTGACTTTGATGTGGATTTCTCAGATCAAATGAGTGTATTCCGTGATTTGCAATCTAAATATGGAAAAGATAATGTCGCACGTATCATAACCTTTGGTAAACTTACACCACGCTCTGTAATAAGAAAGGTTTTAACTACATTTGAGTTTAACATGAGTGAAATCATTGCAATTACAAAGCTTGTACCTGATCTTTGCCCAACACTTGAGAGAGCTTATATTTTAGAACCACAGTTATTAAAGTATAAAGAGCGTTACCCTAATGAATGGAAAGTTATTGAACGACTTGAAGGTGGTATTGCACATGAGGGTACACATGCAGGTGGAGCGATTATATGTCCAGGGTTAAGAGATATACTACCGCTTAAATATGACCGTAAAGAAGATATGTTAATTGCTTGCTTTGATAAGAAGATATTAGAAGAGTTAGGTCATTATAAGTTTGATGTGTTAGGACTTGAGACATTACCTATTATTAGAAGAATACTAGACTCTATTGAGTATTCAACAGGTGAGAAGATTAAACTTTCAGAGATCAATTATGAGGATCAAGAAGTGTATGACATGCTTTGTAAAGGTGATGTAAGTGGGGTATTCCAGTTAAGTGCTCAAGCAACTAAGGTTATTGAACAACAACCTAGAAACTTTCGTGATTTAATTGCGATAAATGCATTAATTCGCCCTGGTGTAGGGGATTGGGATGAGTATTTAGCACGTAGACAGGGTAAGCCTTGGAGTGTATATGAACCACGTATGCCTTATATGAAAGAAACCGTAGGTACAATGACCTATCAAGAACAGTATTTACTTGATGCTCATGTACTTGCAGGGTGGGGGATTGCTTATGCAGATCAGCACATCAGAAAGAATAAAGACATACGTAATGATGCGGAGTTAGCTACTAAGTTTATGTATGACGCAGTTGAAATGAATGGACACCCACATCAAGAAATGACAAAAGTATGGTTAGAAATTATGGATGCAGTAGATGGAGGGTAT
>LV_Brine_h2_0102DRAFT_1000354_pt1 | contig 16953 bp, 29 predicted proteins | sample LakVidmifraction_3_FD_10600 | JGI IMG/M metagenome (IMG submission 10600)
ACCTCTTAAAGGGATGGAGAAAAGCGGATAATAAATTCAAGAAACAATTCAACATTACAANAGATTAACTTTATTTCAGGGCATCCTCTGTATCTGCTTCTCTTTTCGCTAATGTGAACAACAATGGCAATGCGAACAATAACAACGCTAGTAACGNTANTGGTGTTCGCCCTGATTTCGATAATACAATTTGATAGGCAATTATATGCTGGTTTGTAATAGAGAAAGGAGAGGATGTCCCTCTATGTTAAATAACATAGTAAATACTAAACACGACACTACTTCTTACGAGAATTGTAGTCATAAGCGTGAAATATTTAATATTGAAGTTCTGTACGAGGCTTTCGAAAAAGCTAAGGTTGGCAGTGATTGGAAACCTCAAGTACAGAAATTTGAAATGAATTTATTAACAGAATTATCTAAGTTACAGAAAGAACTAATGAATAGAACTTTTGAATTTTCGCCACCGAATGAATTTATACTAAAAGAGAGAGGAAAGACCAGACTCATAAGTGGAGACTGTATAAGAGACAGAGTAGTTAAAAGAGCCTTATGTGATGAAATTTTAATACCATGTATAAAAAAATACCTTATTCATGACAATGGAGCTAGTTTAAAAGGTAAGGGAATAGGATTTACTAGAAATAGAATTGAGACTCATTTAAATAAGTACTATTTTAAGGAAAAAAGCAATGAAGGTTATATATTATTAGGAGATTACACAAAGTATTTTGACAATATTCAACATAAATTATTGATAGATATGTTTAAAGCTATAATTGATAACGATTTAGCTATTTGGTTATTGGAAAAAGTATTAGATCAAGCTAAAGTAGATGTATCTTTTATGGATGATACTGAATATAGCAATTCACTAGATGTTATATTTAATTCATTAGATTATGGTAAGATAGATAAGAAACTTTTAACTGGTGAAAAATATATGGCTAAACATATGAATATTGGCGATCAAGTCGCACAAATTGCGGGTATATTTTATCCTCACAAGTTAGACAATTATATAAAGATTGTAGAGGGGATGAAGTATTATGGTAGATATATGGATGATTTTTATGGAATCCACAAGGACAAGGAATATCTAAAGGAGTTATCTAAGAGAGTTGAGTTAGAAGCTATTAAAAATGGGATTACATTACACCCAAATAAGACTATGATCTGTAAGTTGTCTGAGCATTGGAGATATTTGCAAATACAGTATTCACTCACTGATACTGGCAGAGTTATTAAAAAGATACACCCGAAAAGATTAACTGCTATGAGGCATAAGCTAAAGAAGTTAGTTTTGAAGTTAAATGAATTAGATTTTATCAATTATTATAATTCGTGGTTTAAGAATTACTATAAAATTATGAGTAAAAAGCAAAGAGGAAATATGAATATATTGTTTGAACAATTAAAGGGGGAACATTATGTATAAAATAAAGTTATCAGATGGAAGAATGATAGAAAATCTTGAATTAAATGGTAATAATTTTATTCCAGAAAAATCAATTGATATTAATATCTTTAATGGCAACTTAGATAAAATAAGCATAATTGATAGTGAAGATAACATCGAAGAATTAAATGATTTTCGTATTGTTTTTGCAGAAGTCTCAGGGAGACAGTCTTTTATAGTAGCTGAAAAAAACAGAGAAGAAATTGAAAAAGAAAATTTATATCAACTAATGGCTGACTTAACGGAAATTGTATTACTAGGAGGTATGTAATATGGCGGATGCAGAAATAAGATTATATAGATTTTTAGTTAGGATGAATAGAATCACAAAAGAAAAGTACAAAGAGGTAACGGGATTAGATTATGAATAGTAAATTATGTTACAATCTATTGGAAATAATAGAAAAACAAGATGATATAGTACGTAAACAAAAACATACTATATACGAATTAGTAAACGAAAATGTAGAAAAAGAAAATATGATAAACGTGTTAATGCGACAAGAGGAATATATTTATTAATTCGCATTAGGTTAATTATGCGACAATGAACGAATGTGATTTTTAGAAAGTTATTAAGTACAATTATAAAATAACACTTGACACAACCTCTTATATTTGATATGATTGTATTGAAACCAAGGATAAATAATTTCTTTCAATATGATTATAAAATATAGGAGGTTGTGTGTATGAGAAAAGACGAGGCGATTATTAAAATTATCAATGAGTTAGAGGATATTCTTGAAATAGATCCTCAGCAAACAAAACTGATACTAGAAAATGTTTTAAGTGGTTACAGTGTGACACCATTAGAAACAGCATTAGTACCAATGAACAACATGCAAGAATTAGCAATGATGTTTTTATCTGTGAAAAGGCTAGAAGGGGCTACTAAATCAACAATTGAAGGCTATACTAGAAATATAAGCAAGCTTTATTATGACTTAATGAAAAACGTTGAGGACATTACCACGATGGACGTTCGAATGCATTTAGCCAACTATGCTAAAACTGGGGTAAAGAAGAGCACAATAGCAACTCGTACAGACATATTTAAAAGTTTCTTTTCGTGGTTAAAAATGGAAGAATACATAAGCAAGAATCCGATGTCCAATATCAAAACTATTAAAGAAGATGGTAGACTAAGAGAGCCATTAACCTCTGAGGAGATGGAGGTATTAATATCTGGAGCTACTACATTACGTGAAAAAGCAATATTAAGCTTCTTTTACGCAAGTTGTGTTAGATTGTCAGAATTGGTAAGTGTAGACATAAGCGATGTGGATTTTAATAATTGCAAATTGAATGTTATCGGGAAAGGCAATAAAGAGAGGACAGTTTATTTTAACGTAAGAGCTAAAATTCATCTGAAAAATTATTTAAATTCTAGAGATGATGATTGTGAAGCACTGTTTGTAACTAAAAATGCTCCGATAGGAAGATTTGGAAATCGTGGTGTACAAAGAGAAATTAAACAAATACAAAAGAAATCTGGTCTTAAAAAGAATGTATTTCCCCATATTTTAAGGCATACTGGAGCAAGCCACATGTTGTCCAAAGGAATAAACATAGANACTATACAAGAAATACTGGGGCATTCTGATNTTAAATACTACTAAAATTTACAGTAAATCTTCTCAGCCAAATATTGAGTATGAATACAAAAAGTATATGGCTAACTAATATAAATATAAAATCATAGTACTAATTAAAATCAACATTTTAAAGCAATTTATGAAATCCGAGCATTGCAATCAGTGGGTTGTAGGTGATGACTTTTAGGAAAAGTGAATATTTACATAAAATAAGGGGGAATATGGCTTAATTGCTGTATTTCTCTTTTATTATACACAAAACAATAAACAAATTAATCAAGAATTATTTAATCTTCAAGAAAGCGGTGATAAAAATGGATTCAGATACTCCGTGCCAACGACATGATGAACAAATTAAAACTCTATTTAAGAGGGCTGATGATGTGGAAAATATAAAAACAGTTATGCATAGTTTGGATAAAAATATGGCAGTGCAAACACAAATGCTATCACATATAATCGAGCATAATATAAAACAAGACTCTAGGATGGATAATCAAGAGAATAGAGCAGAGAAACAAGATGCTGTAATGGTTCAAATGAGTACAAGTTTGACAGAGCTTAATGATGAGGTTAGAGGAGTTAAAGGTGATGTTGAGAATATAAAATTGGTGCAGAATAATAATGAAATTAAACACAATATTGATTTACGTGACATTGATAAGGAGAAGTATATTGACTGGTTAGTTAAATATACATTGCCTACCGGTGGTGCAGTGATAATTATATGGCAGATAATTCAGTACGTAAAATAAATAGGAGGATGGTAAAATGGCTAAAAAAAGAGTGGTTATAGATTTGGGACACGGAACTGACACATATCCGCCGTTCAAAGGTGTTCCACAAATGCCAGAATTCGAGTTTAATAACGCTGTTGGAAAACTAGCTGAATCAATGTTAGAGTATCAGGGTCTTAGTGTCTTATTAAGTCAACCATTTGATAGTAATAATGTTTCACTAAGCAAAAGAGTCAACTTAATAAATAGCGAAAATAGAAAGAGCAAAATAGAATGTACTGTATCTATTCATGCAGATTTTAATAATAATCCTGACACTAAAGGACACTGGGTATTTTATTGGAATAACTCAAGCAACTCTAAGAGGTTAGCAGAGATTTGGAGCAAGCATGGAAAAGAATTATCTAATCCGAGTAGAGGCATTATGCGATCTAAGCTAAATTCTTGGACTAACTTCATGATATTAAGAGAAACCCATACTCCAGCAATACTTATTGAACACGCTTTTATGAGTAATAAAGATGACATAAAATTATTGTTGTCTGATAAATTTAGAAAAGAATCTGCCATAGCTATTACAAAAGCAGTTTGTGAATACTGTGATGTCGATTTTAAAGAGAGTAATATCAAGCAGGACACCAATACTGCAAGTGATTTAATAAAACACGGGAGTCGCGGGTTTAATATAGAGAAATTACAATCTGATTTATACAATTTAGGCTTTACGATAGTTGGTAAAGCGGACGGAATAGCTGGGGACAATACAATCACAGCAATTGAATTATTCCAGGCTAAGTATGGATTAGATATCGATGGAATGTTTGGGAAAGACTCATATAGTAAATTAGAGGAGATATTATCCATCGGAAATAAAAACAAGTTAGTTTATAATAGGCTTCTAAAACAAGGCAATAAAGGAAACGATGTAGAGGCAGTACAAGGCTCACTGAACAGACATGGATATGACCCCAATGGAATAGATGGTATCTTCGGAAAGGGTACTAGAAACGCCGTAATAGCCTTCCAGCGTGCCAATGGATTAGATACTGACGGATTAGTTGGTCGTTCTACTATTGCTAAGTTAAATGGAGAGACAATTAAAGATGTGCCAACAACTCCGAGCAAGCCAATAATTAAAGGTCAGTATGAGATTATAAAACCAAACAGACAGACAACGATAGTTAAAATTCCTAGAAATCAAATAGATGAGATAGATGTAATTGTCGCTAAGAGTAATGTCGAGTCTATAAAGTCTATGCAGAAGAGGACTAATTCAGACTTCGTTTTAAATGGTGGATTATTCTTTTGGCAAAAAGGAAAAGCTCATTCTATGAATTTATTAATCGACGACTTTAAGCAAAATAATGCTGGAACTTATAGTAGATTCGGATTAATGGTTTATGGTGATAAGAGTTTTAAGTTTGGAAAATATGCGTGGACACCTAATTTAAAAGAAATGCTTGGTGGATCGCCACTATTATTGCAAGATGGGCAGATAAAGATTAATAAGGGTACTATGAGTGGTAGCTTAATAACTAGCAGACACCCGAGAAGTGCTCTTGGTATGAACGATGATTATGTATTCTTAGTGGTTATAGACGGAAGAAGCACAAAAACTTATTTATACGGGATGACAATTGATGAACTGGCTAAGTATATGCAAAGTATCGGCTGTAAAGATGCAATGAATTTAGATGGTGGATATTCCACTCAATTATATCAAGGACAAAAGTTGCTTAATCAATATTACAATGGTCGTTCAGTTCATAATGCAATTGGAATTAAACTTAAAACAGTATTAGCATAATTATAAAATAAGAGGAGGAATTTGTAATGGAATTTTTAAACGAATATGTAGTAGTAGTAGTTTTAGGTATATGTTTGGCGATGGGTTTTATAATTAAAAATAGTTTGGACTTTATTCCAAATAAATATATTCCACTAATAATGGGAGCACTAGGTGTGGGATTAAATATTTGGTTTAATGCTGGATTATTTACGCCTGAAATATTATTAGGTGGATTGGCAAGTGGTTTAGCAAGTACAGGATTATTTGAAGCAGTAAAAGGAATTAGAGAAATTAAATAGCCCCCTTAGGTGCATTTATAAGAACGCTTTTAAATATTAAAGCCGACTTATAGGTGCACCTATTTTTTTTACTTTTTGTAGAATAAGGGTTATATATAAGCGATTGTAAGGGGTTTAAATAAAGTAGTGACCCAATTGTATGGCTTAATATTCGGCTACATTAGTCAAGTCTGACTGTTGCATGGTGTAAATATTTCTATGCCCTTCTTTTGTACCACTCCATATAATTTTATTATTTTCAAATACTTGCTCTATTTTTTCATATAATTCATCCTCATTACTCCAATAAATAATAGCTTTTATGAGACTTCTGTCTCTATCATCTAATTCATCGCGAGGATCTAGGTAAAATATATAATATGATTTCTTCATATTAGCATCTCCTTTGTCTTAATAGATGTTATCTTATATGATAGGCTATTCCATTTCTAATTGCTCTATAAAATATCCAGTTTTTATTTGAGTTATTGCTGATTCATAATCTTTTGACAATGCGTTCTTATAGTAGCCATAAGGAATTTCTGGTTTATTTTTTTTGGTGTAATCATAGCACATTTTCATATATAAAAATAATTGATCGTCATCTTTATATCCATTAAATCTCTTTACTGCAACATTATATAATTTCTCTAATTGCATATTACTAAAGACTCCATTGGTTATGCCTGTCTTTAGCTTTAATTCATTAACGTTTATTATATCCCAAAGACCACTAGGTTTAACATTGTCTTTTCTTTCAACTGTAAACTCAACATCTCTTACAGACTTACCTGAATAAATTAGTTCATAGGTTACTTTTATATCAGATGTAGATGTATTGATTTCATCCACTGCAATATCTAACACTCTTGTTCTGAAATTATTAAACCTATCATATTTATCTTCTAATGCTAAATAAATCTTTAAGTCAATTAAACTTACAATTACTACTCCATTTTTGTACGATTTAGATTTTAAAAAATCATATATCCTGATAGAATACCAACTTTTAAATTGCGAAACCATTGGTGATTGAAGAAAATAGTGCTCTTTCATTTGTAATAGATATGGTTTCATTACATCATTAAATTTGAAAGTAATTTCTCCTTTATCATAGTAGCAATCTGGCGCTAATATATGAGACGACCATTTATCTAAGTTGTCTTTTTGAATATAAATGATTGTCTTTTGTATACTTTCTGTAACGCTTTTGATTTCTTTAAACAATCTACTTAAATCAAGGTCTGCATATTTTGCAAATTCACTCACATGAAATTTAGACACCACAAAATTTTCGCTATCTTGATTTAAGTTTCTAATTGCAAATATAAACAATTTTTGTTCAGTCGCATTCATACTATATTTAGCACAGGCTAAATCATTGTGCATTTTTATTGGAAGCATTTCCATACAACTCACCTCAATATTATTTACTCATCGCCAGTTTGTAGTCGTCAAATAGCCAATTTGTAGTCGTATTAATTTGGATGATATAAAATTATCCACAGTCTCAACACGTTGATTTTACTAACTTTGTCTATAATCTAGTCTTTATTCATAGCCAATTTGTAGTCGTGTCGTCGCCAGTTTGTAGTCATCAAATAGCCAATTTGTAGTTCTAATATCGCCAGTTTGTAGTCATGTCATCGGCAGTTTGTAGTCGTTTACATACTTGTAATATACTATATTAGCCATTCCATTTCCCTAATTAGAAGTTAAACTTGTTAATCTTGCTAAGAGTTATTATATATACTATTTGTTTCTGTCAATAAAAATACTATTAATTATCCACAATTATTCATCTTCATTCAACCATTCAGTAGTTTTCATATTTAGACTATTTACTGATAATTCATCTAAATCTCTTTCATCTTCATTAATTGTAGCAGATTCAGTTTGTTTAGAAAAGCCATTATGCAAAACATTATCTTTATACAAATCCTCAAACATTCTCAATATACTTTCTTTCCTATTAATTCCATCTTTATTGTTCTGATCTAAAAACTCCCTAAATCTTAATTCTCTTAACTTGGTCTTATCTAAATGTAGTGACACTACTTGAGTTTTATTTTTATTAGTCAATATGTCAGACATACTATCACTCCCAATCAATAGTCGTAGCCATCTTATGATAAATAATTACATTCATAAAATGCGGTTGCTCTATTATTTTCTTTTTAAGGAATCCTGTGTTTTTCGCCAACATCTCAGCTAAAAGCTTTGCTCCCCCACCAATATAATATACTTTAACAAGTTTACTATCACTATCTGATAAGTTTAAACTAACCTTAATGTCTTTTATTATATTGTCAACTTCACCTTGCAACCACTCTGCACAAAATTCCTTTAAATCTTTCTGTTCACCATTTACAGTTATAAATGACTTAGTTCTATATGATCCATTCAATACTATATCTTCCATAGTTTTAATGAATCCACTATCCAATGAATTTGGTCTTTGAATTCCTAATTTATGAGCATTTAATTCGTTACCTAAATCCTCCAAAACTCTATTTAGTGGGAAGTCCATTGTATGATATCTTTCTTTTATTCCTCTTTGAAAGTAAGCTATATCTAAAGTTCCACCACCAAAGTCAATTATTATGAAATCTTCTTCTTTCCAATTTGGAAGTGTGGGAGCTATACAAGCTGACTGTTTAGTGATGCGTGTTTTGGATACTTTTATAGAATATTTGATTCCATTCATTTCAATTTCCTCAGACTTATCACCTTTGGATATCATTAAGTCTTTGTAGTCTTTTTTAAAAGCATCATAGTCTTTAACTGGAGTTCCAGTAACTATATAAAATTCACCTTTGGTCTTAGCCTCATTTCTCAATTCTCTTGCTAGTCCTACAAGCTTAAACATATTAGCAACTTCTCTATGATTAGTATCACCTTTGTTTTGTGGAAGTCCTCTTGAACATTGTAGACCTACCGTATAATAAATATCATTGTAGAGAACTCTTTCGATATTATCATTATCCTGCTCGTTCTCATAATCGTATTGATTGCTGATTTTATATGCTACTGGAATTTCGTGCGGTACTTCACTTTCACCACAAACCTTTAAATTTTTATTGCCGATGTCTAGCCCTATTTTGGTAATATTTTCAGTCATTTTCATCGCTCCCTTTATATTAGTGGATTTAAAATGTTTTTAAAAGACTTTTAAACTTAAGCCCATAATATACCAAAAAAAGAGTATTGTCAAGCTTTTATTTAAAATAGTTTTAAAAAGAATTTAAAAGGATTTTAAACAATAAAAAAGACACCCAGTGAAGGATGTCTTTTTTCATTTTATATTTTTAATCATTCCCGTATAAACTACAGCTAATGCATCAGATTCATCAGTGTTCTTAAATTTGACATTTGGATATTTCTTAATTAATGCTTTTTGCAAAACCTCTTTAGAACTTTTTCCATTGCTTGTAATGGTTTTTTTAACGGTAGTTGGAGCTAGGTATTCTGTTTTATAATCTTTAAGCAATTCGTTAAATACCCCGACTACACGAAAAATTACCTGTGTTGCAACATTAAAATTCGTAAACCCTTTTTCATAAAAAACTACTTCTGGTGGATATTTTTTTATTATCGGTTTCATAAACTCTCTTTGCTGGTGCAATCTATATCCATGATCTAACTTATCATTAGTTTTGATTGATGTAATATGTATTGGTTCTAATGTGTCCATGTTTATTATCGCTATTCCAGAACAATTCATACTTAAATCAAGTCCGTAAGCATATCTTATTTTTTTACTAATATTATCACTCCTATTTTATATTTGTGCTAATCCACCTATGTAATCGTATGACTAACTTATTTACTTTCGTCTGAGAGCCTTCTGTATAAATTACATTAAAATGAGTATTTTAAACTAAATGTGAAGGCTACAACCCAGTCATAGCCTAATTCGTATTGTATGTAAAATGAGAATACTCCCAAATTGTCTACTTGTCACTGATAGAGGGTAATATTGGTGACGAAACTACTTATCTGTAAACTTTTCAATTGCAAGTAGCCATTCTTCCTCTTCTGCATTAAATTCATCTTGATTTACTTCACAAGATAATATTGTAACAAGTTGTCCAAATCTCAAATCAGGATTTTGTTCCCATAGTATTTTAAACTTATTTAAAAATGGATCTATTCTATTTTTATTTCTCATTCAAGTACCACTTTAAACTCAACATATTTAAAATCATATTCGCAAAGGTCGTTGTGCAAATAGTCATCCTCTCCTATTAACACTTCTACTGTTTTAGTGTCAAAATTAAGCCTTTGAACTTTAACCGTCATATCTAGTGATGGAATATAGCATTGCAATTTTATATTATTCATATTCTTCTACTCTCCTAGGAATTCCACAAGTCATTTTTCCCTCTGAACATTTACCAAACATACAATTTGCACCAACATACTTAAATAGATTAGGTGCTATTTTTTTAACTTGTCTAAGCATTTCATCTGACAACTCTCTTATCTCCCATTGAGCACGATTACATGATCTTAGTTTAAAGAAATTCATCAAAGTCCTTGCATTCATCGTAAAAACTAACTTTGTTTCACATGAATTTGGAAATACATACCTAGCATCTTCGATGGCTTCTTTTTCTGATTTTCCAGAAGCTATTAAATCCCTAACTAAAACATTGTAAGCAGATTGAGTTACAGCCATTTGTTGAATATATAAAGCCTTTAAATATTTGTTAGAATCTATACTTGGAGGTATAACATATTCAAACTGATTTAATTTAACATATCTCTGAGATTGTTGAGAATAACTTGCAATTCTGTGTCTAACTAATTGATGTGATAGTGTTCTTGATATCCCTTCTACTCCAAATGTAAAAGATACATGTTCGATTGGAGACTCATGTTTTAAATTCATTAATTTATCTATCATCTTTTGATTTTGTTTATCTGTATATTTATTGAACAAATCATCTATCCCTAAATCTGAGTAACAAAGCCTCGCTGCGTTACTAACTAATGCTTCGGGATTTGGTGTATGTTCTATTATTTTAACTTTTAACATCAAAGTCCTCCTTTTTATACTTAACTTTATTTATTATGTATTCTTTTTTAGTTTCTTTAATTTGATCTGTGCAATAGTTAAAACAATCAAGACAGTAATAGCACATAATGTTGCTATCCCTCATATTGTGTGGTGGGCATTTATCTTTAGTAACTTGAAATCGCCTCATATATTCATCAAGTTTTCCCGTATGTATTAATTTTAAGAATTCATTTTCGCTCATATGTCCATTCTTGCGTTCTTTATGTTCACTTTTAGCCAATTAATCATCTCCTAACACCCATTAGGGCATATTAACATTCTTTCTTCAACTACTGTATCACCGTAGTCATGCCATTCTGAATGAAAAATAAGCTTTGCTCCACACTCGCAATATCCATCTTCAGCCTCAAATCCATTACAAGTGGCATGTTCGTCGCCACTGTGATAATCCATAAAGTCCGATATGTAATTCTCATTCGTACATTTCCAATCAATATTATGTATGCAATGCTCGTGGTCGCAATGATTTCTATCAAATAGTCCAATTAAGTTTACATATTTAATCATTTGCAACACGACTTACTTGTATATCGTTAGATTTTATAATGCTCGATAGTCTATATCCATTTCTATCTTCTGATTTTAATACTGTGATCATGTCTGAAATACTTACATACCTTTCTCTAATTGTAGAAAACTCCAATGACATTAGTTGATAACGTGCAACTCTGTCTGATTCGTTTTCTACAATTAAATAGTAGTCACAAGCAAAATCTATTACTCTTTCAAATACTACGACATCTCCCACATCTACATCTTTGTGATTTATTGCTTTATTTAAATTAACATTCATACAAACTCAGCTCCTCTATTTGTTTATATGTATAAGGATTAATATCATCATATATTCGCTCTCTTATGTTTAACTCTTCGGTTATAGCAAGGCACAACGGTAAGTCTGCATCTATTAAGGTGTTGCAGAGGCAGAGGTGAGTCTGCCAATCCCTTATTTCTTCTGTCGTATATATTNNTAGGTTTAAGTTTTTCATTTTATTTACCACTCGCCCCCAAACTACTCGTGCCACGTACTGAAGTTATTTCAAGTAATTGTTCGTAGTCTGCTTCCATAACATCCATTTTAGGAACTTCTTCTATTGCTACCTGACAAATTGCCTTACTATAAGGATGAGTTGTAATATAATCGCACTCGTTAAGAAACTTATTATTTTTTATGTATTCTTTTTTCGCTATTACTATCAATTTATTTGTTGTATTGTTCATTGGAACAAACCACTCGCCACGATAACCCGAATCTATTTGCCCACTTCTATATGCTAAGCCTTTGGTTCCTGTTGAGCCTCTCTCTCTAATGCTCGCTCTATAGTCTTTACTGAATGCACTAGCTATACCAGTAGGTATTAACTTTATTTCGTGTGGTGCTATGGTCATGAAATTGGCTGTGAAGTTTGCATAAATATCTTTACAACCATCTTCTTCTCGCTTTGTTGGTATAATTGCATCTGGTCGTACTTTTGCAAAGAATAATTTTTGCTTATCTATAGTTATCATCTCCTATTTTATATTTATGAGAGGGCAACTGCCCTCGTATTTTATTCTCACGTAGAGCACTCTCCTTCATTTTCTACCATTTTTTTTGTATCGTTAGTCAATATACCTAATCTTGCACAAGAATCTCTAAACAATGTAGTCCCCTTTAATCCTTTTTTCCATGCATACATATATAAATCCTCAACTTCATCAACGGTAAATTCTTCTGGAACGTTCACAGTAGATGAAATACTTGCATCTATATATTTTTGAAAAGCAGATTGAACGTCTATTCTTTCTTTATAATTTAATGTCATTGCTGTGACAAAGAAATCTGGTAAATCCGTTTCTTTGTTTATCTTAAATCTATCCATATACTCCTTAACGATAGGTGTAAATACTTTATAATATGTATCTTCCCCATTCAATGTTTCTGTTTTCCTGGTGTAGGAGTTATTAAATATCGCCTCCAAACCCCCTGAAATACCTATCATTGTACTAAGACTTCCAGTCGGTGCTATTGATAAAAGTTCTGCGTTTCTTAATCCGTATTGTTCAACTAATGCTAATGTGTCTTTTGTAGCTACAAATTTTAAAAATGGAGATGCCATAACATATTTTTTGTTGTATGCTGGATATGTACCATATTTCTTTGCTAGTATAGCAGACTGTTGTAATGCAGAGTTTATCATTGTATGAGTTATCTTTTCTGCTAATTCTACAGATTGTTTGCTACCATATCTAATTTTCATTCTTATCAAAGCGTCTGCAAATCCCATAATTCCTAGCCCTATTTGCCTGTATTTAGTAACACTCTCCATTTGTTCTTCCAGTGGCAAATATTGCATTCCTTCTTCTAAAATCTCGTCTAAGAATTTTACTGCAGTTTGTGAATCTGCAAATAGTTCCTTAAAATCAAAATCAGCTGTATCTTCGAATGAATTATTTACATATTTATCTAAATTAATACTGCCAAGAAGGCAAGATCCACCTTTTGGAAGCGGTTTCTCCAATTGTTATTACCGTGCAGCTTTTTATCTACACCTCTGGAGGTTTCCCTCATTTTCATTAGTTGGTCGATTCCAACTCAGTCTAGCATATATTTTTATAGTGTGTGTTTGTTTTAAGATACACACACTATATCAGAGACTCGTGGGAACATTCTTGCTTTCATATCGCTCAGTTCCTATGCGTTACAAAGACTATTGATAATAGCCCTCTCGGTATTAGCATCTTACAGCCTCCACCGAATTTCTCCGATGATTTACGTGAGGCAAGGTTACCAACCACACGGATTGGTGCTTTCATATTTAAATGTAGGATCTTCACTATTTAAGTGCCAATTCTCAACTCGGCTCCAAAACAACGCACCAGGTTCTGCCCAGTTATGGTTGTTTTTTGCTAACAATTTCATTAAGTCTTTTGCTTTGACTAATTTAGATATAATTTCATTTGTATCTTCTACTTTGAATTTTAACTCCCAATCTTTATTGTCTTCTACAGCTTGCATAAAATCATCTGTAATCATAACACTGATATTGGCTTTCGTAATCTTGTCTAAATTAGTTTTTAGATTTATAAATTCTATAATATCTGGATGAGATATATTCATTGTTAACATTAGTGCACCTCTACGATTTTTCTGACCAATTAATCCAGTTGTAGTTGAGTATAAATCGGCAAATGAGCAAGCTCCTGTAGTTTCTTTCGCACTATTGTTAACTTTTGCATTATTTGGTCTCAGTTTAGATAAATCAGTACCGCAACCTCCACCATAACTGTAAGTTCTAGCCATCTTTTTAGCAGTATCAAATATACTTTCTAGATTATCTTCTGGTGCACCTATAACAAAACAATTACTATATGTTACTTTATTACCTCTTTCATTTAATCCACGACCCGACAATATACGACCTGCGGGTAGGAATTTTTGATTAGCCATTAATTTTTTAGCTTCTTTATTCCCGCCGCTTACTCTGTTTAAAAATTCATCAAAGCTTTCACCTTCGTATCTGTACTTTTGTTCATATATATCCTTCTGTAACTCATTCATTACCCAGCCCTGATCTCTTATTTTAGCTCTTTCATTTCTATATAATATGTACCTCTTTGCCGTTTCAAATCTACCATTTTCAAATAGTAACTTTTCAGCCTCGTCTTGAATATTTTCAACCGTAGGTGTAACGCCACTAATACTATATTTTTGCTCAATTATATTCGCTATTTTATTAGCTAATTGCTTATCAATACCAGCCTCAACTTCGCCCATACTCTTAGTGATAGCATTTACAATTTTGACACTTTCAAACTTAACTATCTTGTGATCCCTTTTTAAAACATTTATCATTAACATCTCTCCTTTATCTTCTTCTGAACACTCATAACATACATATAAACTGTATAAGCCTCTTCAAAGCTATGATCCACATCATTTAAAAGTTTATTAAATTCATCATTCATCAACTTAATTAGCTTATCGCAATCATTAAACTTCCTTAAATTTTCGCAATCTTGTTTTAAACTTTCACCATCAATTACGTCTTGCATATTTTCACTCATAAAATCACCCCTTAAATTATTTCCCTAACAAAAATATAATCTTCTAATTGCGTGATTGTATAGTTGCCACTTTGCATCTGTTCCTTTAATGCATTCCAATGCTTGCAGAACTCAACATTATTTGTATCTCCATATAGGTTACAAGTTTTTATCATAGTCTCCTTTGCCAATCTCTTATTATATGCGTGAACTCTAAAGGTTCTTTTGCTAACTGTAATTATGTATTCGTTAATAACACCACCACCTATTTTATATTTATACTACATATGCAGAAGGCTTGAACTCCTATCTACACCCTAATTATATCACAGTTTTGTATGTATTGTCAAGTTTATTTTATATTTCTATTCAATCTATTAAAATAACAATTTCATGTTAATTCATTGCGTAATCTATACTGTTGCTGTCTAAGAAATCATTTAATATATTATTCTCATATTCTGTTAAAAATATCTTATAATTAAAAGCATCTCTATGCTTTGGATCTGGCTTTTCAATTTCCTTGTATGTAACAGATTCTATCGACTCTACCCAATATAATCTGTCGCCTCTGTCTTGCTTACTACTCCCAATCTCTGCTGTGGTTAAAACTTCGTAAAACTTATCGTTGATCTTACAAATCTTTGTTACTTCGTCTTGATAATAACCTTGCCCACAATCCAAATAATCATACGCGCAATCTCTAAAATAATCTGTGATGCTCTCTTCGCTAGTTAGGTATTGGTTATCCTCAATTACATCATAATCTCTGATTAAATATTGTTCCATTAAACATACCTCCATTTTTATATTGTTGAATTAATATTACTTTAAAAAAATCCATTTTATTTGATTATCCTTTATATGGCTCAGGACACTTTTGCCATGCAATTACCTCACTGTCACTAGCTGTCCCGCTTGGTAATAAACCCCACAACCAATTATCTTTTGGGTATTCATACCTATCTGCTTGTCTAACTTGTCTTCCACCAAATCTCACAACTAAAGTTATTAAATACCTACCACTTTTCTTTGGTGGATTATTTATTCCCCATTTAGCCACTTTTACATCTCCCTTCTTGTACCTTAATCACTTTAAAAGTTTCGTTTTATTGTGTTATTCCATTAATGCTATCCCATTTATCCTTAGTCATTCTTCTTCCAGCATTTTTTCTGATGTATTCTATATCAAGTATAATTTTGTCTTTACAATTAGTCTTACATTCTCTGTTTTTACAAAATAGATTCAGTTTGTTATTCATAGTGCCCCTCTTTAAATTCTCTATCATATCACCCTTTTGAACTCTACACACCACTAATTGCAGCGGGTATAAAAATATTATTTTATATTTTCGTATAGTTCTCCACATATATTATACACATCGCTTTTATACTGTGTGTCACCTTCAAATTGTTTAATTAGCATCTTTTTTATATCGGATTTATTAAAATCATTATCCAGCATATACATAACGCATCCGTTTGCCGAGGCAGCCCCTAATTTGTAATAATCTTCTAATATTTTACCAATATTGCATTTTTCTTGTAGTTCAGTATAGCGTTTTTGAATATAAGTCTCTTCTCTGCTCTTATTTGAAACTTCTTTTATTTTGTCTAATTTGTATTTGTTACATTCTAATAAATACCATTTTTCTTTAGTTAATAACTTAGGTGAAAGTAATACTCTATCATACCCACTCATATCCAGTATGTTCTTTTTAGCTTTTCCACTTCTGTCACACCACACAAAGCATTGGTATCTCTCACTATAAACCATACAAAATTGTGAACTCTCATTTATAATAATGTCTTGTGTTTTTATTGCCGTTTCTAATAATTCAAATAGCTTCATCAAAAACTCCCCTTTTTATAATTTCTTTAATATTTCAATAAAATCCTAGTTTTATCGTAATTTTCAACCTCTGTAACCCACTAATAGCCACATTCCTTAAATCTCAATTATGCATTTTATGTCCAAATATC
>LV_Brine_h2_0102DRAFT_1000356_pt1 | contig 16870 bp, 17 predicted proteins | sample LakVidmifraction_3_FD_10600 | JGI IMG/M metagenome (IMG submission 10600)
TTTCCAGTCGTAGGTACAGGTGTTCCAGCACTTACCAGTTTAGTTATAGCCATTAGCGTGCCTCCTTAATAGTTAGTGAAAAAGAATGTTTCGGGTTGCTCTGCAAGTCTCGTCTCTTGTCACGTTGTGTAGCAACCTCGCTCATATTCATAGTAGCATACATAGGTTCACGATATACATGGTTCAGTGCTGTCATATCCACGTATGCAGGGTTATAGTTCCTTAGTATTCTGATAATTGCTGTTATCTCTTTATACTGTGCGTGGTCTACAACAGCAAACGTTGGGTCTATTGAAAGTAACATTACACCATCGCTACCGTAAACGCCACCAAACGCTGTATCAGTACGCTGGTTAGTTATCACATACTTCTCTGCGTAGTACGCATTAGGCTTTGGCATATCATAGAACTCTCCAACCATAAGAGAACCAACACTTATTAGGGAACTACCCTCAAAACGTACTACGACCTTCTCCACCATGACATCATCATTATAAAACATGTCAGTTTCGTGCACAGGAGTGTTTGTGCTACGTAATACCCATGCAGTGTCAGCCGCCAAGGTATACAAAGACACCCTCACCTCTGTAGCATTGTGTCCTGCTACACCTACGCAGTTTACCTTTGTAGGTGCATCAAACACAATAGTCACGTCCACTGTAATGTCCGTAGCCTTAAATGGTAATGACAGTAGGTTGTCTATCAAGTTACCAAGAGGAAAGTTATAGCTCTCCGTTGTAGCTGTGAGTGTAGAAACCTTTATCTTATTGTCGTAGAGTATCCTCATCTTGCCACCTGCTTTATGCCTTTCTGTGAATCAATAAGGTACACGCCTTTGTTTACAATCTCTTGTACTGTGTATCGCGCCTGTTCCTTATTATTATTGTCTTTAAGTATAAACGTAAGCTCCATAGCTCCTACACCTGTACTTAGATTGCCTCTGCCAATTGCCATCAACAAGTTAGCCATCTGGTCAGCATTGAATATAGCCTCTGTCCTGTTACGCTCACCAGCTACCAGCTGTGTACCTTCTGGCGTTCCACGTACAATACCACCTGTAGCATAGAAGTCTTTCTTGACAGGTTTATTAGCTACTGCCGCCGCACCCTGCGCAAGCCCTAATCCACCAACTACACCAGTCATGTAAGGCTTAGCCCAAGTAGTCATTGTAGGGTCAGCCCATATAGCCATTATAGCACGTGCGGTGTTAAGCGCAATCTCAAGTAAGCCAAAGTAGTACGCTTGCATAGCTGACGCATACTGTCGCTCACTTTTCTCTTTAGCCGCCGCATCTTCTGCTTCCTTATTCTCTAATCGATACTTTTCTTCTATCTCGAATTTCTCAAGGGCACGCTCTGCTTCTATTATGGTAGCTTCGTTTGCGGAACGCTTAGCTTCTTCCAGACTCTTCTCAAGTGACTCGCGTTCTGTGTCAAGCCTAAAACCTGCGGCTTCTAGTGCGGCGTTCTTACGTATCTCTATAGCCGCAAGGTCTGCTCTAAGCTCACGGTCTATTTCCGCAATACGTGCGTTACTGTAGGAAGAGAAGATACCTTGCAACTGGCTTAAATAACCTTGCACTGTACCAATATACGTCTCTATTTGTTTCGCCTTAGCTTCAAAGAGTTCTTTCTGTTCTTTCACTAAATCTTCATCACTCTTTACTATAGCATCATTAGTAGTTTGATTAACAGCAATAATCTCTTTGCCTGTCTCTTTAGCATTTGCTACGATAGCATCGTTCTTTGCTACCTCTTCTTTAACGACTTTGTCGCCAATCTCTTTGGTTAATGCTACACTAGCCTCATTATGCGCAGTATTAATTCTAGTTAGCGTGCTAGTGCTGTTAGTACGTGCCTCTGCCAAATCAGTACCAAGTTTAGTTTCTGTAGCTAGTATAGAAGCGGCATATGAAACCCTCTTAGCTTCGGTTATATCGTTGGAAGCTATCTCCCCTTCCATTCTTGTCTTCTCAGCATCAATAAATGCCTTAGCCTTTGCACGAAGAGTCTCTTCTTCCATAGCAAGACGGTTATTCTCTTCCACAAGCATTAGGTCACTAGCTTCCTTCATTTTAGCTAGCTCTTCTTGTTGTTGTGTGGCGAGTAAAAAAAGCCTATTCCTGTATGACTGCTCTATTTTGGCATCTGTCTCTACCTGTTTCTGCTCAAGCAAGTCTATCTCATATACCATCTGTTCATTAAGAAGCTTCTTGCGTAGTACACCATTATCTTCTACTGCTTTTGCTGAGTATACACCCTCTTCCTTAATTATATCAGATACGCTACGCAATGCTATAGCACGGGACTTGATAAGCTTATCTTGCCATGCATGAGAATCGGATATATCCTTATTGTAAGCCTCTGCCCTATCTGCATTATATTTTTCTTCTTCTAATGCAAGAGCTTCCAATCCATTCTGTAGTTCTGTAAATGCTATAAGCCTACCCTGTACAGCACCTGCCCCTGCGGCTTGTATTTCGTTGTTCTTATTAGTAGCACTGGCAAGTCTAAGGTTTGCTTCTTCAATATTACCAATTACTTCTACAGATTCTTCACCTACGTCATTAGCCGCATCAGCATTCCTAGCGGAATCTACTAGAGCTATATTGGCTAAGTCCGTGGCTACAGCTTCCTTGATACGTGCCTTTTCAATACGTGAAGTTAACTCAAGCTCAATCTGATACGCGGCTTGTAGTCCTGCAACACTATTAGATTTCTTCAAATCCGCCTGTGTTGACTTTAACGTGGACGCCATATCTTTAGCCATAGCTTCACGTACTTTATTGCTAAGGTCAAGTTGTTCTAACATAAGTTCATATGCGGCGGCAGTTATAACCATGCCCTTAGCTTGCTCACCCTTTCTAATCTTTAATGACTCTGCCTCTGCCTTTATTCTCTCGACTAATTGTGGACTAAAATGTAGAAAGTCTTTAGTCGTCATTATTTCTGCATTCATGTACGTAGCTATCTGCGTAATTATGGAAGAAATATTACCTTCTGACTGTGTATACTCGTCAGAAACTTGCAATACTGACTTACCTGTTCTTTCTAGTGCCCTATTATATGCATCAGTAGAGTGTACTACTTCTCCTAGTTGTGTTGCGTAGTTGGTCATTGGGACAATAGGCACTGAACCACTAAATGTGTCTATATGCTTTTTAACTCCTTCTGCTGATTTAGCTAAAGCATTATATATGTTATCAAATGATATAACCGTATCTTTAGCTAATTGTGGAAGCTTAAAATTAAGTTTCATGTCTGTGCTCAATTGGAGGATTGAAGCACTTACACTTTTAGATAATGTTTTACTGTCACGCAATATACCCTGTCCGAAATCAAATCGTCTTTCTGCATCTTCTGTTTTCCTGTATGCAAGTACAACTTCCTCTTGTGCATCTAGTACAGCTTTTTGAGAAGCTACTGTAGATTTCAGTGCATCTTCTTCGAAAGCTTTCTTGGCTTTATCAAGGCTTAATGCAAGCTTAGTATACTCATTCATACGTCTTTGACCTGCACCAGCTGTCCTGTTTGCCTCAGCAAGTTCGTCTATAACCTTAACCTGTTTAGAGTACCCATTGTTTATTTTTACCAGTTCTGATAGCGCACTTAACCTAGCATTATTAGCCTGTATATTATATAAGTTAAGTTGCTCAGTGGATAATTTTTCTGTGCTACGAGTCGCACGGTCAACATACATTTTATACTCATTCATTGATTTAGTGACCTTATCAAACTGCCTACCGAACTTTTCAGTTTCAGTCTCTAATCCAGACAGTTTAGCAATGAAGAAAGCAGTACCCCTAGTCACAGCTGTAAGTGCTTGTATGCCTCCACGTAATGCAGGAATCCAGACTTTAGACATTATAATTCCAAGAGCCTGTACAGCCGATTTAAGCAGTAACGTGTCACCACGCCAAGTGTCCATCTGTGTTGCCGCCGCTGTTGCGGCACGGTTAGTTCCAGTGACCTTATCTGCGTACTTCTGTAACTCTTCTCGTGAAGAACGAGTAAGAATCATCATTTGTGGGCCAATTACTTTACCAAAGGCTTCCATGATTTGTCCAGTAGATAAACCAGACTCAGCAAGTGAACCGAACGCGTCAATGAGTGAGTTACTATTGAGGTCAATGTCCTCAAAAGCTACGCCCATTGTCTTTAACTTCTTTACAGTCCTGCTATTCTCGCTAGATAATTCTGCAAATGCGTTACGCATTGCGCGACCAGCACGTGACGCTTGCATACCAGAATCATACATTAAGTCGAGTAATCCGACAACTTCCTCAAGAGGCAGGTTAAGCCCTGCGGCAACTGTACCAGCTTGTGTTAATGAAGTGGTAAGCTTCTGCATGGTAGCCTGTGACGTAGATATAGCGGCGGTCATTATGTTTGCTACTTTCTCTGCATCTTCTGCCGCTAATCTAAACTGTCGTATTGTTGCGGCGGTAAACCTAGCTGTAGTCGCTACATCTTCGTTAGTTGCAGCTGCCATCAACAGTACACCGTTCAATGCACCTACAGACTCATAGGCATCAAAACCAGCAGACGCAAGTTGGTACAGCCCATCAGCGGCTTGTGCGGCTGTGAACTTTGTAGTTAATCCGGCTTTCTGTGCGGCTTTATCCAAAGCGCGTAAGCCGGATGCAGTAGCTTGTGCTACAGATTGCGTGTTAGCAAGAGACTGCTCATACTGAATACTTTCGCGTATCGAGTCTTTAATAGTTCTGGTTAACATGTTCATTACAGCATTCATGGCTTTAAGTGCGGCAAGCTGTGGTGCTTTAGCAAACACGCTACCTATTTTACCCATGAAAGATTTACTGGAAGCATCTGCTTTTTCTTTAGCTAATCTTTTCTGTTCTTTAAGGGCATCAGTTTCAGCCTTGTTCTTAGCTTTCTCAAGTCTACTTAACTCAAGTAAAGCCTCTTTCTCAAGTCTTGCCTCTTCTCTAATTTGCGCCTTTTTCTTAACAGCTAGATGTATATCTTCTGCCTTTTTAATGGCATCTATTTCTTTCTGCTTTCTTGCAGACTCTTTAGCGAGTCTATCTTTTTCTGCTACAATTGCCTTACCCTTAGATGCAGATTCTTTCTCGCGCTTGTCATACTCGTCTGCTATCTCTTTCTCTTGTTTAGCGTTGTTAAGTATAGCTTGCTTTTCAATAGCTTCGTTTTCTTTTGCTGTAGCAACACGTTCTTGCTCTCGCTCAGCTTTTAGTGTGTACACTTTCTTAGCTAAGACATCAAGTTCTGCCAAAGCTTCTTTCTCATCGTCTGCACGTTGCTTGTCTAGAGCAGAGAGCTTACTAATCTTCTCTTGCTCTATTTCTTTTTCTACTTTAGCCTGTTTCGCTACAGCTTCTTCACGTTGTTTGGACTGGTTCATCCTCTCAACAGATAGTTCTTTCTCATGCATAGCAACTTCCGCATTAAGTTGCTTATCTCTTAGTGCGGCAAAGGCTTTCTTTTGTTCAAATGTATCGAATGCTACACCCTGTGCTTGGAGTATCTCCGCATTTCGTGCATCGCCAGCTAAACGCTCTTCTCTTAGTTTCCTTTCAGTCTCTAAGAGCTTAACAGTGCTTTCTATGTGTTTATCTAAGAATTTAAGGGATATGTTACTTGCCGAGTCATTCTTTTTATACAGTGAAGTAAGAATGCGCTGAGCTTCTTTTATGTTTGATACTTGTGAAGTGAGGACTTCACCTTGTTGTTTCTGTAAATCAGTAAGACTTCTGGATACTTTAGTAATTTCTGCGGACTGAACAGCCATTCCTTTCTTAACTCTAAGAGTGACCTGTGCCATATCTGCTTCTATATTACTAAATCCTACTCTTACTTCCGCTTTTATGTCGCCAGCATTCGCCATATATTACCTCTTAAAAACTTCCACGTTCAAATGAACCCTTCTTAGCACTACGCTCAATCTCTTGTTCTTCTCTGAACTTGCTTAACAAGTACCACCCATGTCGGTCAATCTCTGTCTGATGGAACTCAGTAAAGTTACCGTGTATATGGTCATGTGGACTGTTCTTACCACGCTCTGCCAAGAATGCCGCACGTAACAGCATGTCTTCACTTGTCTTTAGAATGTCAGAGTTGTTTCTCTGGTAAATAATAGCAATGAGCGTTTCTGTGAAGTCATCGGGTAAAGTGAACCCAGTAAACATTACATACATTTCCTGCTCTCTTTCGAGCTGTGCTTTGTCTGGGTCATCGTCGGGTAATTCTTTAAGTTTCTCTGCATTCTCTATTAAGGTCTTACGTACTCGTTTCAGTGTGTCTGTTGCATCATACATGTCAGATAGTTCTGCAAAGCTAGGTGAGGCAAGTGCAAGCTTAAACACGTTTTCCTGTGTGTTCTTTAGTTCTTTAATCATTGCCATGTGCTCTGATTCACTGAGCTTTTCGTCTTCCTGTATCATAGTAGGCAGTACGGAGAAATTACCACATGCACTTAGCTGTGTGGCGTTAAGCATGAATATCTTGAACCATGCAGGTTTTCCATTCCAAGGCAAAGCTACCAAGAACTCAGTGTTAGCCTTAATTATTTCCATTGTTTTTAGTGTGTTAACTTCGACTTGCTTCTTTGCCATGTAATCTTCCTTTATAAGTATGCCCAAGAGTCACAGTTACGTGGCTCTTGGACACATCAGTTATGCTGTCAGAACGCCCATTAACTTGACCTGTGTTAAGGTAAGCTCGCGCTCCTTATATGCAGGTTGCAAGACACCGTCTTCATCCTCGTACTCAGTAGCAATAAGCTCGAACTGGTAAGTAGCCCAAGACTTCACATCAGCAGACAAGTCGCCTTCACGCCCTGTGACCTGTGGGAGAATGTACATCTTGTACCCTGTTGCGTCACCACGATGGGAAGACCCAGCACCGTATTTCGCTTGGAACAGTTCAAAAGCACACAGAGGTGCAGTTGCGACTTTGGATGTAGGCGGTGTGTACTGTGCAAGAGCCTCATCCCAGCTCCCACCCATCAACATGAGTTTAAGCTCATACAGTTCCTCGTTGACCGCGATACTGGGATTAACACCTTTAAGGATGGCGTCAATCATCATAGTATCAATAGACCCACGATTGTTTTCCTGCTCAATTTCCTCGCCATCCTTAATGTTCTTAGGTATTGCGATAGCTCCGGCACGGTCATAACATTCTACGAATGCTGTTCCCATGGCTGTAGCATCGCCATACTTTCCGATACCAAGGAACACAGCTACGTCACCTTTGAACTCAAGGTAGGTGTAGGCACTTGGTGCACTTACAGCTACGTAGTCTTTATCAAACACATTGAGTCTGTCAGTTACAGTATCTTTAGCAGCAAGAAAAAGTATGCTAAAACCGACATCCGCATTAAGCGCAGTCACCATTTCATCTACAGTTGTAGCACCTGCAACAGCGGTTGTTGCACCTGTCAAGTCAATGGTGATATCAGTGAAGACACCCTTACCATTAAGACGATAGCTCAGCTTATCGGTAGCCTCAGCCCCAGCTATATCCACTGTCCCTACGAATCCAAGAGTCCTCATCGGGCTTGGATACGAGCCATCGGGGTTTACGCGTCTACCACGAAAACCTGCGTTAGAAAATCCTGTCTTTTTGTCTTTTGTGAACGCCATTGTCGTCCCTCCGTTATTGTTATTGCTCTAAGCACGGAACAGTTATTATTCTATCTCTGTAGATATACCCATCTTCCGTGTATCCTGTGCCCGATAGTGACTTCTCAACTGTAGAGAACGTTATAGCAGTCGTCACATCCAGTCTATTCTTAATCGTAAGCTCTGCACCATCAAACATATTACGCAGAGTATACGTTACAAACTCATCCAAGAAAGCTGAGTACCCTTTAGGGTAACAGGTGCGGACTCTTATTCTGGTAACATCACTATCAATTCTACTCTCTAGCTCACCAACAAGTATGTATGGGTCTGTACCCTGCCCTATGTTAGTGTCGGTTGCATCGCCTATAGGGAGTACTCTTGTGATATTAGTCTGTTGTGTTTTAATACGCACAATAATTGCTTTTACTATCATCAGTCAAACTCCTCTGCGAACAGCTCTAGTATATTACCTTTTTGACCTGTTATAATCATGTTAACTTCCTGTAAGAATGAGCTGGCATATTTACGTATCATTGTTTCTGTACTCGTTTCACCTGTACCACTCTTTACCCATTCTTCAAGTGCGCTTGCATATAGCACAGTGTTACTTTGTCTTGCCCAAAAGCCTATGCTTCCACTTGCTTTTAACCAGTAAGCTTTAGTGTACCAGCCACTTGCCGCCTTCCCTGTGCGGTTTGTCCAGAACTCTCCGCGGTGTCCAATTCCTGCGTCAAGCTGTATAGACATAAAATCTGCGAGTACCATAGTCGCATAAACCTGTGCTTTAGCATAAACTTTCTTTTCATACCCTTTAACAATTTCATTAATGTTCATCAACACTTGTGCTGTAGATGTTTTAACAAGGGCTTCCATTTCAGCTAGTGTGTTTGCCATATATTAGGGTCTTGGTGGCAATAGGTCATCATCTGCTTGACCAAGTGCTCCAAATTCCCCCTCCTTTATAATATAGTCAGACATTGCAAGGCTACTTACTATACAAAGTGCAAGCTGGTAAGCTTTAGCTCTACTGACTGTCATTATCTGATTACCTATATCTACAGCGTCACGCATGTCCAACATTATTTCATCCACATCATCCTCCAATTACAATAGCGTCTGGTACGGTTGGTGTCCACAGCACTGCACCAATTACAAAGTTGCTTGAGCCATTAGGTGTAACGTCTGTAAGTTTACAGTTGATTGCAATTACTCCACCAGCGTATGTCGTTTGCAGTACATCTTCTATCCTGTAATGCCTTTTATTGTACTGTATCACAAGACCGTTATCCATCCATACTGCATCCCAAGGTGCAACAAGCATCATGGGTTGACTGTATCCAAAGGCAGGTGCTTGTCCGCTAGAGTTAGATATTGCACTCGACATGGGCGCAATCATAACGTTATCTGCAAAGAATGCCTCAGCAGGGTCATTGCTGTTAGGATTAGGGTTAGGTATCATGTTACCATACCCATCGGGTACAAGAGCCTTAACTTGCCAATAAACTTTCGCTGGGTTGGTAGCAATACGCTTTGCTTCATCTTGGCGAAGCTTGTCTATGTTCATATAGTAGCCCCACCAGCTACAGTACCTTTTAGCACCATAGCTATAGTAGAACCATTAATGTCTCTCTGCTTAACCATACCCTCAAAAAGAGCCACCTTCATTGTGCATACTTTCAGAATATCGGACATGCTCTGATACTCTGTNCTGGATGCACCGGTGTTAAACTTCTTAACGTCATAGTTAAGCGGTATAGTAGACCACAATATTGACGCACCTACATCTGCATATTCATACTCAGCTATGTACCACGACAAGATGCTTGCATCTGCGGTGGATTGGTAGAATGGATGCATAAAGTGTGTGAGTCGTTCTAATTCAGTTGCCATACTTTACCTCTTGTCTTCCATAAACCCTACTGAGCTTTTACACCCAGTAGGGAAGGAGGATTATAGTCCAGTTACGAACTTACAAAGACCATGCTGGAAGGGAAATCTTCTGAATGTAATCATTGATTCCTTCCTTGTAAATAGCCTCGGAATAGTACCATGCTTTCTCTTCCTGTGCAAGAGTCAGCACGCTTGGGTTATTATCGAACTCTACAGTCAAGCCACGCTTGGTGTAGATATTCATAAACTCATTACGCTTGATGAGGAATGCAGTCCTATCAGTACATCCTTGGAAGGTAAGAACCTTACCGTCATTGAATGAAATGAAGTCACCGTCATACTCAACAATAGTCGAAATCTCGCCGATTGCGGGATACTTATTGTCTGCGATACCCTTACTGTCAAAACCACCACGAATGGTTCGGAAGTGACGAGCATCATTAGAGCTACACAGGAGTACAAGGTCGTTAGCCTTAATCGTATTAAGGAAGAGGCTGTCTTTACGAGCACTCAAATCCTCAATAGCCTGTGCATAGGTCAAGTAGGTCTTGAGCTGTGAACTTGCGTCGGCTTGTGCATTAGCGGCAGTGTGCTTTGCAGTGCCGGCAACACCATAGTCGTAGCTGATGATAGGCAACAAGGCATCACTATCTTTCTGATAGTTGTATGACAGGTTAACACCATCATTAACACGACCCATGTCCAGTGACATGTCGAACAGGCTGGCTAAGAGAGTGTACGTAAAACCAGTGGCTTTGATGTAGAACTCAACAAAGTCCTTAACTTTACCACGAATCTCACCCAACGGAACAGGGTCACCGTTTCCAGTGTTGGTCTTAAACTGGAAAGCGTAAGGCATCATGTCCTGTAGGCGCATAATCTTGGTAGCATTCGGCTGGTCTACCATATTGTAGATAAACTGGCGAACGGAAGGCTGAGTCTCCTTCTTCATGGTAAGGTCGATGACGATAGCGTCAATGAAATCTTCCCAGTTAGCAGGGAGAGTGTGAGAGGACGTTGAGAACTCACCTTTGACAATACGCTCATTGATGGATGCACGCCCATTAACAGGAACGTCAAATCCACTGCTGTACTTACCGGTCATGATAAGTCCCGAACTACGCTTGCCAAGTGGCTGTGCGGCTTGCATGGCGTTAAACATGCGGTTCTGGTCGCCACTCTTGTAGATACCACGAAGCGCAGGTGTGGTAACCTGTACGATTTCTCTCGAAGGAATTACAACCTTGTTTCCTGTGGAGAACTTATTTTCAATCTCGTGCTTGAGCAATGCTCTGCTTATATCTCGCATTTATCTTCTCCTTTACCTTATGATGTAAACTGTACGAATGGTCTGAATACCACATACAGTTGAGTTGACGCAGGGTCAAGCTCTACAACGATACCAATCTTAGCGTTAACGCCATCCACGCCTGGGTCATGCGTAACACCAGCTGGTTCTGTATCAGTGCCAGCAACAAGGTAAACAGCATCGCCAACTGCAACAAATTCTGCGGCTGTTGCAAGCTGTGCAGTCTTGATTGTACGGTCTGCGTAAATATCAATAAGACCAGCGGCACCAGCTGCGATGCCCTCAAATGCCAATACGTTTCCGAAACGCCCACCGAACACCGCAAGCTCTGTCTGCACCAGCTTGCGAGCTGTTGAGTTAACAACGCTCAGAGTGTGGTCATTGAGAGTCTGCTCGTGAAACCCGTAAACTCCTCTCGTAATTGATGTAAATGCCATGTTATGCCTCCATCATGCCGCTATTCTGCGACTTATTCGTATCATCGTCCCCTACGAAACCGGATGGGGTGTGATTCATTGCTTCGAGTGCCCTGTTGCGCATACCAACGAGTGCTTTGTGTGTTTTAAGTACTGCAATCTCTGCATCCACAGTGGCATCGTCTCCTTCGGTCAGTTTGAACATAGAGGTAGCAACCTCATACTCCAACTCATCGGTAAAGACTGCCTTTAGCTTAGTGTCAACCGTAGTTGCGAACTTAGCCGCGCTCTCGTCTTTCCTCGATTTCAATGCAGTCGTAACGAACTCTTTAATGGTAACGTCACCTAGCATTGCCTCCACTTCCTCAATTGCTTTCATCTTAGCATCAGTTATGTTGATACCAATCGCAGTCGCAATTTCCTCAGAAGTGCATGTACCAGCCTTGTTCATTGCTTTTACCTGTGCCAGCAACTCTTCTTTTGTCATGCCTTTGTCTCCTTGCTCATCTTTGAAATCACCTCTGATAGAAGTGCAGTCAATAGGTTTGCCAATCTCGTTACCTTGTTCGTCACAAGGTACATACTTGAAATTCGATGTGATTATTGACGCATCACTTGCGTTCATATCGTACTCAACGATAGCGTTGGTTTGATTTTTCACCGACTCGATAGCAAACGATTCTATAGTGTCCGTCTGTTCATCATAGCGGTACTCCCTCCTTTGATAGTCCCCTGTCGATGTATTCAAAACGCCAGCGTTAACTTCATTAAGGGTTTGCTCTATGATTTCCTGTGAGAACTTTCCCTTTGCGTATAGGCGATTTCTCAACAGTAGGCGACCTGCGCCATCTTCATAGCTCTCGTCAAGCTTAGCACCAACAATGTATCCAGCAGGTATCTGCCGCATAGCACCGTTCTGTGCATCTTCGTGACCTTGTAGATATATCGGACCAAGATTAGCGTTAACCTTGTCAGCGAACGACTTCGCCCATGCCTGTGTGAGCGTAACATCGTTCCATCCTTCACTCGCCTTGTGCTTCTCACCAAGTAAAATCTGGTTAACAAACTCGTAGGGTGTCTGGTCTGCAAACAAGGTGGTTACTTTGGAGGCATTGCCAACAGGAACATCATCTACACTAATGTCGTTCTGTAGGTGAGCACTCTTGAACACTGTCTTAAAGATGCCATATTTCTTACTCATTCCTCACTCTCCTTACGTGTCTTATCTTTCTTGTCTGGTTGTTCCACAGCACTTTGGTCTTCTTTACCTGTTGCTATGCGGTCAATCATTTCGTCGTTCTTACTCTTATTCTCAGCTTCTTTGATAATACGCTCTTGCGTCTCGTCAAGTTCCTTTAGGTGCTGTTTATAATCACGATTGATTTCTACATAACCACGCTTGACAAGTGTATTGTGTATCTCTTCATCACTTAAGAGTCCATTGCTACGTGCCTTGACAAGTGCTGTAATAAACATGTTAGCTGTGTCAGCTTTCTCCTTGTCAGTAGCAAAATCGGGGTCTGCCCATTCAAGTGAGTAAGCGTCTGGAGTAAACGTAGCATAAGCGGCATACCCTACGATAGCTAAGTACATATCAAATACTGATTTCCACGCTATACCGTATTGTTTCTGCTTGCGCCTTATCAGACGTATGAACGCAGGTCGTTGCTCCTGTACAGATGACAATGAAGCTCCCATGCTCGCGCCAAACAACAGTTCCGGTCTTTGTGAACCTTCTACAAGGTTAGAGAATGCAATTTCAAGTAGCTGTGGTGAGTCACCTGTTGTATTGGCAGTTGCCACATACGCCATGTCATCACCTTCATCATTCATATCACGCTGTAGAATGTACAGGTCTTTGTCTTCCATGCTAAGCTTAGCACCACCACGAACTCTATCAAACGCACCAACACCGAAGTTGTTCTCAATGAACTGCTTCACGTTCTTGGTCATTATCTTCATCTTGGGTGAGTTCTGCTTCTGTGAATTAGCCGCATCTACCATAAGGTCATTGTACAGCTTTAACGTAGGCTCAATACTAGACAGTTCGCTATGTCCGCGTAGTTCCCATGGCTCTACATCATTGACGAACCTTGCAATAGGTATAAACCCTAGTACGTTGGGTACTGTGGTCGTAGTTGACTTCGTATTGTGGTCTGTGGACTGTGTTTCAACAGTCATCTGCTTGTCGGTAAGTTTAATCTTATCAGTTCTCTGCCAAGAGTTACCATCAATGTCTGTGTACGTAAACACGTCTTCAATGATGTATCCTACAATGTCTTTTGTCTTGGGGTCTATGACAAGTGTTTTAATCGTCTCTGGTCGTGGGACAACGAACTTAACCTTGCCATCCTTATACTGCAACCACACAAAACAAGTACCCTCACGCTCTGCGATACGAATCATACTATCTTTGGCAAGTGCGTTCTGACATTCGAGAAGTGCTTTCTTGATACGTGTGTTGTTTGTAACAACACTAGGCATGTCAATGAAGGATACAGCTGAATCGATAATAGGCTTGGTGAGGTGTGCGCTAAGTGCGTATCTGTTATCTACGTTGCGATATATGTCACGTGCCAATTGGTAATTGACATTTGAACCTGTATAACTGTGCGCAGAATTAGCAAAGGAGTTAGCATACGCAGGATTAGGGTTGTCACTTTCGATGACATCCCTCTTTTTGCGTATGTTACTGAACAGTAAATCGAATAAGCTCATGCTCTTTCTCCAAGTTTGTATCTATTCTTCGCTATGACTGTTGCCGACTTGTACAACGACTTCAACACTTGTGGTTGCATACTCCAGTCACGTAGCAAGTATTGTGTTTCAAGTTCTTCGTTCGTGTACTCTTCTTCGCCATAAATTTTCTCAAAGGCTATCTTGTGCTCATCGGTAAGTGCGTTCTTACCAAAATTCTTAACAAACTTAACAAGCCCAGTTTCGTACTCTTCTTCTCTACGTCTGTCCATTTCCTGTCCAAGTACCGAAAAGTCTTCATTAGCCATTCGTTGCAGTACATCGGCTTTCTCTTGTGACAACTTGCGAGTGAATCTTGACATATAATCCTCCCAGATTAAGTTAGTGAAAGATTGCTGAGTACTGCACCAATGTCACTGTCCATATCCAGTACGCCAGACAACATCATAAATGCACCAGATGCCGCATCTGCCATGTCATCGTGCCCTCTCTGTGTACCGTCCGTAACACCTGCCAGCTCATCAGTGAACATACCGTTCCATGTCTTCGTAATAACCTTAACGTTGCCGGCTTTACATTGTGTTGCAAACGGTGTCCAGTAGACAAGCTTGCTAGCACGCTTTAGNTTACTCTCTACAGAGTNTCCAGCCAACNCCCTTACCAGAGTTGAAATCTCTTGCTTTCCGGCACTTCCCGGGTCTTGCTCAAGGTACACTGTAACAGCTCCGTACAAAGCATTGTCGTTCGCCGCACAACTCAATATCATTTGCAGTACGTCATATGGTTCAACCCTATCGCGTACAACATCAAGCACATAGACAAAATTATCTTCACCGATTCCAAGTAGTACTCCTGCTGTATAGTCGGGGTCTGGATACTCATCCGATGGTACGGATGCCGCCCTGTCCCAGTATCTTATCAGCTTTTTCCATCGTCTAGGCAGTTCTGCCTGTCTTATGTAACGCCAATATGTTGTCTTAAACAGTTCACCAGCCATCGGTCTTGCAAACCAGTTACCAAGCAACAGCCTCTTACGTTCATACTCAAACATACTTGACAAGTTAGCCTTGTACGTTGGGTCTATTGCCATTAGCGTAGGGTTGTCATCCAGCAGTGCTCTGATAAAGGTAAACGATTTAAGATACAGTTTACGGTCGTCAATATCTGCCTTATTTTCATTATACCCTTCTTCATAAGTGGCATACCAGCGTATCTTATTATCTTCTCGAATAAACCACCTCAACACTCCGCTTCTTTCGGGTATTGGATAGCCTTCTTCATCTAGCCACCATTCCAACAGGTTAACAAGAAAGCTGTCTGGGTCTGGGTTACAAGTAGCTCTCATCCTAGAGGGTACGCCACATGTGCTACGGTTTCTTGACAACATATACCAGAACTGACGTTCGCTAAAGTGCTGTAACTCGTCAAATCCTATCATAGCCAACTGCGCACCATCCCACGACTTCGTGCTCTGTTCTTTCTGCAAGTGCGAAAACTCAAGCTTAGCACCAGAAGCAAACACATGTTGCATGCGAGGTGACTGCCTAGTCTGCGTATTAAACGGTGCATACATGTCTGCCGCTGTGTCCCACAGTCCACCACCACTGGTGAGCTGGGTACTTTCCTTTCTTAAGACAAGTGCAGTAAATCCGGGGGTCTCTATGTCCCTCAGTGGGTCAAGTAACAATGCATAGCTTTTACCACCACCAGCACTTCCACCGTAGATTGCTATATCAGCTTCTGTCGAAAGGAAATCAGATTGAGGTCCGTCGTGTGGTCGGATGACTTTAACTTTGTTCTGTCTTAACTCATCCACCAACTTCTTAGGCATTATTAAGGTTTCCTTTGACTTGTGCTTGCGTTAACAGGCACGTTCTTTCGGTTGTTCTCTGGTATGTAGAACTCTATCCTCACATTATTACTGTCTTTACTTTCAACTTTACCAAATCTCTCTGGGTAGATTACTTCGCCAAGTGCCTTAACAGCTTGTAGTTGCTCGCTGGGTTTACCTGTCTGGATTATGCTGTGCAGTGTCGCTGTCAACAAGCTCTTAGCCTCAAACTCGATGCGCTGTATGTCAGCCCAGTAATACTTGTTATCTTCCAGCTCCTTGCGCAGTTCGTCGTCTATGTTACAATATTCCAATGCATCTTCGTACACAAGGCACTGGGCATATGCCGATTTGACACGTTGCCCTATGATGTACAGCTCGTCTGCTAGAGGTTTATTGTTGCTCATTTGTTATACCTATTATATGTTGACAGAGTGCAAGAGGTATCGCCGCTCGTTCTGCCGCATTCTTCATCGCTACAGTACCACTGTATGTGTTCCTAGGAGCTGATGTATGACAAGGTGCTCCACGTTTGCACATTGGTTTGAACATTGGTCTCGTATGATTGCTCCATATGTCAGTTGGCTTCATGTGTGGATGCCCGTATTGACAGTATGTAACAGTGTATCTTCTTAAACCTTGCATGAAATTCATCTTTCGCAATGCGCCTAAAGGGTTCTCAATAAACCAGTACCTAGGTTGCAGTGCTTTGATTAGTGCCAAGGTGTGCTTAACAGCCTCATCAGCTTGCTGTGCTTGTTTACAAGTAGGGTCGGAGTTTCCAGTTATGGCGTTCTTCTTCCTGTAATACCTCAGAGCTAACACAGAATACGTTGTACAATCCGGTGAAGCCCATATTACATCTGGACAACCACCACACAATTCAAGTATATCCTGCACGGTCAGCGTTGATATGTCTTTCACTAAATCTGGCTTAGTGCTAGAGTTCCAATCAACTGTGTAAGCCTCATGCCCTGTGGCTCTGAATGCATTGCTTATCGCTTGACTTCCAGAAAATAGCTCTAAAACCTTCATANTTAATATTACCATAGACACAGGACGTTGTCAACATACATGTGGTTTTTAAGGGGTTTGTGTGTTGATTTAGGGGAGATTTA
>LV_Brine_h2_0102DRAFT_1000363_pt1 | contig 16712 bp, 16 predicted proteins | sample LakVidmifraction_3_FD_10600 | JGI IMG/M metagenome (IMG submission 10600)
GCTTTGTCTACCTTGGCTCCTGTAGCGGTTGTTTTAGGTTTGATTTTAATCGGTAAAGGTATTATACATATAGCTACTGCTAGTAAGAGAGCAACTGAGGAAACTAAAAAATTTATAGAAGCCACTAATCAGACTATCGCTTCCTTATCCGAAGAAAAGGACGAGTTGATTAAACTCTCTTATGAATATGACAGGTTAAAAACAAAGCAAAAGAATTTGACCGCTACCGCGGACGAAAAAATTAGACTTCTTGAGATTCAAAAAGAACTTGTTACTCAATACGATGTCTCTATAACTGGTATCGACGCAGAGGGTCAAGCTTATTCGGATTCTATCGTACTAATTAAACTTAGAACTAAAGCGCTTGAAGACGAATTAGTAGCAGAACAGGCGAAGTTGGAAACAGCTGTTAAGTCAATGGATATTGACCAAGTTTCTGACCTTGAAGATAATATTGCAAAACGAATAAGACTAAAAAATCAATTATTAGAAGAACAGAAAAAAATTGATGATTACGAGTCAACACTACAAAACAAGGGAAGCTTTACCGTTGGCGGTGTATATGGGTCCGTAGTTGTAGACGCTAATGCCGAAAATGGCGCTAATTTAATCAAACAATATATACAGAATGCTAACAGTTACAAGGATGATTTTCAAACGGCATTGACTGATGTGAATAATGCAATTATTGCTGGAACGGCGGACCGTCAACAGCTCTTGCAGAACGACGCCACTAGCACAATAAAGCTATTGGAATCAAGTGGTGCAAAAGTATCCGACGGCGCTAGAGCGTTTGCTTCCGAATTTGCTAAAGCGCTTTCTGTTCAACCTGAGGATATAGCTACTCAAAGAGATGCATTAAAAACATTTACCGATGAATTGAACTCTTCCGACTTTGATGACCTTTCTGAAAAATATAAGAGTTTTGTTTCAAAAAACGATACGGCGGGTATCGATGCCACTTCTAAGGCAATCATGAAATTAGTTGAGAGCTTTACAGAGGGAATGCCAGAATTAGATACTTTCTATCTTACAATGGAATCAATATATGGCGATAGTTCAACTCTCTCAAAAGCAAACACCTCTATTTTCCCAATGTTCATGAGCAACATGAAAGAATTAACGGGGATTTTTTCAGAAGGCACATCTGAACTTAAAGGTCTTAACAATGTTCTTGATACTGTAGCGAAAGGAGAGTCGCTTTCATCGGATATGATAGCTGATTTAATTGTTAAATATCCAGATTTAACTGGGGCTATTTCCGAAACCGCTGATGGATACACGATAGAAAGTTATGCATTAGAAATATTGAGACAAGCTAGGATTAAGGAGCAAGTAACTGCTGTTGAAACGCAAGCTGGTATTACAGCTTCCACAAAAGCCGAGCTTGGGAAACGTTTGAGTATTTATGGAATAGAGTTAAGTGCTATAAAGACGCTTGACGACGCAAAAAAAGCTTCCGCTGGGATAAGGTCGCCTTATGGGGTGAATAATGCTGAGGCTGATTTTTACTTTTCAGATATTGAAAAAAGCCTTTATAGCTATGGGACAGCATTAGATTTTGTCGCTTCTCTTGAAGACAAGTTAAGAGACCCAGATTACGGTGTTACGCTACAATCGAAAGGTAAGACTTCTAAAGAGAAAGAGGCGGATGTTCTTAAAGAGTATTTTCACCAACTAGACGCTATTTCTAAGCTAGAAAGTAGTTTAGCAATGTCTAAAACTAAGGCTGAGCTAGAAGGGATTGATTTAAGTCAAGAACAGCTTGATATGATAGATGCTATCCAAGCAAAAAAACATAATCTAGCTGTAGACATGGATGCTGATATCGTTAAACTAGAAAAAAGGGTTGCTTTAGGTGGGGATAATGTTGCTTTAATAGAACAATTAGCTACTCTAGAGGGTTCTAGAGTCCAATTAAGTCAAGACTGGTTAGAGTTAGAGCAAGATGGTAAAGATATTTTAGAAGGTCAGAAGGAAGTTTTACTAAAACAAAAAGAGGCTTTTAAAACCACTCTCGAATTAGCAAAAGAAGTTAATCAATCTAAACTTGACGGTATTTCTGAGGTTGAAGATAAGATAGTTGAGATAATTAAACAGCGTTATGCGACCGAAAAAGAGTTGCTTGATGACCAGCTTGAAGATTTTAAAAGTTTTATTGAAGGTAAGAAAGACATACTCAGCGACCAATATTCAGAAGAAGATTACCAAAAGAAACAGTCTGAACAATCGGCTAAAATAATGGCAATACAGACTGATATTGCTGAATATTCAATTGCGGCAAATTCTAATGATATGGAAGCTATTTCAAAAGTCTCAGACTTAAATAAAGATTTAGAGGAAGAAAAAAAATCACTTTCCGAACTTCAATATGACCGTGAAAAGAAACTTCGTGAAAATAATTTAGACGACGAATTGAAAGCGGTTGAAGATATAACTAGAAAGAAAAAAAGTGCAATAGATGAGAAGTTAAAAGACGATAAACTTTATGCGGAAGCTAGGCTAGTTATAGAAAATTCTAGCGTTTTGGAATTAACGGAAATGTATACGACTTTTGAAAATACTTTTGGAAAAGGTATGAGCCTATTAGGTAGTATAATTAAAGCTAATTTTACTGATAAAATAAGAGAGGCAAAAGATTCTTTTATTGAGATGAACAGTTTAATTATGTCAAATTTACAGTTAAACGATACTAAGCCTCAAACGAAAGAAAAAGAAACGAATAATCCATTTAAAGATAAAGGAATGTCGTTTGATGACTTTGCGGTCTACAAACAGAATAAAAAAGATTACACAGAAGGTAATAGGAAAGATGAAGCGTCTAAGCAAAATGCTGAGATGAGGTTAGACTATAGTATTGAGTCAGATACATTTACTTACGACCAAATTAAAGGATACTATAAAGATGGGGGGGTAAATGACTATACAGGTTTAGCTCAAATGCATGGGAATCCATCTTCGGTAGAAACAATATTTAATGCACAAGAAGGTAAGAAACTATTAAGTCTTGTGAAGAATCTTCCAAACTTTTCAGCATTTGGAAGACAAGGATTTAAGCTAGATTTGCCTCAAGTGTCACCGTCAAATAAGGTTAAGACCCCTATTCAAATAAATAATAAATTCGATATAACAATTAGTGGTGACGCTAGTAGAGGCACAATGAATACTATGGCTGAAAAGGTAAGTAAGAGTATTGAAAAAACAATGTATACTATGGGATTTTAGAAGCAACAAAAGTAGAGGTGGAAAGACTGTGAATTTTAGGGCTTTTCACCTCTATTTATTAAACTAAAAGGAGGAATCCTCATGGCATTTACAGGCATGGATTTTATTATAAATGGCGTAAAATCATCCGATATCGGAATAAACGGTTGCTATTTAGTTAGGACAAACGCGGAGATTAGTTATCCATTAATGGGAAATAAAACTATAGTTGAAGAAAAAGTAGACAAGAGAAATGCGCCTTACTTTTATGGGGTGGAAACGGAACCCTTAGAATTTGACTTAAAATTCTGTCTACTAGAAGATAGAATGACACCAGACACTTTATATGATTTAGCTATGGTATTTGCAAAAGATAAATATGTTTCTTTTGAAAGTTGTGATTTTATAGGTCGAATTTTCTATGTAATTTGTTTGGAATTAAATGTAATAACTTATGGAACATATCAAGGTTGGATTGAGGCACATTTAAGAACGTCATCTTCAAATGCTTTCTCAAATATTGAAATCGCAACATTTGATTTATCAGATTTAACAGCTCCTACAGAAATTGTTATAACAAATAAATCTAATGTAATGAACTTAAAGTATGGGGAATATATTTATGAACCACAAATCACAGTTGATTTATTAGATAACAATACAAGTTTTACTTTCACGAACTTAAGTAATGGTGGAGAAGTTTTTGGCTTTACTGGACTTACAGCAAACGAAAGTCTTACAGCATACAACAAAGATAGAAGAATAGTCTCAAGTACAGGAAACCCAAGAATAAGTAAGTTGATAAATAAAAATTGGTTTAAATTAGTGTATGGGGATAATAGGATAGTCATTGATAAAAAAATGATTGTGCAAATAAGAAGCCAATTCCCATTATACATGTGATAGGAATGGAGGTGAATAAGTTTGAAAAGCAAATCCGTAGAGTATAGAATATTTTTATGTGACTCTCAAAAGATTCCAATTGATGAAATAAATTACATAGAAATTGATTTTGCGTCTAAATTTGGTGTGATTAGTAATGAATTGACATTCTCATTGCCTTACTATCAAGAGGGATGGGATTTAGAAAAAGATTATAGGTTTGATACCGCAAGAGCATTGGATAGTATACTATTAGAAATCTATAGTGGAAAGGGTGGCGGTGAAACTACTAAAATTTACGAAGAGTTTTTTATTGTGGATGATGATAGTAAAAGTAAGACGAGAAATGGAACAGTTACTAAAGTTTTACAATGTAATTCTAGTCACTTAATAACATTTAATAAACGCAAATTGCGTTCATATTCAGAAATCACTAAATTATATACAACAGAAGACCAAACGGGATTATTTAATCATATGTTTTCTTTGCTGTATGGTAGTTGGGGTATTGGATATATTAGTCCCTCATTGCTATTAGACACTAGGATTTTTGATTATTCTTCAAGTTCATTTACAGAAGTATTTGACGATGTAATGGAACAGTTTAATTGTTTTATTACAGTTGATAATATAAATAATACGATATCTATATTTGCTTATGACGAAGTCGGGGTTGATACTGACCTCGTAATATCAGATGTGAATATTCTTAAGAGTATTTTAACTAGTAATAAAGCGAAGGATTTAACAACTCGACTTAGAGTATATGGAAAAGACAATACTACAATGGCTAGGTCTAACCCAACTGGTCAGTTATATATAGATGATTTTCAATGGCTCATAGACAACGGTTATTTCTCAACTGGATTAACTATCGCTTTGAACGCTTATAACGTGCTTAAAGCGTCTAAAGAAGGTGTATTCAGTGGGTATTTAACAACACTTAATGGATTACAAGATACTTTATTAACACAACAAAGTCAATTATTCGCATTGCAGACAGAATTAAAAATCATAGAAGATGATTTAGATATTTTGAAGAATCAGTTTACAAGTAATAACGCTACTTATAATGCTAGATTTGTTGACCAAACTAATAAATTATCTCAAATAAATACAAAACAATCCGAAATTAATACCACTCAAGCTTCTATAGTAGCTGTAAATATAAGTATTTCAACACTTAATACGCAATTAAGTTACACTACAAATTTTACAAGTGACCAATTAAAAGAATTGAGTTCTAAAATATACGAGGAAGAATTATCTCTTGACACAATTGATAATCCTCAATTACTTTATGATTATGGAATTGAATATTTGATAAGAAAATCAATTCCTATAATTGATATTGACGTAGACCTTATTGATATATTGGGGATTGAAGAATTTAAGTTAGATTGGGAAAAGTGGATAAATGTAAAAGGAAATTTTGTTTATATAGATTGTCCAGAGTTAGGTTTTAATTATTATCAGACTAGGGTTGTGCAAATGGCGCATAATCCATTAACGGATAGTTTGAATTTGACAATTAGTAATGCTGACCAAATTAATTCTTATTTATATAGAATTAATAGAGATATATTAAAGAAATCCAAACAATCCTCTAATGAACTAAACGTTAATAAATATGACTATAAACAATACGTTACTGAAAAAAGTCAAATCATTTTCAATGGTGATACCATTGACACAAGTGACAATGCTATAAAAGTTGGTAACTCAGTAATCAACAGACGTGGATTTTTAGGAACGGATGGAACAAGTATGGGTAGCTATGGGGCTTTGCAATTATTAGGGGATAAAATTATAATAAGTAGAAATGGATTTACCACTTACAGTACTTTATTAAGTGGTAATGGTCTGTATTTGGAGAATTTTAATAGAAAAGCAAGAATTGTGATAGACCCCGATTTTGGATTGCAAACTGATATGAACGTTGGTACATTTGAATCGCCTATATGGAATAATACCTTATATTTTGGTGTAGATGGTAATTTAAATGTTTCTGGTAATATAATTATGGACGGTGGAAGTATTAATTGGGGAAACGTAACAGCTCCAACAGCAACAGAAGTCGGGGCAAAACCTTATGATTGGCTTCCTGCATACGGTGACATTTCTGGAATTAAACCACCAACAAATGCTGATAATACTTCTGGATTTGTTGGACAGAAATTAACTTACATAGACGCTTTTGGAATATACACAGGAACATTAACAGCCAATCAAATTAATGTTATACAAGGGATTACTTTAGGGGCAAATGCAACTATAAATTGGGCTAGTTTGCCTAGTTTGCCATCGGCTTCACAAGTAGGGGCAATGTCTAATGGAACGTTTATACCTGATGATGATTATATAACTCAAATAACTAAAAATACTATCACAACAGATTACCTAAAAGCGAACTTTATAGAAACGAATATTAGTCAAGTTAATGAGACATTAAATTTAGGGGCATATGGAAGCGTTGGAACGAAAATGTTATCTTTCAGAGGAACGGCAAATATAAGTTCGATTGATAATGACTTGAATATTTCAGCTAGAGTTTTATCTATTGTTCAAGGGGACATGATATTTGGGGTGTCTACTACACATACTTATTGTGGGGGAACATGGGATTTTACGGGGGTAAATGTCCAAAATTTAAACGTAACAGCAAAATTTGGTTAATATTTAATATTAAATTCGCTCAAATATTCAAGAAATGCGTCTTTAGTAATATAGGCGGCGGAGTTCATTCTATCTTTTGAATCTCTAAAGCACATAAAAGTACCATCGCTAATTTTATAGTTTCTAATAGTATTATTATTTGTACGCATCCATATAGAGCAGTAACCTATCTTTGAACTTTGATGACTGTATATGCCATATCTATTTCCATAGATTAATTGCATATAAATTTTTCCATTGTAATTAATCATTTCAATTTCATTTTCTCTATATATTAAAGAATCAATATTATCTAAAATTACCAAAGGTACTGTATTTAATGATTGTATTATAGTTTTATCTTTACTAATTTCGGCAATCTTTAACTCAGCGTTCCAATTAACTTGTAAGTTATTAGCTTCAAGTAATGACCTAAGTGGCGCATATGTTGTGCCTTGGTAGTTTAATATAGGTTTTTCTTCATCTAAATATTCCACACCGTCAATCATAATATCATAGGTAACCTTAGATAGAAGAAACTCTTGGACGGATGCTTTAATCGGAATAGCTGATGTTACCATAATACCTATTAATAAACCAATTAATAGTTGTTTGTACTTAAAAATTTTTTGTGTTTTCATTTTCATTTTCATTTTCATTTTAAACTCTCCTTTTTTGATACTCAATAGGTATCTTTGTTATATTGATATTTTATCCAAATATCTTTAATTTAAGTATAACATATATTGGAAAGTTTTGTCAATAGATATATTAAATAAATATATGGTATGTAAGATTAAGATAAATCAAGAACATTGTAAAAACATTATAGATTTATAGAAAGGGGAAATTATTAATGAGAGTGCCAAAGAACGGAATGTATATGTCCGACGCTGACAGTGAATCTTTTGGGACTTCTTTTGGGGAAATGTATTCAAAATTCACAGAAGAGGTTTGGACAGAGCAAAACGTTAGGAATATAACGCTAGTTCTGACGGAAGACTGTAATTTAGCCTGCACATATTGCTACCAGCATGGAAAGAATCAAGTAACATTAACGAAAGATAAAGCTAAAGAGATAGTAGAGTTTCTATTAACGTCAGACGGATTAGTTGATTACATAGACCCAGAAGAGCATATTTGCGTAATACTAGAGTTTATAGGTGGTGAGCCATTGTTAAATATTGAGACGATGGATTATTTCATTGATTATTTTAAATATAGAGCAATGGAATTAGACCATCCTTGGGCTTATAATTATATGGTAAGTATGTCTTCTAATGGGACTTTATATTTAAGTGATAAGTTTCAAAAGTTTTTAAGTAAAAATAAAAATAGAGTTTATGTAGGAATGACGATAGATGGAAATAAAGAATTACATGATTCATGCAGAGTTTATAAGGACGGAAGAGGTAGTTATGATGATGTAGTAAAAAGCGTCAGAAAATGGGTTAAAGATTTCCCAGACCCTTCTACTAAAGTAACTTTAGCACCTGAAAACCTTGATTATTTAGTAGAAAGTTTAACGCATTTATGGGATTTAGGCATTTTCAGTATTCCCGCAAATGCTGTTTATGAGGACGTTTGGACAAAGAAAGACGCTACTAAATTTTACTATAGGCTAAAAGAACTTGCTGATGTAATAATAGAAAGAGCATTGTATGAGTATAAACATACGAGTTTATTTAAAGAGTCTTATGGTTTTCCAATGTCCTCTGACGATGATAAAAATTGGTGCGGTGGGGACGGTTCTATGTTGGCTTTTGGGCACGACGGTAAAATTTACCCTTGTTTAAGGTATATGAAATACAGTTTAGGCAATAAAGATAGAGAAGCTTTGTCCATTGGGAATATAGTTGATGGCATTGATAAGAAAGGAACAAATGAAAAGCTAGAGTGTTTACAATGTTTGACTAGAAAAGGGCAAAGTACAGACGAGTGTTTTAATTGTCCTATTGCTACAGGATGTAGTTGGTGTAGTGCTTTCAATTACGATGTTTACGGAAGGGTGGATAAAAGAACTACGTTCCATTGTGATATGCATAAGGCTCAAACTATGGGTAATGTTTATTACTGGAATAAATTATATAAGACTTTAAATATAGAAGATAAATTTAAAATGCACATTCCTAAAAATTGGGCTTTAGAGATAATCCCAGAGGAAGAATATAATATGTTAATGAAAATGGAGGATTAAAATTATGATGGAATTGGATAAAGTAATGACAGTGGAAGGCGTACCAAATCTTATTAAAATAGAAGAAGCTGATAATAAGATTCTACAAGATTCAATAATAGATTTACAGTTATCAAAAGAAATATTTGAAATGTCGAAGAATGAGGAAAATAGTAACGGTAGTGTTTTTAGAGTGATTATGGAATACTACTATAAATCAGTGAAAGAACATAACTTTATTTGGAGTAATTTGTTAGTCAAGTATGTTGGGGAAGATTATGCAAGTTACTATAAAGATGTTTATAAATTCGACACTGTTAGAAAACTAATATTTTTAATGAAGTCTTAGTATGAATAAAACTATAGAAATAACAAAAAAGGAGTCTGGATTTATACAATATAATAATTTTAAATTAGAGGCTATACAAAATGCGATAGGCGTATTTATTCAAAATACTAATAATTTTGAATACTCGGATAATCAACTCAATAGAATTTTAGATAAATATACCGAAACTTATATGGAACTTACGGAAAAAGTAAAAGAAATAGCAAAAAAAAACAATATTAATGTTGATAAAAGGTTAAGCTATACTTATCAAGAGGACACGATAATATTTCTTAGCGTTTAAACATTTGAATAAGGAGGTGCTAATATGGCTTGCGTTTTTGGGTGTGAGCAATTATGTACGAGCACTTGTTCAGGTGGTTGTACTTATATATGTATGTCGCTATGTACTAGTACATGTTCTGGAAATTGTAGTTCGTATTGTGCAAGTAGCTGTTCAGGGGTTTGCGATACGTATTGTGCAAGTGATTGTTCGTCAACATGTAGTGCGTTATGTGCAAGTGACTGTAATAATACTTGTAGTGGGGCTTGTTTATCGGCGTGTACTACAACTTGTTCAGGAACTTGTGATACATACTGTGCAAACGACTGCTCGGGAGGGTGCAATGCATACTGTGCAAACGACTGCTCGGGAGGGTGCAATACCGCATGCACTTCTACGTGTAGTGGGGGTTGTACGAGCGGTTGTTCTACTGTTTGCTCGACAAATTGCACAGGAACTTGTGAAGGGTCTTGTGATACTGGTTGTTACACTGGATGTTACACTACTTGTAGCGGAGGTTGTACGGGAAGTTGCAACACTACGTGTAGTGGGGGTTGTACGAGCGGTTGTTCTACTGTTTGCTCGACAAATTGCACAGGAACTTGTGAGGGGTCTTGTGATACTGGTTGCTCTACTGGATGCACTGGGGGATGTTCGTCAGTCTGCACATTAGCTTGTACAGGCAGTTGTTCTAGTACTTGTTCAGGAACATGTGCGTCATTATGCCAAAACGATTGTACCGCTACGTGTGTTGGAAGTTGTTCGGATAGTTGTTCAACTATTTGTTCCGCTGATTGTAGTGGAAATTGTGAAAATCTTTGTGCTGGCACTTGTGCTAGTGCTTGTCAAGATGATTGCGTTAATGGCTGTTCTACAGTTTGTTCTTTGCTTTGTACGGGTTCATGTATAGCGACATGCCAAAACGATTGTACCGCTACGTGTGTTGGAAGTTGTTCGGATAGTTGTTCAACCGCTTGTGCTTCTGACTGTACTAGTGGTTGCGATACTACTTGTACTGGTACTTGTGGAACCTCTTGTAATGTGGGTTGTGCGGTTACTTGTTCAAGTGATTGTAATATAAGTTGTTCGGTTACTTGTTCAAACGACTGTACTGGTGGCTGTAATTTGACGTGTAGTGGGGGTTGTGCNACTACTTGTGCGGATGATTGTGCTAATAGTTGCGATACTAGTTGCGATACTAGCTGCATTGGGAATTGCTCGGATGGTTGTTCAACCGCTTGTGCTACTAGTTGTGTTGGAAGTTGTTCGGACAGTTGCTCAACCGCTTGTGCTTCTGACTGTACTAGTGGTTGCGGTACTACTTGCGATACTACTTGTCTCAGCGGTTGTTCCGATGGTTGCTCAACTGTTTGCTCTACTGATTGTAGTGTGACTTGTCAAGGAACTTGTATAGGAACAGCAACAACTGTTTTAGAGAGACCTTCTAATTTTATGGGATTTAATTTTTCTAGTGGTGAGGAAGTGACCAAACTAACAGCTACAGATTGGAATAATTTTATGGTCAAAATTAACGATTTCGCCACATATTTACAAAAAGATGATTTAACAGGTTCTCATACGTCAGTATCCCCAAGTAATGAAATATTAGCAACCTATATAAATCAAGCTACTCGAGACTTAAGAGCTATAGGAGCGTCTAGTGTACCTTCTGACGTTTCTACTGGAACGTCTATTATGAATAGTTTATTCTCACAATTAAAAAATTCTTTGAATAATATCACATAGTTTAGAGTGAGGATTAACCCTCACTTCAAACTAAAACAATTAACCGAAAGAGGTGTAATAAATGGAAGAAAGATATTTTAATCATGATATAGTCCCTAATTATTCAACAAAACAGGTGATTCAAAAATACTACGATGTCTATTTTGAAAATTTAAAAAATCTAACAATGAAAATGGAATGGGTTAAAGTTATGGATTTAGAAGTACTAGACCCTAGAGGATGGAGATGTTTAGATGATATGTTTTTAGACGATACGGCGGAAAATCCTATAAATTTAGGGTATGATATAAAAGAAAACGGTACTTATTGGTGTATATGTTTAGATAAAGAAGACGATAAATATATAATTAAAGATGGGGTTCACCGTATAGCGTCAATTAGAAAATTAATTGTAAATAATGAATTACCAGAGGATTTTGAAATGTTAGCTATAATTAGAACGGAAAAAATAACCCCACAAAATTGTACTTATAAATTTCCTATGAATTTTGTAACGACAGTTTTTAAAGACTTTTATAAAGGGATGTACGATATTATTTTTAGGGATGATGAATTGGTTAAAGACAGTAAAGAAGAGTTCTTAGTGGTTTCCCATCCTAGATTCGCTTATTTATCGGTTATGATGTATTCTCTATTGTTAAGAAATGCGATGTTTGAATATAAAAAAAATAACGGTGTTGCTTTTCCTAGTAGTGATATAGTAAATAATAAAGAAACCTGGAATGATTGGTTTAATAAATAAAAAGGGGTTTAAAATTGCTTATTGAAGATATTCGATTAATAGAAATAGAAATTCATAGTAAGTGTAATAGAAAATGTTCTTGGTGTCCAAATTCGATAATAGACAGAAGTTTTTATGAGGAAATGGACGAAAGTATCTATCTTAGTTTATTGAACCAATTAAAAAGAGAAGAATATGGTAATACCATAAGTTATTCTAGGTACAATGAACCAATGTTAAATATAAAATTATTAAAAACTAGGACTTCACAAGCAAAAATTTTATTGCCAAATTGCAAATTAGTTACTAATACTAATGGGGATTTTTTATTTGAAGATAGTTTGAAAAATTTAAGCATAAATGAACTTTCAATTATGGACTATGATTGTAATGGATTAGATAAGGCTATAAAAAAGCTTATTTCATGTAATATAGTAATTGATAGTATTAATTATCCTATTATCAAAGCTCATTATGATAATATAACGATTTTGTACTATGTGGACTGGACGAAACATGTGGAACTTGAGAATAGAGGTGGTTTTTTTAATAACGAGGAACTATACGCAAATGTAAAATGGAAAAACATAAATGAAAAAAGAGATTATCCTTGTAATGAGCCAATGTTTTTTGTTGGAATAGATTATAATGGAAACACTACCCCTTGTTGTAATATTCGTTCGGATAATATCAATCACAAAGAAGCTATTATGGGTGACGTTAAAAGTAGTACTTTGTACGATATTATAAACAGTGATAAGGCAATGGGGTTCAAGAAAACTATGTCACTAGGAAATTATAGTGAGTACCCTTCTTCTTGTGCATTCTGTCACAAAGGTGAAGGAAGATATACAAAAGACAGTCCTTCAATAAATTATGAATAAGGAGAATATAAAGTATGAAACTAGGGGTGTTTATAGCAGGAAGGTTGAAAAGTGAAAGACTTCCAGATAAATTAATATTACCTTTAAACGGTAGTTGTTTATGGGAGATGGCTTGTAAAAAATTAAACGATATAGACCCAACTTATCAGAAGTACGCACTATGCTATGAAGATGAATTAATCGAAATTGCAAGTAAATATAGTAATATTAAAATTATAGTTAGAGATAAAAACACCTCAATTGTTGATGAACCTTTGGAATATATTTTTAAAGATTTAAAAGAGGTAGACTCTACACACTTAATGTTTTTAAATCCTTGTTTATCTTTTTTAACGAAAGAGACTATAGAGATTAGTTTGGATACATTTAGACAGGAATTTATTCAACGTGGTGTGGAATACGCAACTTCCGCAAAGGAATATAAAAATTGGGTATTTGATGAACATTTTAAAAGTGTAACGCCTATAGACTATAAATGTCTATCAACAAAAACCATACCAATACACTATGAAACCGCACATTGTTTTCATATATTCAATAAAGACAATTTTTTTACAGACGGTCAAATGTTAAAAGTTGGGCACTCTCTAATACAAGTCCCAAGTAAAGAGGTCATAGATATTGATAATCAAGAGGACTATGAGTTCGCTCAATGGAAATGGTACAAAACTAATAAAAAAAATGTAAACGATACTATAAAAAAAACGTATGTTATAGATATAGATGGTACTATATGTAATACTAAGACTTTAGATTATGCTAAAAGCACACCAATACAAAATAGAATTAATTATTTTAATAATCTCTACGCCGAAGGTAATTTTATTATATATCAAACTGCTAGGGGATATGTTAGTAAGATTGATTGGAAAGAAGAAACAGAAAAACAACTTACGTCATGGGGGGTTAAGTATGATGAGTTGAAATTCAATAAGCCAAATGCGGATATCTATATAGACGATAAAGCTTTAAATATAAATGATATAGAATTTTAATGGAAGGGGAATGTAATGTTTATAGCAGAAATAGGTATCAATCATAACGGGGATTTAAATATAGCAAAAGAGTTGATAAGAGTTTCGAAAGAATGTGAGGTAGATGTTGTAAAGTTTCAAAAAAGAAATGTTGAGACTTGCGTCCCACAGAGCGAAAGGGGCATAATGAGAACTACCCCTTGGGGGGAAATGACTTATCTTAAATATAAACATAGAATAGAGTTTGATAAGGCTCAGTATGACGCAATAGATTTTTACTGTAATCAATTAAACATAAAGTGGACGGCATCTGTATGGGATATTGAGAGCTTTAATTTTATAAATAATAACTATAAAGTCCCTTTTATAAAAATACCTTCTGCTTGTATTACGGATTTAAAGTTGTTGAGACATATAAACCTAAATTTCGAAGACCCTATAATAATGTCTATTGGAATGAGTTCCATGAAAGAAATTGCTACAGCTATAGATATGTTAAAAGATAAAGATTTAACTGTATTAATATGTAACAGTTCTTATCCATCGGTGGATTATGAAATAGACTTAAATACTATGAAAATAATAAAAGATATTTTTAATGTTAAAGTTGGTTACTCTGGACATGAAAAAGATATTTTACCTACTTTAATGGCAAAAACTCTTGGGGCGGAAGTTATAGAAAGACATGTTACGCTTGATAGAAATATGTTTGGAACTGACCAGAAATCAAGTCTTTCCCCAATAGAGTTGAAAAATCTAATAGTCGAATTAAAAAGAGTAGATGTAATATTGGGCAATGAAGAAATTTGCGTATATGAAACAGAAAAAAAAGCAATGAAAAAACTCAGATTGAGTTAGGGGGATAATATGAGATTGATTGAAAATCAATTTAAAAACATGCCGTCACCAAGAGACGATAGAGATAAACTAGCAAAAGGTATATTAATGGATTATGTAGTTACCGACGATTATTTTTCGGTTTTGACTAAATCTCAAATAAAAATATACAACCAAAAGAGTACCCCGATGTGTACCGCTTTTAGTATTATACAAAATATTAGATTAAATGAATATAAGGAGAATAATGTTTTTAGAGATTTTTCTTATGCTTATTCATATGGAAATAGAAAAGACAATGAATATCAAGGCGAGGGTTATTACTTAAGAAGTGCTATTAAACATTTACAAAAAGAAGGAATTTGCGAATTACGTTTTTTTGATAAAATGGATACTTATGATAAAATACATTCAGATTTCCTAAGGTTGACTGAGTTCACCCACAACAATGCACGTAGATATAAAATAAAGTCTTATTTTAAGGTAAATTTTGAAGACGAAGAAGAGGTTAAAAAAGTATTTAAGCAATTTGGTAATGTTCTTCTAGCTAGTATTCCTTTATATGACTCCATAGAAAAAAATGTAAAGGGGGTTATTCCATTTCCTAATGTAAAAAAGGAAAAACTATATGGTTCACATGCCGTTGCTCTTATAGGACACAAAGTAATCAATGGACAGTTGCACTATATTATAGCTAATAGTTGGGGAACTAATTGTGGAAATAAAGGAATTTTTTATCTTCCTTCTAATTATCCTATAAATGAAATATGGCTTTTAATTGACCAAAAGAAAATAGAAATTAAATTAACCGACGGAGAGAATAGGGCAAAGGTTAATGGTAGGTTTGAGAAATTGGAAGAAAAGATTTTTATTGAAAATAATAGGATGTACGCCTCGTCAGAGTTCATGGCTGAGAAACTAGGATACGAATTAAGTTGGAACCCTACTAGAAAAGAAATAAAAATATCAGAATATGTCAGTAATATTTATATGCATATAGGAAGTAAAAGAATTTATAATATTTACGATTTAAATCAAATCAAAATGGACGTTGAGCCAATTTTAAGAAATGGCATAACATTTATACCAATAAGATTTTTAAGTGAAATGCTAGATTTGAATATAACTTGGGATAAATATACTAGAACGGCAACAGTATCAAACTATTAAAATAGTTTTAACATTCAAAAAGGGGAATTATATAAATGTCTAAAAGAATAAACTACAGTACAGATACAATAGAGTCAATTTTAAATATATTAAATACTATACCGATAACTGGTATGGAGAATCATTATAAAATGGCACAAGTAGCTGAGTTTTTAAAGAAGTATGAAGAAGAGAGTAATAAAGAGACAGAAAAAACAGAAAAAACAAAAACAGACTTTAAATAGTATTAATTAGATAAAAACACGTAAAACCAACCTTCTAATAAAATGTATGTTTTATTAGGAAAATGGCGTAAAATTGTCCCTATAAACATTGGGAAAACCCCATATTCGAAACAATAAAATAATTGAAATGGGGAATAAATTGCAATTATTGTCGCAAAACCTTATTTCCTTAGTTTTTAGTGCAATTTCAAAATTGGGTGGTTATTAGAGGGAAATAAAGTTATATTACAAAGGAGGTATAAAATGTCAATTCAAAGTTATTTAGACCCTATTGTAAATATGTATAATAAGGACGAGGAAGGAAATCCAATAGCATTACTGATTAATAATGAACAACACGAAATTGTAGATAGTAAAATTGTATTAAACCAAATACCAGAATATTTTTATAAAGTGCGTATAACAAGTATGAGCGAAATTCCTTACGACGAAATAGTTAATGCCCCTAATTTGTTCAAAGTAGACTACTCAATGGGTATTGTGTATTTTGATAATACTCTTAATGGTGACTTAATTACAATAAATTCATATAAAGGTGTTAAGGTTTATTATTTTCCAGCGTCTAGAGTTTGGACAGTTTTGGGGGCGGACGGAAAAACTGTTGAGCAAACTTTTCAAGGGATGGTGG
>LV_Brine_h2_0102DRAFT_1000366_pt1 | contig 16562 bp, 16 predicted proteins | sample LakVidmifraction_3_FD_10600 | JGI IMG/M metagenome (IMG submission 10600)
CTGTAGCAGTAACAAGCGTTGTTGCAAAAACAATTACTTCTATTAGTTTAACAGCTGGAGATTGGGAAGTTTATGGAATGGTTGGTTCCTTAGGCGCAGCAACGACTGCAACTTCACAAGTAATCGGTGGAACAAGTCTTGTTAATGATACTTTATCTCCTTCACAATTAGATTATTGTATCGATTATCCAGAAACAACCAGTCCCAATCTTTTTGTACAAATTGCAATCCCAACCAGAAGATTTAGTATAGCCTCAACTACTACTGTTTTTCTTATTGGTAGGACCGTGTTTTTAACGAGTACTTGTACAATGTTTGGAAAAATATGCGCTAGACGCGTTAGATAATGCAAGAACAGTGCCACAATCTCGTGGCACTTGTTTTATCTTATTGCGTGTAAAACCCCGTCGTTCAGGGCGGGGATGTAAGCGTTTTTTGTTGACCTTAACAATCTTCGCTATTACAATTCATTTTCCTTAAATGGACTACCGCAGGGCATGCGGAAAGTGACGCTTGTGGAGATATGAGTAGCGCTGTAAGGCACTCAGCCCAAGAACCCTCCGAAGTAAGTTAGCCAAAAATTGGCTAAACACCGTAGGAATCCTCGTTCTTTAGGACGGGGAGGACGTCAACACAAGTATATACCAAGATTTAATAAAAAGTGTAAGATAAAAACTAATGCGATAGTTGAACCAAAAACAAGCAATGATGCACTGATTAAATATTTGTCCAATCAATTAATCAGCCATTTGCCTGCCTCGGCTGATGAAGAAGTGATATATCAAGCTTATCTAACAAAAAGAGAAGCAGAATTGTGGTCTCTAGAAAATGATAGATTACTTTTGCATGAAAGAGCAAAGATTGGAAATCTATGTAATGTAAGACCGAATAATATAAGGCACAGATAATGCAGAATAATTGGGTGGTGAAATGAAAAATAACGAGCACACAAAGATTAAAGAAGTAGCGTGTGGCATTGAGACAAAGAAAGAAAAAGAATCTTTTGTTAAGTTAGACTCTCATAAGTCACAATTAAAAAATGAAGAATTATTTTACCGTGCACAACAACGATAAGGAGTTACATGATGTCTATTACAAACTTTAAGGTTTCATTTGCTGGTCAACAAGAGGGCGTAGTTCCACGCATTGGGCGATTATATGCGCCAGGTAGCACGCTAACCGAAATCTCAGCCGCCGGATTTTTAGATAACTATATTTTAAGTCAGGGATTTAGTGTGCTAGCAACAGATATCATTGCAGCTGTTGGATCGAATGGGACGCAGTGGTATAAGCCAGTCTTTAGCGCTAGTAATTCTTGTCGGCTAACTGTGTTGCCGTAATTTTATCGTTACATATCCCAGCATGATGCTGGGATATATATTTACTAAGGATGGTACTTTTTATGTCAGAAATACATGAGCCTGATACGATTTCGTCTGAAGAAATTAACGAGATGGATGAGAAACGCTTAGAGCAACTAGCAGAGTGGGATATTGACGAAGAGTACGTGCTTAGAAAAGCGAGAGAAAATCTAAATATCTGGCAAAACTATTTCAATGAAAACATTACCCGCGGTAAGGACGATCAAAACTTTTGTTTACGTGACCAGTGGACTGCAATAGAGCGCAGCGAGTTTACACGTCTCTTTAAACCAGCGATGACGTTCAATAAGCTTTATGATGCAGTAAAGAAAATATCTGGCGAGCAACGAAAAAATAAGCCTGATCTAATCGTTAGATCACTTACGGGTAAAGCAACTCAAGAACAAATTGATTTGAGAGCTGATTTAGTGCGAACTATCAGTTATCAATCACAAAATGATCTAGTCTATCAATCCGCTTTTAAATCCGCTTTATTAATGGGCTTCGGAGCTTTTCAAATTGATGTGGACTATGAATCTCCAAAATCATTTAATCAAATCATAAAATTTAATCTAATTCCTGACCCTACTCACACTTCTTTTGATCCTTCAGCGTATAAGCCTCACAAAGGTGATGGAAATTTTTGTTCGCGCAATCATATTTTTTCGAAAGAAGAATTTGCAGCTACTTACCCATATATAAAAAATCCTGTTTCGTATAGCGATCCAAGAACTCTGTTGGATTTTCAGTGGGAAACTAGAGATACGATTGTCGTATGTGATTATTACGTCAAGGAATGGTATCCAATTATAATTTATAAGCTTTCTAATGACGAAACTGTTACAGCGGATGAGTGGGATGCAATGCAGCCGGCTATTAAGATGAAAAAGAAATTGGCGGCGCAATCTCAAGTTGTTGGCAATATAATATTGGATGAGATACCAGAAATTGTGCGCAAACGTCAATCCCAAGATTATAAAATCATGCATTATCGCCTTATCCAAAATCAAATCATTGAGTTTACCGAGTGGCCTTCTAAATATTTGCCAATCATTTTTGTTGATGGTGATAGCTCTTTTGTTGAAGGCAAACAATACACCAAATCCTTTATTCACGAAGCGCGTGACGCTCAGAAGTTTGTAAACTATGTGGGTAGTGAAATCGCAGCTGAAATTAAAAATCGCAGGCGCGAGCAATGGATTGGCACACCTGACAACATCATTGGCCAAGAACAAATGTGGCGAAATCCCGAGCTGCAAATGGGCATATTGATGGCCAAGCCAGATCCAAAGACTGGCCAAATGCCTGTTAAGATGCAAGCGTGGGATCTGTCGCCAGCTCTGATGGCAAACATGCAGCGCGGTGGACAAGACATAAAAGAAATTCTTGGGTTTTCAGAAACTGAAGCTTTAGAAGGTAGAGACATCTCAGGAAAAGCTAGACGCGAGCGAAAACTTGAAGGCTCGATGTCCGCTTATGTTTTTTTCGATAATCTAAATCAAGCTTTAGAGCAAGGCGGCCGAGTTGTACTCGATCTTTTACCTGCGGTCATGGGTGTTGATGAGCGGCACGTTGTGATATCAAAGAAAGACGGCAAAACTAAATCGATGGTGCTTAATCAAAAAATGGAAGATGGCACAATAAAGAATGAAATGTCCGGTGGCGCATATGACATTGAGATTGATAGCGGTCCATCATTTGCAGTTCAAAAAGATGTTGCGCTTGAATTCTTGCAGCAAACTCTCGCAGCTAATCCGCAGGCTTTCCCGCTAGTCGCTGACATTTGGGCTAAAAACTTAGATGTAGAATCTGGCGATCAGTTAGTTGAGCGCTTTAAAACACTTGTGCCAAAAGAAATTCTAGCAAAAGAAGATGGCACGCCACCACCACCACCTCAGCCAAATCCGCAAGCTCAAATGATGCAAATGGAGATGCAAGAGAAGATGGGTAAATTGCAAAATGAAGCTAAGAAAGTTCAAATTCAAGAGCAAGAGTTAGAACTTAAAAAACAAAAGATGATGGTTGAAGCGAAGGAACTAGAAATGCGTTTACAACAAGATACATCAGATCATTCTATGAATTTGCAACAATCAGAATTAACTCATCGTCATAATATGCTTAAGATAATAGCGGATTTACATAAGCACAATACATCTTTAGAACACAGCAAAAAAGAGTAAGTCAGAAGAAACCGAATTCGGCTTTGTTGAAACCGAATTCGGTTATCAAATCTCATACGTCCTGCATTACACCAGTGTACCTGTTTTAATCATCTAATTAGCGTAAAATTGAACACATTAACGCAAATGTCGGTTTGCGGGGTGACGACCATCTTAAGTCGGGGCTAATAAAATGCCAAATGGAGTCAAGATGCAAGAGCAAAGCGAAAATTTATCTAGCGAAGAGCAACAAAATATTGCTGGTCAAGCAAATGAAAGTATGGGGATACCTGAGCAAGCTAATCAAGATCAGCCTGTCGAAGGTTCAGAATTGCCGCAATACGCCAAGGAAAGATTAGGGCGTCAACAAAAGCGGCATGATAGAGAGATGAGAGAGATGCGGCAACAAATGCAACAAATGCAGCAATCTCAACAATCAAATCCTGGCTCTCAAGAACAGCAAATGCCCCCAGCTGCGCAAGCCGGTGGTGGTGGAGTAGATGATCAGATCCAAAGGGCTGTTTCTTACGCGCTCAACCTTCAGAAAATGGAAGAGCAGAAGGCGAAAGATTCAGAGAAAGCCGCTCATGTGCATCAACAGTACCAGAATTTGCAAGATCATCTGGACAAAACTTCTGATAAATATGACGACTTTGACGATGTTGTTCGTGGCGATAATGTGCCATTTACAGCGGCAATGCGAGATGCAGCGCTTTTAATCGATAACCCTGGTGACGTGTTTTACAAACTCGGCAAAAATAAAGATGAGTTAGCTCGAATATCTAAACTTCATCCAATTGATCAAGCGAGAGAAATAAATAGACTGTCGTTTGCTTTGGCTGGTGGCAATAAAGCCGGAGAAGCTAATTCTCCGAAGCAAATGGGCCAGATCAAGAGCAATCCAACCGGCAGTCAAGATGTTACGGATAACACTAGCGTCGGAGAAATCCGGCGCCGGATGAAGGCGGGTTGGAAGTAAAAAAGTAACGCCTCTCGCAGGATGTGAGAGGTTATACCCAAGCGACTATCCGCCATTTAATGGATTAAATGGAGATTGGAAAAATGCCTAATCAATTTATTACTACTCAATTAGTATCAAACACCGCACTTGCTATGTTTGCTAACAATGCCCCTTTTGTAATGACCGGCTCACGTATTTACCAAGATGACTTTACATCTTCTGGTTATAAAATCGGTGATACATTACAAGTACGTCGTCAAAACAATTTTATTGTTGGTGATGGTGCAACTGCTGTACCGCAAGATATCGTTGAAACTGTTGAAAACATCACTGTTGCGCATCAATATCACGCTTTGATTGCTTACACCGTGCAAGATCTTACTTTGCGTATTGAAGATTTCTCAAGACTGTTTATTCAACCAGCAATTCAAAACATTGTTACACAGATGGAACGCGATATTTCTACTGCTGGCGAGTTAACACTTAACTATTTTTCTGGTACAGCTGGTACGCCTATTAACTCTTTTACATCAGTAGATCTTGCTGGTGCTAAATTGTTAGAGCAAGGTGTAAACATCGCATCTGATGCTTACTTGGCAATGACGGTTCGAGACGGTTCATCTTTGAAAGGTGCGTTGTTAAATAACTTCACACCAGTATTCAACGAGGATATCGTGCGTCAATCAGCGATTGGTCACTTGTCATACTTCGACATTTTCCAATCTCAAAATATCGTGCGTCATACAGCTGGTGCAGGACCAAGCTTAACCCCTAGTGATACACTGTTAGTCAACGGTGCGGTTGCTTCAGGTAATACTATTGTATTATCCGGCGCTAGTGCGTCAGTTGTTAACTATTTCCTACCAGGTGATTTAATTTCTATTGCTGGCGTACGTTCTGTTAATCCGTTAAGTCGCGAATCAACTGGGCAGAATATGCAGTTTGTAATCACTGCTGCAGCTAGTTCATCAGCTGGCGGCGCGGTAACAATCACTGTTAGCCCAAGCATTATTTCAGCTAGTTCTAGCCCATTGAAAAACGTTGATAATGCAGTACCTAGCAATGCTGCTGTAACAGTTGTACCGAATTATAATGTCAACATCGCTTATCCGTCTCGTGCTTTGGATATCGTATGTCCTCCACTTTATAAATTACAAGTTCCTTATGCATCTGTTGCAGTAGATCCAGAAACTGGGTTGTCTCTTGCTGTTACTCAAACTGGGGACATTCTTGGATATCAAAACTTTATGCGGCTTGATGTTTTGTGCGGATTTGCATGGCATCCACAATATGCTGTTAAGTTGCTGAGCTAATTATGCAATTGACATGCTTATATCACGCAGTGCATGAAGTTCGTGTTATTGAAGATGAAGAAGAATTCACTCGCTTGCTAAAAACAGGCGAGTGGTTTGAACATCCATCGTTAAGGAGTTTAACAAATGAAAAGCAGATACGACAACAGCCCAGGAAAAGACGCAGCAATGGCCGGAACACGTCAACGCAGAATGGAATCGATACACAGCGAGAAGAACAGCTTTGTGAAGAGCCAGGAGCGAAAAGTTGAAGGCAAAGGCGGAAAAAATCCAGTGCTGGAAGCTGAAGACATGATATTTTGTTCAAAAATGATTAATGACGGTGAGCATGCGCAAATGCTAGCTCGCACATTAACCAAGGGCTTAGATAAAGATGCATTCCCTGTTAAGTAATAAATTGAGAGCCTATAACTTGATAAGCTATGGGCTCTATAGCATGGAGCGTTTATGCCGCAAAATGTCAGAACTACAAATGATGTAATTAATAATGCTCTTTATCTTTTGGGTGAGCTCGGCACGGCTGAAACGCCAGATGCTTTCATGCTTACAACTGGGTTGGATCTTATTAATGAACTATTAGATAAATTTTCATCTGATAGCATCTATATTCCTTATCTGACAACTATTGATTTTACGATGGTTGCAGGTAAAGATACCTATTCTATTTCAGACATGATACCTGGAACGGATATTGTAGCTGATAGAATTGTGGATTTAGTTTTTGCTAACTATACAATTCCTGGCATTCCGATTCAAATACTGCCACCATCAACATCTTACATTACAAATTATGTTGTTAATAGTCAGTTATTTTTAAATTCTTCGCAAGGTTTTCCCACGGGGACACCTGTTACATTAACTGTTACAGCTGGCGGCACGTTATCAGCCCCTTTGCTAATAGCCACAACATATTATGCTATTTTTGTGGATGTGAATCACATCCTTTTAGCGACGACTTTCACCAATGCAATGGCGGGAGTCTTTGTTATACTTACAAGCGATGGAGTGGGCACAGGTTCGCAAATAGTTACATCAAGCGTATCTATAATTCCAGCACAGCCATCAACTACAAGCATAGTTTATCCAACAAAAATCATTAGCAAAGCAGAGTATTTCAATGTCGTAAGGCAAGAAGGTTTGATAGCTAGACCTGGATTTGTATATTTGAATAAGCAAGCATCAGAAAGCTTTATCACTTACTATCCCGCTCCATCTCAAGCTTATCCGGCATCCATACAAGTTAAAGGAATGATAAATTCATTAACTGCCCAGGATGATTTGGGCGAGCTGCCACCTTATTATTATGGTTTTTTGAAATACGCATTGGCACGAAAGTTTTTATCTTACTATCCATCTGGCAATTGGCCGCAGCAAAGCGAAGATGAATACCAGGATTACTATAGCAATTTAAAAAATGCTAATGAAACAGATTTAACACTAAGGCCGTCAGTCGTATTGACAGCACCAGAACCATTTTATTGGCCGAACATCCTGAGTTACTAATGTGGCAAAAACTGAAGATTACGACATTGTCGGAAGTTATAATAATCAGCGCGTCACAAGCATTGATGCTGAACGTTCGGTTAATTTATTTGAATACTTAGATCCTCTTGGCAAGAAAAATAAAGTATTACTTCCAACAGCTGGAATAGTTAATACTGACACTGAATTTTTAGGATCGGTTGGCGGATTTAGAGCGCAATTTGTTTTCGATGGATTTATATTTTCTGTTGTTGGCTCTGACATTTGGAGAACTTCTTCAACTTTAGTAACAACAAAAGTAACATCATCAATTATAGCATTTACTACCACGACAGGTTACGTTGGCATTGATGCAAATGAGCATCAAATATTATTTGTGGATGGTGTGCGTGGGTTATTGTTTGATACTATTACAAATGTAATGGTTCAAATAACTGATCCAGCTTTTCCTCCAGATCCAATTGATGTAACCTTGCTGGATTTATTTTTTGTTGTCGCAAATGGCGGAACAAATGAATTCCAGCTATCTAGTTTTGGCAATGGACTAGTTTGGGGCGCGGATAATTCAGGGGTTTTATCAACTGTTACAATGGCAGTAGGTGCATCATCGATTGTTATAACGTTTACTGCTGGAACATCAATTTCAAATTATCAAATTGGAACACCAGTTTCATTTACTGGGGGTGGCTTGCCTGCAGAACTAACGGCAGGGATAATTTATTATGTTTCATCAATTGTAAATCCAACAACTATAACAGTATCAGCAACCAATGGTGGCATAGCAATTGTTTCTGTTGCAGGTGGCGCAGGAAGTATAACAAATAACGGCCAATTGCAATCAGGCCAAATAACTTCCCATCCTGGGAATATTGTTGCGTGTAGAACTTTACACAGAAAATTATTTTTATTCTCTGAATACTATACTGAAGTTTGGGAAAACGCAGGTGCAGGAACAAATTTACCATTCCGTCGAAACAATTCTTTTTTGATGGAGTTTGGGACAACAGGCCGCGGAAGCATTGCAGTTGGTTTTGATAAAATGTTTTTCTTATCACAAACTCGCGACGGGCTTGGATCTGTGATGGAAGTAATGGGAACTCAATCAGTTCCAATAAGCGGTAGAGCGCTGGATTTCCAGCTTGCGCAGTATAACGCTGATCCGCTAAAAGGCGTTGCAGATGCGCGCGGATTTATCATAAAAGAAAATGGATTAATATTTTATCGTCTAAACTTTACAGCTGCTAATCATACTTTTGTATATAATGATAGTATGTCAGATGAGCAAAATAGAAGATGGCACGAAGAAGAAATATTAAACGGCGACAGGCACCCAGCTCAAACACACGCGTATTTTAATGGATTGAATTATTTCGGTCATTATAATCAGCAAATAATGTATTTGGTAAATAGCTTTGTTAGTTCTAATGCGGGCGAATCTATACGCAGAATGAGAATTGGTAAAGCTATTTGCCCACCAGGTTATCAAAGATTGAGGATAGATAGGTTTCAAATAGATTTATTGCAGGGTCAAATTCCGGATAATGCATTTGCTATACTTGATACTGATATTCTAACAGAAGTTGGGGATATTCTTTTGACTGAGTCAGGAGATAATATTATAACTACCCAGGGCACCGCTTTGTATTCTCCGGTTTTGCCAGAAGTGTTTTTATCTATATCAAAAGACGGCGGCCAATCGTATGGATATAGAGAAAAGTCACCCATGGGCCAAGTTGGTGAAAGAACTTTTCGTACGCTCTGGCGAAAGAAAGGCACAACGGTCAGAGGACAGGCATTTGTTCCCAGGCTTGAATTTTTTAATCAAACACCTTTTGTTTTATTGGGTGCTGCTTGGGCGTATGAGATTTTGCCGGAGTAAACATGCCAAATAGTTTTGACGAGTTTCCAGTTTATGATCCTGTTATCACTAGCGGATCAAATAATATGTCGCCTATTTGGATGGATTTCATGGGTACGTTTTACATGAATCTCATCGGGTATTTAACGCAAAATGGGGTTTTTTTACCACAGCTTACAACAGCGGAAAGAAACGCAATACGAGTACCAGTCAATGGGCAGACGATATACAATACAACTATAGGATCAGCCCAATACTTTAAAGCAGGGGTTTGGACATCTTATTAATAGAGCGTAAGGACATGCAGCTATGAATAATAGATCAATGAACGGGCTTTATGCCCAAGCACCTGCGTATTCAGGCGGTGGAATGGTGCCAGCCAGTAATTTTGGAAGTAGCGGCCCAGGTAATGGTCTTTTGAATTTTATGGGCGGTGGCATAGGCGGAATGCTTAGCGGTCTGTTCGGAAATTCTGGTAAGCCTTACGATGATGCGATGGATCAGTATCAAAAGTACGGTCAGCAAGCTACTGATGCACAACAACCTTATGCTCAAGCTGGCCAAGGTGCAATTGGCGATTATCAAAAATGGTTGCAAAGCCAGCAAGATCCTTCTGGCTTTATGAATAATTTGATGGGCCAATATCAAGAATCTCCTTTTGCTAAGTACCAACAGCAACAAGGAATGCGCGCCGGTCAAAATATGGGATCAGCGTCAGGATTAAGCGGATCCAGTGCGATGCAACAACAAATGCAACAAAACTCACAAAATATTTCATCCCAAGATATGCAAAACTGGCTAGGTAACGCCCTGGGCATTAATACGCAGTACGGCCAAGGTCAGCAAAGCTTAATGCAAGGTGGGCAAAATGCTGCTAATCAGATGAGTAATATATACAGCAATATGGGCCAAAATATGGGTGATGCAGCGTATGGTAAGCGAGCTGGCCAAAACCAAGATTGGTCAAACATGATTGGTGGCGGTATTTCGCTTGCGAGTATGTTCTTATAAGGAGTTGTTGTTATGGCATTGCCATTACCAAAAGTTATTTCAGACGTAGGCCCAGGCGGTGGCATAGTAACAGCTATGGGGGGCATGAATGCTTTAACTAAAAGTAATTTAGACAATCAAATGGCAAGTGTTAAGTTGCAATATGCGCCTATGACGGCTTACGCTGATTCAGCATCAAAACTGGCTTATGCTAGATTAATGGGGCCGCAGTTTCTGGCTAAATTGATGGGAAATCCTGATGTTGTGGCAAATAGTTCCTCTTTGCAAGATCCATCAACTACGCAACACCTTTATAATGCAGCAATGGGCCAAGGAACTGGAAATTCTTTAATGCAATTTCCGCAGTCACAAAATCATCCCGTATTAAATTGGTTAAAAAACTTAATAAGTGGTGGTCAACAACAACAACAAGGCCAAATGCCACAAGGCCAAATGCCACAAGGCCAAATGCCACAAGGCCAAATGCCACAAGGCCAAATGCCACAAGGCCAAATGCCACAAGGCCAACCAGAACCAGAACCAACACAGATGGAAGATAATGAGAAAAAATTAGCTACCCAAGCTTGGATAAATAGCCCTGAAGCTAAAGACAAAGCGCAAAAGGAAGGCATGTATAGTGTCCCTGGTGATGCAGAACTTTCATCTTGGTATCAAAACCAACAAGCTGGCGCCAATCCTCCTGCTTCAAGTTATGCTGATAATGCGGGTAATTTTGCGGGCATTAAAGCGCAAAGAGAAGAAGAAGGGAAAATCCGAGCCAAACAAGAAGGCGTTATAAGTGATGAAAACAAGGTTGAAGCTACTAAATTAAATAACCTAGAAGAGATGGGTAATTTACTTAAAGACCCAGTATATAGTTCGATACGCCAATTACCATTAGCGAATCAACATGAGATGGGTTGGTATGCTAATTTAGGAAACGAACCACAGAAAACTTTTGCGGGCCAGTTTCTTGCAAGAAGTGGGGAAATAGTTCAACAGGCAGCAAGTCAATACAAAGGATCGTTTAAGGGTTTTGAAAATACATTGATAAATAGTATGAAGCCAGGCCCGGCAGATATGCCGGACGCTGCTCGTGGCAAATTATTGTCATTGCTTTCTATATCAAAATTTACTTTTGATAGAAATAAATTAGCTGAAAATTTAATGCGCACAAAGCATATGGATCAAAGTGATGCTTTTGCAATGGCTGATAAAAATTTAAATGGTCCGCAAATGAGAAAACAATTAGAAGATCAGTATAAGCCTACCATTAAAATTAAAAATTCAAAAGGTGAGCAAAAAATTGTAAGTTTAGAAGAAGCTAGAAGGCTGGGGGTTCCTAATGTCTGATTGGCAAATGGTTGAAGATGAGCAACCTAAAAGCTCGGATTGGTCAATTGATGAGAGCAATGAAGAAAATCAGCCAAAGGAAAGTTTTGGAAAAGCTGCTTTGTATGCTTTGCCACGTATAGGAAAAGATGCCTGGAAAAATGCAACTGATTTTGCATCTGAGTTACCTGAAAATTTTGAAGCATCCAAAACATCAATTCCTAGTGCATTTAATTCTATTATTAATGATCCAATGCATGCTTTAAAACAAGTAGCGGCTGGATTCACGCAATTTGGGAATGATTCTATAAATTTACCGCGTGGAATTGCTGACTATTCCGCAAATAGATTAAATTTAATTCCGCAATCTGTAGCGCAACGTATACCCCAAGAAAGAAATATTTCTAGCGAAATTAATCAAGCGTTTGGCCCATCTAATACCCCTGGCGATCAATTACTGCGTGTAATTGGTGAAAATCCTTTGGCTGTTTTGGGTGTTCCGGCAGCATTAAAAGCATTAAATCCATTAAAATGGACTAGCGCATTAAACAGAATAAAACCTGGTTTAACTGCGGAATCTTTGCAAAATACTCACAATATGATGCATCAAGAAGCTTCAGGATTATATGATCAAGTTAAAAATGCGGCTAAAGATAGAGGTATTGATACGGTTCCTGTTGATCCAGAATTAATTGCACAAGCTCGCACACCTGGATATTTTCCTAAAACGAAAGCATCTAGAGATTTAATAAATAATGCAGCCACTGGTAATTATGAAGCTTTGCATAAATTGCAATCTGATATGGGCAAACGATCCAGGAACAAAATGTCATCAGAGTTCGCCGCTGATAATGATGTGGGCGAAGAAATGCACGAACTAAGAAATAATATAAATCAAGGTACATCTGATCATTTTAAATCAACAGGCAATGAAGATCTTGCAGATGCTTTAAATAAAGGTAGAAGTAAATATGCTAAATTTAAAGATTTGTTTTATGGAAAAAATACCTCAACAGCAATCAAGAATCTTGTTAACCCAGACTTTCTAAAAGTTCCTGATAATATCATGAATGTTTTATCTGAAAATTCAAAACCTATGCAAAAAATTAGAAGCTCTGATCCTTTTGTGGAAAAACAAGTTAATAAATACCAGGCAAAACAAAAATCAATTAATTCTTTAAAAAATATTGGTACTGGCTTAGCCGGCGGCGGGGCTGCTTTGGCTGGTGTTAATTATATAACTAAACAATTTGAATAATTTACAAGGAAGTAAATAATGGCCTTATCAGGTGTAATTTTACCAGAACCAATTTGGTACTTCGTTGATAATAGTGGCAAGCCATTAGGTGCAGGATTTTTTTATACTTTTCGTAGTTTAGATAAAACATCTCAAAAATTAGTATTTCAAGATCCAGGGCTAACGTTAGCCTTTCCCGATCCTATTCGTATATCGGCAAATGGCGTTATTAGCTCACCGATATTCTGGGCGCAAGATGAGCCTTACTATATTGAAGTTTACTCAGTTGACCCAAACGGAAATAGAGGGACGTTAGTTTGGGCTGTTGATAATTATAGCCCTACAACAGCTGGTGGTGGTGGTGGCGGTGGAACTATTACAACTGTTCAATCAGTCAGTAATTATATTGCTAATAATGTCCATTATCACAACTTAGGAACGTCAGCATCTCCAATCCCTACAAGTACAACATTGGCGCCAGGAAATCACGAAGGATTTTCAACACCCGATACCACAATCCAAAAAGATGGGGCAGCTGTTGATCAAATCACATTTGTTCCTTTTGCATTAGATAACAATCCATTTGCTGGAGATGTGACACCTGAAGTTTATTTAAATTATATTTGTTCAACTCCAGGCGTTGAGTCATTTAAATTTATTCGTTATCCGATTAATTTGCATGTTAACTCTTTTGAAAATCAGCCTGTTAGTATTTCTATTTGGATGCAAAATGGCTCAGCTGGAACAGTTAACGTGCCCATTACGATACGCCAATATTTTGGTCAAGGCGGTTCGCCAACAGCATCGGTTGTAACTACAGTAACCCCAACTGCAATTGTAAGTGGCACGTGGAAAAAATATAATTATCAATTCACTATTCCCGCAATTGGTGGCGCTGTAGTACTGGGAACGTGTGGCGATGATGCGATATTTTTAGAAGTTAATTTGCCGCTAAATTCTACATGCAATATTAATATTGCAAAACCATCTTTGTATCTTGGATCGTTCAACACTGCAACGGTTGCTGATTTTCAAACGTATGATCAAATAGATTCTATTATCAGTAGCCCAAGAACCGGCGACACTAGACTAAGCTATAATACATTTTCACCATTTGGCTGGGTGCCTGCAAATGATGGAAGTATTGGTAGTGTTGCATCGCTTGCAACAACGCGTGCAAATATAGATACATTCCAATTATTCTCATTGTTATGGAATAATGTTTCAAATACTTACGCACCTGTAAGCACTGGCCGAGGTGCATCGGCTGTTGCTGATTTTAGTGCCAATAAAACGCTTACTATACCAAGAACGTTGGGCCGTGCAATTGCTGTAGCAGGTTCGGGAGCTGGATTAATAGCAAGCGTGCTGGGTGAATATATTGGTGCAGATACACACACTATTACTGCAGCTGAATTGCCAGCGATCCCCGCAACTCCAGGGACTGTTATGACAAATGTTGGACCAGGAACAGGAAGCGGAGGCGGATCAACTATATCCGCAGTTTCTTTGTCTGTTAATGCTGGGAGCCCAAACACTCCTATTTCGATAATTCAGCCAACGACTTATCAAAACATATTTATAAAGCTTTAAGTTTCAAATGGACATTATGTATTTATTTTTTTTGTAAAAGGAGTTCACATGGCTTTAGCTACATTAGTAGTTCCCTCACTTGACCCTCATACCTTTACAGGTCCAACAAGAACCATGGCGGGCGTTGCAAGAACCGGCGATGTAACGCTTGATACCCCATATGGTTTAACGGGATTTTCAGAATTTGCCAGATGGTTGTATGTTGGCGTAACAGGAAGCGTATCCTATGTTAAGTGGGATGGAACGACGCAAATACTCGTTGGATTAGCGGCCGGTGTCTGGCATCCTATTTACTCTTTACAAGTAAATACTGTTGGTACAACAGCCGCTAGTTTGGTGTGGGGAAGTTAGGAAACTATTTATTAATTTTTTGGAGCAATACACATGACACAAACACAATATAACGTTTACCCAGGTTTAACACCTGTCCGCGCTGTCTCTACTTCAAACGTAGCAGGCACGTACTTTAATGGAAATACCAATAATGGTGTTGGCGCTACATTAACAATTGCTGCATCATCTTTAACAGTTGATAGTGTTGTTTTGGTTGCGGGTGATCGCGTACTACTTCAAACACAAACGAACACAAATCAACAAGGTATTTATATAGTAAGAACGATTGCCGCAACTGTTGTATTGGAAAGAGCTGCTGATTATCAATCTATTGAGCAAATGAAAGCTGGTCAATTTGTTTCAGTAGCTGCCGGCTCTGTAAATGCCGGTAACTTTTATAGTTTAGTTGAACCATTACCAAATGAACTCGGGATCAATGCGCTAGTATTTAATGCTGATCCATCAGCCGGCGGCGTAGCATATTCAGGCGGTGCATCCACTGCAGATGCTTTACCAGTATTTTCTGATACAGCGGGTAACCTCAAAGCTGCAACAACCACGGTCACACTTGGCCAAGCTCTTAATGTTACAGGTGCATTATCCGCAACTGCTGGCGTAACTGCGGGCTCTTCTGGTAATGCGGGAACATTTACATCATTCCCTACAACTGCAGCTAACGGTACTTTAATTGTCTCAGCTCTTAATGCTGGCGGTGCTTTTAATACTACACTTAGAAATAGCGTAATGGGCCAATCCACAGTTTACTCGATTCCTGATATCGCAGCGGCTACGGGTGGTGTTGTTGTTTCAACAGCTGCCGTAAGTATGAAATCAGTTGCCGGTGCTGCCGCCGCTGGTGGTGCTGCCGCACAATCTTTTGTAGATGCATTTTGCACAGCGGGAAGTAACGTTATTGGGAATTGGAATACTCAAGCAAATGCCGTATCTGTATTTAAGATTGTCCCAGGTGCTGGAAGCTTTGTAGTAACAAGCTCAGCTGATGCAGGCGTTGGAACTTTCAACTATGTAATAATGAAGTAATTAAATTAGGGGTGGTAATTATTACCACCCCTTCTTAAGGGAAAAAACTGTATGTCTTTATGGCCTGGCTCAGGGTTTACGACAATGTTGCTTTACAGTACGTATAGTAATCATTCATCTAACAGTTTTTTATTGCTGGATGGAACTAATTTCAATTTATTGGATTTGAGTGTATTACTTTTGTTAGGGAATTAAAAATGTCAAAAAATATTAACCAAGTTTATACAGCTAATCCGATAACCTCAAACTTAAGCGCGGATCTTATGTATTTCGGACGATCCCCGTATGGGCTTACTGATGACACCGCAATGTTATATTCAAATTTCGCAGCGCAGTTTTCTGCAAATATTTTAACAACTAAAGGTGATTTATATACTTTTAGTACTGTCAATGCACGCTTAGCAGTTGGCGGAACAAATGGCCAAATGCTTCAAGTTGCAAGCAGTGCTGCAACAGGGTTGGCGTGGTCAACCGCGACATATCCGATTACTAGCGGTACAGCCGGAAAAGTAATAATCTCAAATGGTACAAACTATCTTACCTCTACTTCCGTATTTCCAAATACCGTTGGGGCAGCTGGTAGAATTCTGAGATCAGATGGAACGGTAAATGCTTACACGACTGCGACATATCCAGATCTTGTTTCTGCAAATGCAATATTATTTGGCTCAGCATCAAACACGGTAGGCCCGATAACTGCAGCACCCAGCGCAATTTTAGTATCATCATCGGCAAGTGTACCCGCATGGTCCTCAGCAATGACGAACGGCCAAGTAATTATTGGATCAACTGGCGCAACCCCAGCGGCGGGCACTATATCAGCAAGCGGAAATATAACCGTAACAGTTGGCGCTGGAACAGTAGCGTTATCAGCTACAGGAGCCGCGGGTTTTGTTTATAAT
>LV_Brine_h2_0102DRAFT_1000370_pt1 | contig 16385 bp, 33 predicted proteins | sample LakVidmifraction_3_FD_10600 | JGI IMG/M metagenome (IMG submission 10600)
AAAACATGACTGTCATTACGAAGTATATGTAATTGAAAAGAATAATAAATTTTATCAATTCGAAGTCGAGTTTAGTTATAATGAGGGAATTCAATTTAATCCGCCTATGGATGGCGAAGAAGTAGAGAAAGTTGAAGTAACAACAGCAATCTGGAAAAAGGTTAAAAAATAATTCTATAAAATAACTTTTATATTAGATAAGGACGTATTTGATTTTAATGATGAAAAAATAATATGAAATATACACAATCTACAGAGGTTTGGAAAATATGCATAGGCCCAGAAATAGATAATCGCGGGAAATGTATCCACGGATGTAATAATAAATCCTTACATAAGATAAAAGATTGTACGGATGTGGCAGCATATAGCGGAATTATCAATTGGAGATGTCCGACATGCTTCAAAGAGCATAGAGATAAAATAAATAGTAAAAAAAATAATGATCACTAAAGAGAAAGCAATACAAGAAATATTAAAAATCCAAGCCGGACAGGGAGTGAATAGAAAAAAATTTCCCGACGAAATGAAGGGAGATATTGCAAAAAGAAAATGGGACGATCCTGAATTTACCTATGGACTTGAATACGGGAAAATTATGACGTTAATGGAAACTTTTACTATTAGCGTTGAAGATTTAAGATCAAGCGGAGAAAAAGACAATTTTTACGAAACATTAATTTGTAATATTACAAAAGTTGGAGGAATTGAGATGGAAATGTCAGATATTAAAAGCATGACGGTGCAAAGTTTAGTTGACTTACTTTATCCAAATCGAATCACATTTAGTTCAAAAATTACGAAGAAGAATAATCAACTTTATAAAAAGGCATGAGCATACAAGCAAGAATTATAGCAGAGTAATTAAGGGGAAGACCGCATGGGGAAATGTTGTTTAAATCAAACGGTTATAAAAAAAACAAGATTTTTCTACCACTATCGTAAGTTTGATAAAAAAATGTCGGTTCATTTTAAAAACCAATGTTTTCCAGTAGAAAATATTGTTTGCTATGTTGCTTGCGAATCAAAATGGAGAAAAAAACAGCCGTATTTGGTTATGCAAGGATTTGCAGCTCAAGTCGAGATTATAGATAATGTTGCTTACATAAAATAACTCAATAGGAAAATAAGCATTACTTTATGAAAAAAATATACACAGGAATTGGCTCGCGAGATATTAGCGAAGAAGTAAGCATTCTTTTTAAAGGATTAGGAAAATTTTTTGCTAAAAATTATATTCTTAGAAGCGGAGGTGCGGATGGAAGTGACAAAGCTTTTGAAATAGGTTGCGACTCAAAAGATGGACAAAAAGAAATTTATATTCCTTGGAAGAATTTTAACGACAGCAACTCTTCTTTATATAATATCTCAGAGCAAGCAGAAGAAATTGCCGCAAAGTTTCACCCCTATTGGAATAATTTAAAACAAGGAGCTAAAAAATTACACACTCGAAATGTTTTTCAAATTTTAGGCCAAGATCTCAAAACTCCAACATCTTTTATATTATGTTATACAAAAGGCGGTAAAATGGTTGGAGGAACAGCTCAAGCTCTCAGAATAGCAGAAGCATATAATATTCCAATTATGAATTACGGGTTAATATTAAAGTAATCTTATTAACATTAATAATAAAAAGAACCGAATATGTCGCGTCAAAACTCAGAAAAAAATACAAATAATAAAATATCTTGGGAAAATTATGCCTTAGAACTAGCTAAAGTCGCAGCTTTACGAAGTGCCGATCCGTGGAAAAAAGTAGGTTGTTGTTTATTACGTAACGATCATTCTATAGCGGCATTAGGGTATAATGGATTTCCAGCCGGGATGAAAGAAGATTGGTCTGATAGAGATGAAAGAAGAAAATACGTTATCCATAGCGAGATTAACGCACTTCGTTATGTTAAACCAAACGAATGTTATTTAGCTGCTACAACATTATTACCCTGCAATGACTGCTTAAAATCTTTAGCTTCTTACGGAATTAAAATTATCATATATAAAGATGTATACAATTTTGATAATTCTACTTTAGAGTTAGCTGAAAAATTTGGAGTAAAGCTAATCCAAATAAAAGATTAAAAAAATTTCTTGACATTACGAATATTTAAGCGTAAAATGAAAAATAACATTATAATAACAATATCAGGCGGAAGAAAAAAAGGAAAAACTATGCTAATGGCATTGCTAGTCCAAAGGTTAATGGATAATTACGACATTTCTTTTAATCACCCAGATAAAGAAAAATTCTTGTTAAATGTTTTACAGGCGAAATCTAGTAAACTTCCTCCAATGCATATTGAATTTAAAGAAGAACTTTTAAATAAAACTTAAAATGGATTACAAAAAATATTCGACACAAAGACTTTGGGAGATATATTTAGAAGCATATTTGAAGCGCGAAAAAACAAGACTTTTCCCCAAAGACGACGACGCATCAGACAAGGAATATGGAAGGTTGTCGCGAATTATTAACGAAATTCAAACCGAAGATTTTTATAACAGAATTAAATATTGGCTCGACGACCATCAAGAAGAATGGAACATCGAGTGTGAGGAATTTATTAAAAATAATAAAATAGAATGAGAAATCAAATTAAAGAAAATTTTAATTTATATATATGCGGAAAGCACGAAAGAGAAAAATTTTTCGATAAAAAAATAACCCATATTTTATATTTAGAAGATCCAGAGGAAAAAAAATCCCACCCATTTCAATTTTACGGATATAGCAAGCAAATCTGTTTTTATGACAGCGAAGAAGAAAGTAAAAATGGTTCGCCCACAGAATATAATGTTTTGACAATAATTAATTTCATAAAGTTTTGCTTGAATATGTCAAAACACGGACAGGTAAATCTCTTAATTTCTTGTCTCGCTGGTGTAAGTCGCTCAACGGCGGCTGGATTGATTGCAATCGCCATAGCGAACGAAGGGCGAAATTATAACCTAGAACTATCTTGGGAAAAATTAACCCTAGTCCGCGATGGAGCTTGGCCGAATTTATTAATATTAAAATACGCAGATAAAATATTAAATTATCAAGAGAAATTTTTAGAATATACTGAAATTCAAAAACAAGCAATAGCGCAAGCTAAATCGGTTTGGCTCCCTAATTAGATTGTATGGAAACAGTAAAAAACGGAAAAGGAAGTGTGAGACGACCAACAGATGAAAATAAGTTTCGAGAAAATTATGATAAAATTTTCCGTAAGAAAAACATTGACAAATCAGAGAACTCTGATAATATAAAAAAATAAATGAATATTGCACTATATACAGTATTATGCCTTCTTGGCATTACCGCAATTCATTGGTTTTGCGATTTTGTTATACAGAGCCGATTTGAGGCTGAAAATAAAAGTTCAAGTAATATGGCTTTATTTAGTCATGTTATTGATTATACAACAGGGTTTGCGGTATCCCTGCTTTTTGTTGGGGTTATTTTATCTTTTGGAGATTCATTTGTAGCCATACGATACGTAGATAAATGCTTTCAATTCTTATTTGTTATTGCCTTACTCCATTTTGTGACTGATTATTTTACCAGTCGTTTAAATAAGTTTTTATGGAGCAGTGGTCGCCAACACGATTTTTGGATCAGAATTGGCGCGGATCAATTATTTCACAGTATTCAGTTATTCTTAACTTGGTATTTTGTCTTTGGCAAACAATTATCGCTATGAGAATTCAAGAATTCCCGAATACGGAAGAATTTTACGTTAAGGATTGTGTAATCGCAAATACTAACTGTAAACTTGTATTTCCTAAACAAATTGGAGTAAAGTGGACAGAGGAAAATAAAATCTTTCGTTCTTCTATTTGGACAAAGTCCGGAGAATTAGTGTCGGCCGGGTTTAAAAAATTTACAAATCTTAACGAACAGCCTGAATTTGAGCCATTAGATAAAAATAGTGAAATTTCTTTTATCCAAAAACTTGACGGCTCATGTTTAATTATTTCAAAATTTAAAGACGAACTCATCGTAAGGACTCGCGGAACTATAGATGCCGAATTTACAATGGCAAACGGCGCGGAAATTAAAGAGTTAAAAGCTAGGTATCCAAAGCTATTTGACAACCAATTATTAGATACAAAAAATTATTCAATTATTTGCGAGTGGTTTTCACCAGCGAATTTAATTGTTGAAAAAGAATCAGATAAAGCAGAATTATGGCTAATTTGTATTATTGACCATGCATATTATTCATATTTGACCCAAAGGCGTATTGATGCTTTTGCAAAAACGTGGAATATCCAACGTCCGAAAACATTCAACTTTAATTCGGTCGTATCTATGGTTGAGTCAGTCAAAGAATGGAAAAAGGGTGAAGGAATTGTAATTTACGGCGACAATGATCAAATATTAAAAAAAGTAAAAGCTGATCGTTATTTAATGCTGCACAAGATTAAATCAACACTTAGTTCTGAAAATAATTTTTTAGAATTTTATATCTCTAAACGAATTGATGATTATTTACCCGCCTACGAAGATTTTTATAAAATTATTGAAGAGGTTTTTGATTGGGAACTCGCCGAATCTTACCGCCAAGAAATAACAAAAATGTCAGAGGCGGGAGAAAAAGTTAAAAAAATAATTGACAATATAAAAGAATTTGTTAAAAACATTCAGTGTATTGAGGGACGGAAGCAAAAAGCCGAACAGATTATTGACGCATACAAACAAACCGATAGAACAGGCATTACTTTTAAGTTGTTAGACAATAAAAACTTAGAAGATAAAGATTATAAAAAATTAATGCTTCAAGTGCTAAGTTAAAACAATATTATTATGAACGAAGAATTAAAAAATATCAAAGAAAACGTAGAGTTTGCCGGGTTTCCTAAAATGGCGAGACTTTCTCGCGAATGTATTATCACAGAAAAAATTGACGGCACAAACGCTCAGGTTTTTATTTCTGATAATGGAGATTTATTCGCAGGAAGTAGAAATAGGTGGATTACTCCCGAGTCAGACAATTATGGATTTGCACGTTGGGTGCAAGATAATCGCGAAGAACTTTTAAAGCTTGGGTCCGGTAGACACTTTGGAGAATGGTGGGGGAATGGCGTACAAAGAGGATATAGAGTTTCTGAAAAACGATTTAGTTTATTTAATGTTAATAGGTGGGGGACAGAAGAAAATTTTCCGTTATGTTGCCATTTAGTTCCCGTTTTGTATCGGGGAATTTTTACTACAGAAGCTTGCGAACAAGCTATAAATTGGTTAAGAGAAAATGGAAGTGCTGCTAGTCCCGGATTTTATAACCCAGAAGGGATAGTTTGTTTTCATGTTGCTGGAAATATTGGATTCAAAAAAACTTTAGAAAAAGATGAAAGTCCAAAAACATTAGCAAGATAAGATAATTATGAATCCCACTCTTTATCTTTTCCGTCACGTCTCTGGCGCAGGTTCGTCTACGTTGGCTAATCAAATTCAAACAATTTGCGACATAGCGGATATTTCTTGCCGGGTATTTTCCGCCGACCAATATTTCGAGCAAAGTGGAGAATACAAATTTGACGCAACAAAACTCGGACAGGCTCATAATTTTTGTTTTAACAACGCCGAGGAAGCGATGAAAAAAGAAATTAGTCAGATTATTATTACAAATACGTTTACCACAGAAAAAGAAATTAAACCATATGTTGATTTGGCGGGCAATTATGGATATACTTTGGTGAGCTTGATCGTTGAAAATAGACACGGCGGTAAAAATACACACAATGTTCCGGACTTTGTTTTAGAAAGACAATTAAGTAAATTGACAGATAACATTAAATTAAAATAATTATAATATGTGGACTAAACATACTTTCAATCATAACGCCGAGCAAAAAGTTTGGTTTGTTAGCGATACTCATTTCGGACATAACCGCGATTTTATTTACAAGCCTCGCGGATTTAACGAAATAGAAGCACACGACGAAACTATTATTCAACGATGGAACGAAAGAGTGTCTGAAAATGACACAGTGATTCATCTAGGTGATTTTATTGTCGGGGCCGGAGATAACGCAGATAAATTAGGGAATAGTCTTTTAGCGAGATTAAAGGGAAGTAAAGTATTAATTTGGGGCAACCATAACAGCTACTTAAAAAATTTATATAAAAGACTTATTAAAGGTCGCGGTTGGGATTATATGGGAGAAAATACTGAAATTTATCCTTTAGAGACAGATGCTTTCGGCAGTAAAGTTACTTTTGTCGGACATAATTTGTTAGCAAAAATTAAAACTCCCGAACATTCTCAGTATGTTTTTTGCTGTCATTTTGCTCACGCAATTTGGATCGACTCTCACCAAAAAAATAAAAACGTCGTTCATCTTTCCGGCCATTCCCACGGAACCCACGCGGAAAGTCAACCAGACAACTTAGATCATAAACGACTTGATGTTGGGATTGAAAATTTTGGAGGTCCAGTCAGTTTTGACGAGGTTATGGCAATTATGAAAAATAAAAATAATAAAATTCTTGACAATCATAGCAAGGATACAAATCCGTCTTTTTGAAAAATGCAACAAATCATTAATCAAATTATTAGCCAACTTGATGAAATTTCTATCGCAAAAGCAAAACGCGAAGTAAGTAAAGAATATTTTGTTTTAAAATTTTGGGATTTACGTAAAACTTTAGAAGCAGAAATAAAACAAATTGAAAGTCCGATTTGGCCAAAAACTTTAAACAGTTGGGAAATTTCACTCGTACTTATGTGGGGGGTTTTTTGTAATCTAAAAAATATAAATTTTGATATTGACAAAGTTGTAGAATCTGTTAGAATATTTACACACCTTGAAAACTCAACACTTTTAGAAAATAATGGACACCCTAATTAAAACACTTAAAATAATCTTATTCGTTATATTTATTATTCTCGTTATCCCTCTCGCAATAATCTCACTAATTGTTTTTCTCCCTTTCTGTTGTTATTATATGTTTACTTCGGACGAAGAGGAAAATTTGGAAAAGATACCGCCTACCGTATAAAAATAATGAAAAAGATATTACTCACAATCATAAAATGCCCAATTTATTTAATCTGGTTTTATATTGATTATTTAATTTTAGGGATTCTTTCCCCGGTTTTCATTTATTACTTTTTTAAAGGAATCAACGAACCTTTTGGCGGAAATAATAATTTACAATTTGAAAAAGCTTGGGTTTGTAAGCCTTGGGTATGCTGGAATAATTTAGGAAAATATGTAAAATAATATGAGGACTAATGCCTAAAAATTAAATTAACAAAGTCTAAAAAATCACTTACTATTAAAACACACAAACAAAAAAACGTTATGAATGAAAAAAGCCAAAAGAAAAACAGCTTACTAAATCGTATTATGCAGTCTTGGCACATTAGGCGTGCAGTTACGCTTACTAGAAAATTAGAGATTCAAACTAAATTCTGCGAAATGCTTCGAGCAGCAGATCGTCGTTGCCAAAGCTTTTATTACATGGATCAATTACATTTAGCAGAGTGCAAATTAATAAAAATTACGTGGAAAAAGAAATATCACAGTGATCGCGTTACAACCTTCTAATCCAATGTTTAAAATAATACATTGCCTCTTGTTTATCTTTAATTTATTCTCCGCTCATTTGTTATTATATATTTAAATCTGGCCCCGATTACAACGCGGACGAAAATTTTAAGAAAAATAAATACAGTAAACTTTGGCTTTGGGCTAATCAATTCGGAATAAATTTTCTGTTCCATTCATAAAACAATGAGCAAACATACAGCAGGAATTTTTTGCGGAACTTTTGGAATTTTTCATGTTGGACATTTAGATAAATTTAAAGATTTGATAGTTAAATAACATTATGAAAATTATAAATAAAGACATAACAACAGTTGAAAAAGGAATAATTGTATCGCAGGTTAATTGTCAAAGCGTTCAAGGGTCAGGATTAGCTAAAATAATTCGAGATAAATGGCCGATTGTTTACGACGGATATATTAATTATATCCAAGATGTTAAGTTTCATTTTTTTCTACCTCACGACCATATGTATAAAGTCCCCAAGTGGACGACCGAAAAACTATTAGGACATATTAATATCGTAGAAGTTAATAAAGATTTGTATGTTTGTAATCTATTCGGTCAAGATACGTATGGTCGCGAAAAAAAACAATATACCTCTTACGAAGCTTGGGATAAAGCTTTGCCAAAACTTAAAAAATATTCTGAAAAAGTAGGATTACCAGTATACTTTCCATATTTGTGCGGTTGCGACAGGGGAGGAGCAAATTTCACTATTATTTCGCAAATGATTTTGGAGAATTTGCCAGATGCGATTATTTGCAAGATTTAAAAAAATCCTTGACTTTCTAACTCACAGTTGATACTATACGAATATGAAAAATCCAATTCAAAATATTTACTCAAATAGCGGCCATCCGATTGACGTTCAAACCAGAACAACTTTCAAGAACGCTACATTTTGTTGTGCCTTGTGTCAAATTAGCGCAAACGATGATACTAAAACCGAAGAACTCGAATATCAAATTTCTCGATTAAAGCAAGAGTCAAAACTAGAATGGAATATTCATACTCGCGCTTCTGGTGAGCGAGCTTGTTTTATTATCGTTTGTCCATATGAAAATAATCTTAGGGCAAATCTTCAAAAGTTAAATTTCACAAAAAGTTTTGAATTTCCGCGCCGTAACGGGTATCCGCAAACGGGCAATTTAGAAATGTGGAATTTGAGTTGGTAAAAAATATGAAATATCGTTTTAAAAGCAAAAACGCATATTATAAATGGTGCGCAGAGACGTGTCAGAGGATTAAAACTTCCTGTATTGCAATGAACAATGTTGGAATTAAATCAGCAGTAAGCGAAATCGACAGCAAGTTGTATCTCCCCGAGGATACAGAGTTATACAAAACATGAATTATCTTCATCCTTTGGTAATTAAATTAGCCGATGATAAGTGCTCTATTGACGAGCGCATTGCTACCTTAGAGAGAGTTTCTAAAGTTATTGAGGCATATGAGCGATTCTCCCGTAGAGTGGACGATGCAAGCGAATATGGAAACAAGGAATTGATGAAAACAACAATTGATTTAGAACTAGAAAAATTAACAAAAACACTCAAAAAATAATGAGAGAAATTAAATTTAGAGTCTGGGACGGAGACAAGTTCATCTGGAATTCGCAAGGTAGTCAGCAAGATAAACAGCATTTCTTTATTGGAGTAGAGGGTTTTATCTATGCGAAATACGGAAGAACCGAATACCACGAAAATTTAGTTATCCAGCAGTTTACTGGACTTAAAGATAAAAATAATAAAGATATTTATGAGGGAGATATATTCAAGGGATTAACTAATTTGTCTTGGTGGGAAGTAGAATACGACAACGGAGAATTTAATGTAAATTTAAGAGGGGCAAGATTATTTACTTTAAATGAATTATGTTGCGATATGGACGCACCAAAACCAGAAGTTATTGGAAATATCTTTGAAAATCCAGAATTGCTAAAATAATTGTTGACATTTAGGATTTTTCTGATAACATTTTGACGTAGAGAAAACCAAATATAATGAAAAAAATTGAATTTAAAGTTTGGACAGGCGAAAAAATGGTTAGCCTTTGTGATGAAGGCTTGAGAAATTATTTAGTAATTGGACTAACTTGGACCGCTTATAGGCGAGACGGGTCAGCAATTTGTCAAGGCGGACTTATTAAAAGTAAGGCTAAGTTATTGCAGTTTACTGGATTTAAAGATAAAAATAATAAAGATATCTATGAAGGGGACATCGTAAAATTTGAACACGATGAAGAAATTTGTGGGCCGTGCTCGTATCCAAAAAGGCGCAAATATCTCGGACAAGTGGTAGATGTTTATCTTATCCAACACGCAAAACCCAGTATCTTTAAAGAGTATCGGGAAAAACTAATAAAACATTGTCAAGGGAAAAAGATAGAGATTGTTGGAAACATCTTTGAAAATCCAGAATTGCTAAAATAATTGTTGACATTTAGGATTTTTCTGATAATATTTTAACATGGAGAAAATTAACCGCATTCAACGCATCGGTTATGCGTGCATAAATTTATCAGTTGAGCCTAAAAAGTTTCGCACAACCACGCTTAGTTGGCTTAACAGACAGAGCCAAAAAGTCGCAGAACAAAGGCTTTATGAGATATATAAAAATAACCTAGAATATCTTTATAACATTATTGATTATAATATTCATCATAATATTTGGGCTTATAGAATTAGCTCTAGCCTTTTTCCAATGGCGGATCACCCTAACTATTCGCATTATTTTAATAAGTGGGTTAAATCTAATCCACGTTCGCTTAACGTTCTTCGCGAATCTGTTAAAAAATATTTAGATAATAATGGACGCTTAGAAATACACCCCGGCGCATTCTGCGTTATATCTTCTTGTAGAGAGTCGGTAAGAACTTCGTCTATATCTTATTTAGAATTTCAAGCATCAATCTTAAATTTGCTAAATATTCCTCAAAACTATGATTGTCCCATAACCCTCCATATCAGTAATGGGAAAAATGGCTACAACCACGTAGACTATGTAAAAAAATCGTTATCAGATTTAAGCTTCTCGGTAATATCTAGACTGTCGTTTGAAAACGAGGACGCAAACTATTGGACTGTTTCTAATATTAGAAAACATTTCCCTAACACCCCTGTTATTTTTGATACTTTACATGAAAGCTGTAATCCAGACGGTAGAAAATTACATATTGTCGTAGAAGACGTAAAATCAAGTTGGGGGGAAACTAAACCTTTGATGCACTATTCTGAAGGTATCAACGGAGAAAAAGACAGAAGACATTCAGATTATATTAAAAATTACCCATCCGAATATCTTGATTGGGCTGACGTTATAGTAGAGGCAAAGAAAAAAAATTTAGCAATTTTAAACTGTTTTAAATAAAATGAGAACAGAAGTTTGGAAATTAATTATAGGGTATAAGTTTAGATATGCTATATCTAATTTAGGCCAAGTAAAAAATATTAATTTTCGCCGAAAAGGACGAGAAAGACTTTTAAAGCCCAATTTAACAGAAACTGGCTATTATGCAGTAACTCTAGCTAGCGGCATTCAGTTTAAGGGGAAATTTTTAAGGAAAGCATTTAAAGTCCATAGGTTAGTGGCTTTAAATTTTATCCCTAACCCAAATAATTTTCAGCAAATAAACCATATAAATGGAATTAAAACAGACAATAACGTTGTCAATTTAGAGTGGTGCGACGCGAGCCACAATATAAAACACGCTTACGCAACAGGACTAATAAAAAACCCTTCTGGGTTAAAAACTGGAGAAGAACATTCATCTTTTAAAGGAAACGTAAATGTTTTTGATAGTTCTGGGAAATTAATAGATATCCTAAAAGGAGCAAAAGATATGGAATCGAAAGGATATAGCCCTAGTCCTGTGAGTAACTGTTTAAACGGAAAACGGAAAACCTACAAAGGTTGTACGTTTTTTAGAAAAAAAAAATGAAAACTATTATAATCGCAGATATTCACCAAAGAGTAGAAAATGTAAAAACAATTCTTGATCGTGAAAAAAACGCTGACGAATTCATTTTCTTGGGAGATTGGTTTGATTCATTTCACAATCCGCCAAAAGTTACATCTTTTAGAGAGACTTGTGCGTTTTTGAGAGAATTAGTTTTAAACAAAAAATATTATCAGCAAAAATTAACTTTCTGCGTCGGCAACCATGATCTAAGCTACATTTATAGAAATAACCGACCTAGTGCCACTAGCGTTCATAATACGCCAGAATATTATTGCTCAGGCGTAACAAGCAGCAAAGTTAATACATTCAGAAAAGAATTTTTCGACAAAGGATTAAATGATAAATTTTTCCTTCGTAATTTTCAAATAGCCTATCAATCTCAAGGTTGGACGTTTTCTCACGCGGGGGTAATCCCGCAACACTTACCCTATGGCGGAAATTTAAAAGATTTCGTAGAAAAGGATTGTGTTGACGCGTTTAATTGTTTTAGACAGTTAAGAAATTATCCTAAAAACTATATTCTTAGTGATGTTGGTGAATGTCGCGGCGGATGGGCTCAATTTGGTGGCCTACTCTGGCTTGACTACAGCAGAGAGTTTTATGCAAGTTCCGATATAGGTAAACAGGTGTTCGGACACTCTCGCGGAACGGATTGTCGAGTAACCGCAGAAGAGACAGATTATGAAAGTTGGTGCCTTGACGATGAAAAAAGTTATGGGATAATTGAAAATGGCAAGTTATTAATTAAATTAATATAAAGTTATGACGGCAAAACATATTTTCCCTCGGTACGATTGGACGCAAGTAAATATAACAGATCATAAAGAACTTTTAAATGGAGAAGAAAGAAGAAATTGGTTAAATATTTTAGAGAATAAATATAAAACGAAAATATTTGGGGGATATTTAGAAAATAGATATTTTCTTTTTGATAATAAACATTGTCCCGAAGAGGATACTCATTTAGGCGTAGACTTTTGGATTGAAGCTGGAGCAGAGGTAAATTGTCCAGTTTACGGTGAAATTTGTTATATTGGGCCATCCGAAAATACCGAATTTAGTTGGGGGGGGCGGATTGACATTAAAACAGAAGACAGGGTTTTTGTCTTTGGTCATATGGGGTCAATGTATCACAGACTTGGGAATAGAGTAACGAGTAGTTATTATTTAGGTAAATTAGGGGACAGAAATGAAAATGGGGGATGGAGACCACATTTGCATTTACAATGTGTTTCTAAAGAATATTATAATCAATTTTCTAACCCTAGAGATATTGACGCTTATGGAGACGTTAAAGATGGATTTTTACACGAAAATTTCTTTGATCCGATGGAATATGAAACTTAAAAAAAATTGACAAAGTAAAATATTAATCTACATTGAGTTATGGATTTAGAGTTAGATAAAATCATCGTTCACGAAAAACAAGAATGGCAAATTACGGCATTTTTACGTGAAGCGTCAAAACATAAATACGAATTTTTTGGGGAAAAGATGATTGGAGATTTACTTTATTTGCTACCAGAAGCCGAAGGAAAACTCGATTTAGCTTTTTGCGAACAAAAAGACGCGACTTATTTTTCAGCAGTAAGTAAGGGAGACGTTAAGATTTTCCCAATTTTTAAGAATAAAAAATAATAAAAAAAATTCTTGACTTTTTGATAATCTTGAGCTAATATTTCTCATATGGAAGTTTCATACAAATGTTACCAAGGTAACACCGAAAATAACCCTGCGTTGCTACTAAGCAATATAGATGAAGCAGCCTGCTTTAGTGCTTTAAAATCACACAAAGATCGTGAGAATATTTTTGTTGATTTTAAAGTTTTTAAGAAGAGGACAAGTTTCACAGAAAAACAAATCGCAGAATACAACGGCCTTTGTAATAAATGGCTTAATACAAAAGTCACACTAACCGTTGAGGAAGATTGTTATATTTTCAGAGCGTTCAAAAATAAAACATATCTTTCTATTTTATGCCCTCTGGTTTTGCGTAGGTATTTACAAGAAGAAAGTCAAATTCTTAGATATTTTTTTGACTTAAAAGAAAAATACAAAAAACCTAATAAAAATAAACTTTTTAGTCTTTTCTGCGTCTCCCATTACGCAGTTGAAATTAACAATTCAAACCATACTTTTTTATATAGTGGAAGCTACGGACGGATATACGATCTTATTACCCCCAAGCAGTGGGAAGAAAAGATTAACGATCCTGAGTTTCAGAGAAAAGTTTATATTGGAATGAGTGAATCGATTCGAGGAGAATTGAGTTTTTCCAAGCTAAACAAAACTGTAAAAGAATATTTCCCAGAGAGAGTTGACGAACTTATTAAAAAATTAACAACCTAATTATTATAAAATATTATGAATTACAGTTTTGAGCAAAAAGTAGCTTGGAGTCAAGAGCGACTGGTTCTAAATTTAATATTTAGGACAAATATTACTCGCGAAGAACAAGAACAAGCTAGTAATAAATTTGGGAATTATTTTTACTTTATTTGTTCGCATACAGACGCCGCATTTTTATACGTAATAAACGAACTAAAAAGAACGCTAGAAGAGGCCATTGTTTTAAAAGATGGGTTTAATAGCTTAAAGATTAAAATGAAGAACAGTTTTGGCGAAATTGAAAAATGGGAAGTTAATGTTTACGTTTAAAAAAAATAATATGAAAAAAATCTATGTAGTAGGCGGTCGCGGATATTGGAGTTATGCTAATTGGCTCGAACCGCTTGGAATTATTCCTACCGATGAATATGAAAGTTGTAATATGGTATTATTCGCTGGCGGCGAAGATGTGTCGCCTAAAATTTATTCTAATAAAATCCCGCACCGTTTAGTTGGTTCAAATATTAATCGGGACGAACGCGAACAAGTTATTTATAACAAAGCATTGGCAGACAAAAAGCCAATGCTTGGAATTTGCCGAGGATCGCAATATTTATGCGTTATGGCTAATAATTTTGGCGAACATTCTCTCGTTCAACATCAAAGTCAGCCCGGATTTAGTCACCCTATGAAGTGTGCGGAAGGCGGTGAAATTACCGTAACTTCGACTCACCATCAAAGTCAGTGGCCATTTAATTTGCCAGAAGACGAATACGAGCTTTTAGGATGGACCGAAAACGATTGCAGCCAACGATGGTTTAACGAAGAGGAGAAAGTCAAGGAGGTTGACCCAAATTACGGGCATATCGAGGTTGAAGAAGTTTATTATAATAGGATCAACGCTTTGGGTCTTCAACATCACCCAGAATATGTATTCTCCCCAAATAATAACCAAGAATCAAAATATATTGAAAGATGTCAGAACTTGGTAAAAAAATATTTGATCTCTGAATAAAATTTGCCATACTCTTTTAATGAAAAAACTATTACAATTCAAAGCCTCTTGGTGTGCCCCATGCTCATTACTCCAGCCGTTAATTGATAAATATTCTAACCTATATGATATTATCTCCTACGACGTTGATATAGATTCAGAAATTACGCAAAAATACAAAATTAAATCTGTCCCTACGATTATTATCATCGATGAAGAGGAAGAGGTAAGATTAGTAGGCCAACAAATTAATAAGCAAAGTTTAGACGAGAATGTAAAAGTTATTATAAAAAAATAAATCAACTATATGAAAACTTTAGCACCGCCTACACGAGAAGAATTTAATACAAATTCTATTCTTACCCTTATTCCATTCGTTGCCTCAACGATAGATAGTCCAAAAATTACAAAAATATCCTCAAGAATTATCGCAGGTATTATTTTTTGTAATTATGCGTACAAGGCGTATAAGAAAATCTTTGGAGGTAAGTCAGAGAATACAGAAATTAGTATTTTTGACGACTCTTCACTTTTCGGAGAAACTATTAAATGGTTGTCTAAAATCGAACCTGATTATCAAGAGTCTTCTTTTAATTTAGTAGAAAATAACGACGAGAAAAATAAAACTACTTTTGATCTCGTCCCGTCTGAATCCTGTAAGGTAGAAATTTGTGGAGTCAAAATCAAAATAGAGATTGAAAGGGTAAATAGAGATTCTAGTAACGAAAAATGGGCCAAAGATAAAATATATTTTAATATTGCCAGTAAAAATAAAAGTAAAATTAAAGAAATTTTCCAAGAAATTAAAAGAATCGGTTCAGACAACAAAGCTTACCCAATTACTCAAATCTTTTCTTATTCTTGGACTTGGAGAGTAATCAAAAAAATATTCAAACAAAAATCGGTAATTCTCCCTAATAATGAATTTAATATAGCTCTAGGTAATATTAATCGATTTCTCTCTAACCAAGAATATTACGAAGAAATTGGAGTTCCTTGGAGAATTGGATTTTTGTTGCATGGGGAAACAGGAAGCGGAAAAACCTCTATGGTTCAGGCAATTGCCACGCAACTAGAGCTTGACGTTTATTCGTTAAATCTTTCGTCCGCTAAGGATGACGAATATTTACTTGAGGCAATTTCAACAATTCCAGAAAAATCAATCTTATTGCTTGAAGATATAGATTGCTCTGTTTTTAAAAATCGCGAAATAAAAATAGGGAAAAGCGAAATAACTTTTTCTGGACTGCTCAACGCCATTGATGGATCTGGAGCCACAGAAGGTAGAATTACTTTTATGACGACGAATCATATTAAGTTATTAGATCGCGCCCTTATTCGTCCGGGGAGGATAGATAAGATGATCGAATTCGGGTTTGCAACAAAAGAGCAAATTATAGACCTTGCGAAAAAGTTTGACATCGGCGCGGAGATAGCGTATAATGTCGCTAACGAATGGAGCCAAGAAAATATTTGCATGGCAGAAGTTCAGAATAGATTTTTAGATTTCATAAAAGATTAAGATAATGAACGAACAATTATTAAAAGAATATCAAAAAATAGA
>LV_Brine_h2_0102DRAFT_1000372_pt1 | contig 16316 bp, 27 predicted proteins | sample LakVidmifraction_3_FD_10600 | JGI IMG/M metagenome (IMG submission 10600)
TGACCTCCGTAAGGCTGACCTCAGTAATGCTAACCTCAGTGGTGCTAACCTCAGTGGTGCTAACCTCAGTAATGCTAACCTCAGTGGTGCTAACCTCAGTGGTGCTAACCTCAGTAATGCTGACCTCCGTAATGCTGACCTCCGTAAGGCTGACCTCAGTAATGCTAACCTCAGTGGTGCTAACCTCAGTGGTGCTAACCTCAGTAATGCTAACCTCAGTGGTGCTAACCTCCGTGGTGCTGAATTACGAAACACTTGGTTCTACGGCAGAGGAGGTACACAAAAACTCACCAAAGTACAGTTACCAGACTTCTTAAATGCACTTGGTTTCCAAGTAGAGAACTAATTAAATAATATGAACCACGAAGAAACAAAGACATTTATCGGGGGATTATTAAACAATAAAAATATATGAGCAGACCAGAACATTTAAATTGTGTAAATTCAGCAGAGGGCATTCGTAGTATAAATGAATCCCAAGCGTACTATGACGAAGACCCAGAAAGATACGAACGTGAAGAAAGACAACAGCAAGAAAGAGAGCAAGAAGAAAAACAACGAGAGTACGAAGAACAAGAGCAATGGAGATTATTAGGTAATTAAGGAAATATGCAACTTATAACTAAAAAAATAGTAGTTAAAAAAACAAAACATTCACCAAGAATAGAAAAAGAAACAGCACTAGCATACGAACAAAACGAAATAGTAATTTGTTCAGCAGTTAAAACCTTGAATGGTGAAATAATACGAGGACATAGACATCATAACGCTATGGCAACTATGAGAGATATTCCAAGATTTAAGAATGAGTCACCTCCATACGGAGATAGACAAGGGTTTGTAACATCTTTGAACAGATATGTTACACGAAGTGAAGCTTGTAAAATCCAAAAGAAGGCAGGGATTGAATCAATCATGCCTTATGGTGAAAAATTTCTTGGAGGAGAACTATACAGCGAAGACCTTTACTAGCCAGTAATTAGTTAAACAACATGGCCCAAGAAATAATAAAATGTACAGCATACGAACAAGGTAGAAACTTAAAAGGCTCGTCGTTTCGTTTAGGTTATGAGGCAGGGAGAAGTGAGGCGGTAGCAAAAGAAAGAAAGAGAGTGTGGGGGATAATAAGTGCTGAAAACTACAAACTAGAAGAATGGTATTCAAGCTCGGAAAGACCTGACACATTAACTCACTTTGAAGCAAACCAAAGAAATATGAAAACCAGGAATAAGATACAAGACCTACTCTCCTCCCTAGGCAAACCATTTATAGATAAAGAATAAAAACCATGAAATACTTAATTTGGAGCAATGAGCATGAGGGATGGTGGCGACCAAACCATCACGGGTATACTGTGTACAAAGAAATTGCAGGAGTATATGAAGAAAAAGAAGCTTTTGATATAGTCGAAAAAGCAAACAAGTACATCAACTGGGGGCATTATCCCGATGAAATTACACCTACTCCAAATGAATCGCTTGTGCCAGTTATTGAAAATCTAATCCAAGAGAAACCATGAGCATTAAAGATACAAAGGACTTCATAGAAAAAGCGATTGAGGGAGGGTATAAAACATGCTGTCTACCTAGCCAGATACCAGAGGTAACAGATTGTGGAATTTATTGTAACGGGGGTTGGGTTGCGGTAGAAAACTTGTTACTAAGCCCAGAAATCTGGCAAGCAGTAGGGAGGGTAGAGGGGTGGGAGGGTACAACATATGATGGAAGCTATACTAAAGAAGATGGTGAATTTATAGCAATCAAATCAGATGTATGGCATGTAAAAATGAACGGCCTAACACCTGCCCTAATAGAGGGGAAGACAATAGATGAGTACCTAAAGACATTGTAGACACTTAACAAATAATAAATAAATATATATGAAAAATGATATAATCAAAAAATACGCACACGATTTTAGAGGAATGAAAATGACGGAGGAAGAACTGCTTGAAATGCTGACTAATTTATCAGAAGAATTATATGAAAAAACAAAATCAGGAATGTACGGGGAAATGCCGAAGGTTAGTATCGGAAAGTTTTCCATATGTCAAAAAAGCGACAAGGAAGGAGAAACTGGTATATGGGTTGAGGAAGGAGAAGAAGATGCAGGGGGATTTAGTGGAGATATAGTAAACAAAGAATTAGAGGGACTTATCCAAGTTTGGTTTAACAAATACTTTTAAAAGACTAATTACTAAGATAACTAAATAACATGAATAAAATAACACAATACCAAGCACTACAAATCCTAGTAGATACAGCCGAGCAAGCAGTACAACGTGGAGGATTTAAACTAGCAGAAGCAAAGATAATAGCAGAGGCCGTAGAAGTGGTCACTAAGAAACCAGAGCCAGTAGTAGAGCCAGTAGAGGAATCAGTAGAGGCACCAGTAATAGAGACAAAGAAGACAAAAAAGAAGAAATAGCCTATGGCAAAACACCATGAAAAACCAAAAATATGTGATAAGTGCAAGCTCGTGTTTATGGCAAAAACGGATGTATATGTAGATATATCAGGACACAGGCACATTTTTTGCAAAACAAAGTATGAATTTGAATAAACTATGTTATAATATAAAGGAATTATTAATAAGATAAATAAAAAACATGATAGAGCTAGGAATAGGAATAATTATAGGATTGCTAATCAATCCAGCAAAGAAAACAACATTCGAAAGTGATACATACCGGGAAATGAAAGCAAAACACTACAAAAAAGAAGGGCTAGTGATCCCAGCAGTTTCACAAAAGGAAAAAGTTAGTAATTTAATCAAAGAGATAACTAAATGATAAAACCACTAGGAAACAAGGTATATATAAAGATGGAATACATCAAAAAGACAGCAGATGGATTCGCAGTAGAAGAAAGTAAGTACATAAGGGAATCAGCAGAGGTACTTGGAGTGGGACCAGACGTAAAGGTATGTAAAAAGGGAGACAGAGTTTTATTCAAAAGCTGGGCAATAGACTCATGCGACCTTGGAGAAAAAGATACATTCAATTTTATTCAAGATAGTGACGTACTAGGAACATATGAGGTGTAAAGAATACCACAAGTATGATTTCTCACTGATAGACTCAAACGAAGTTTTTATAGAAGTATGTAGTAGATGTAAACACAAGAACATCACCCGGAAAGGAAACGAAGGGAGAATAGACAACAAGAAGTTTTTACAAGAACATAAGCTAGAGTTCGCTCAAAAAGGTAAAATTTATGACAAAGAATATAATCGAAACACAAGATAACGCACGAAAGCCACTGATCGCAGGCGTAAGAAAACTTGCAGATGCAGTGAAAGTAACAATTGGAGCAAAAGGACACAACGTAGTCTTACAACGAAAAGGACAAGACCCATACGTTACGAATGACGGTATCTCAATTGTAGAGAACATCTTCCTAGACGACCCAATCGAGAACGCAGGAGCGCTCATGGTTAAGGAAGTAGCCCGAAGAACAAACGAGAAAGCAGGAGATGGTACAACAACCTCAATCATCCTAGCAAGCGCAATCCTGGACCGAGCAGAGGAAACAGGCGTAACAGGGATGCAACTAGCAAAAGAGATCCAAGAAGCCTCAGAGAAGGTAATAAAGAGCCTGGAAGACTCAGCAGAAAAAGTAACAGATAAAACACTTATAGATATTGCAACAATATCATCGGAATCAAGAGAAGATGGTAAGAAGGTAGCAGAGATGGTAGGTATAATTGGAGCAGAAGCATTTTCAGAGATAGAACCATCACAAACAGGGGAAACATACTTTGATGTTAAGGAAGGAGTACGATTTGATCTAGGATGGCAAGCTATGGAATGGTGTGATGACTTCCAAAACCAGACAGCGACACTACACAACCCACTCATCTTGGTAACATTAGACAACATCTCTGCTGTGAATCAAGTAGAAAAAGTACTAGCACACGCAAAAGCAGAAGGAAGACCATTGGCAATCTTTGCACCAAAGGTAGATGACGGAGTTGCTGGCTTCATATACAACAACCACATGATGGGAATCCAGAAGGTAACAATGATCCGTACACCTTTGGTTCAAAAGGATGAGTTCGAACAAGATATCAAACTTCTAACAGGAGCAGAATCATTAACCCAGAAGCATGGGAAAGCCCTAAGAAATATGACACCATCAGACCTAGGGAGCTGTGAGAAGATAGTAGTATCTAAATGGGAGACACGACTAAGTGGTACAAATAACGTAGACGACCACATCAAGAACGTAGATGATAACGAAAGAAAGAAAAGACTACAAGCAAAATCAGGTATATACCACATCCACGCAAGCACAGACAAAGAGTTCAGATACAGACATGACAAGGTGGAAGATGCCATCAATGCATCAAAAGCAGCACTAGACGGTGGAATCGTAGCAGGTGGAGGTGTAGCTCTTAGAGATGCAGGAACATATGCAATGGGAACTACAGGTGGAGATATTCTATGCCAAGCCTGTGTGTCACCAATGGCACAAATCATAGCAAATGGTGGAATTAATCCAGATACAAGACATATTGTAATAGGAGAAGGATACGATGTACTCACAGGAGAATTAGTAGACATGAAGAAGGCAGGGATAATAGACCCAGTCAAAGTAACCATCAACGCACTCCGAACAGCAGTTTCTGTAGCAAGCCAAATATTAACAACAGCAGGGGTGGTAATAGAAAACTAGTATGCAATACCGAGATATTATTAAGAACAGAGAATCAATCATATGGCAAAAAACAAAGGAGGCAGACCAACAAAGCTAAGTCCAGAATCTATCCTGAAACTAGAACAGGTGTTCGCTATGGATGGAACAGTGCTAGAAGCATGCTTTTTCGCAGATATAGGTACATCAACATACTATGAATGGATAACAAACAATCCAAAGTTAGCGGATAGATTCGAAGCGTTACGACAAACACCCATACTAAAGGCTAGACAAACGATATTCAAAGACCTGGGGGATACAGCAACAGCTAAATGGTACCTAGAGAAGAAAAGAAGAAACGAGTTCGCAAGCAAGAGCATACAAGAACATGAAGGAGAAGTAACAAAGAACCTCAAAGTCTCAGACGAAGAAGGAGAAGCGCTTGCAAGAAAGTTCGAGGAGGCTTATAAGAAAAACATACTAGGACTTTAATAGTTAAGGGGTTAATAATTAAATAGGTGTATCTACGAGAGGAGTTCAGAGAAATAGTCTAGGAAATACTCTGGTGACATAAGTGTGTAAGGTTTACGGTGGAAGACCGAATAACTCTCCTCGCAGTTACATCTATAAACTAGCTCATTGAATCTGGGGGGTATTTATTAAAAAGAAATTTTTAGTGATTAGGCTATCCCTCATGCTCAGTGAGGTAGAACTAATAATATAAACACACATGTCATCATTAGAGAACATTTCAATAATCGAGTGGATTAGAAAACACGAGATAAAAACAGAAACAGGAGATGACTATACATGGGATAACTATAAGTTTATGTATGACCCCATGAGAGATATGCATCCAAAGCAAGCCATACTAAAGGCAGCACAGATAGGATTCTCCACACTAGCAATCATTAAAGCTTTCTGGATAGCAAAGAACAAAAGGATAGATATAATCTACACACTGCCAACAGCAACAGATGTGAATCAATTCGCAGGAGGTAAGATCAACCGTCTGATTGCACAGAACCCGATACTCCAAGAATGGGTAAAGGATAAGGATACCGTAGCTCAAAAGACTGTAGGAGATAACATCATTTACTATCGAGGAACCTTCACACAGAAAGCAGCCATGATGGTGTCTTCCGACCTCAATATCTATGACGAGGTAGATGCATCAAAGCAAGACGTGGTAGAACAATACTCAACCAGACTACAAGCCTCAGACTATAAGTGGGAATGGTACTTCTCTCACCCTTCCCTCGAAGACTTTGGAGTAGATGTCTATTGGAAGAAGTCAGACCAACACCACTGGTTCATAACATGCCCTCATTGTAAAAAGGAACAGTTCATCTCATATCCTGAAAGCATAAACCATGAGACAGAGCAGTACATCTGTAAGAAGTGTAAAGAAGTACTTGAAGACAAAGACCGGGAGAATGGTAGATGGGTAGCAAGATACAAAGATAGAGAGTACCGAGGGTACTGGATACCCCTACTGATTAACCCCAGAGTGAGCGCTAAGGAGATTCTGGCCTACAAACGAAACAAGACACCTGAATACTTCTTCAACAAGGTTCTAGGGCTTCCATACTCAGGAAGTCAGAACAAAGTCTCACGAGAAACAATCATGCAGAACGTGGTAGAGAAGCTCCCAGACTATGAAGACAGGATTGTGATCGGTGGAGACACAGGACTAACAACACACCTGGTAGTAGGTAACGCAAGTGGTATCTTCTACATCTCATCAAAACCAGGCTACGATGACCTAGAAATGCTCCTTAAGAGGTTTCCAACATCAATAGCAGTACTAGATGCTCAGGGAGACTTGCAGAAGCCTAGAGACCTCCAGGAGAAGTACCCAAATAGAATATGGCTCTGCTACTACAGAGCTGATAGGAAGTCCCAGGAGTTTGCAAAGTGGAATGAAGATGATAATACTGTCTCAGTAGATCGTAACCAAACAATACAATTAGTAATAGACGAGTATACAGGAAAGAGAATACCACTACTAGGAACAACAAGTGACTATGAAGAATACTGGGAACACTGGAAGAATATATATGCTGAGGTAGAGGAGAACTCAATCGGAGTGCCAATCAAGAAGTGGAAAAGAAACGGTGACGATCACCTTGTTCATGGAACTGTTTACTGGAGAATAGGTATGGATAGATTCGGTAAAGGAAAGGGATTGGTACTAGGAGCAGGTTCAATTAACTTTGGAACAAAGAGAGGCTACGAGCTTAACCCTGCTGGACTAGCCAATGCACCTGACATAAAAAAACTTATGAAAATAAATAAAAAAAGAAATTGGAAAGATGTATAATTATAATTATGGTATAATATAAGTGTATGGGAATAAAAGAAATGTTCGGAATGAACTATGAAGTAAATAAGGTAAAGGATAAGAACGAAGAAAACACTCAAGAAGGTGTTATTTCGATTGCGCCTGAGTTGACACTAGACATGGATGATGCAGACTTGATAGACCTAAAAAAGAAGTGGATGATAGCATGGGATAACTACAATGGAAAGATATTAAAACGACAAAACGCCTCAGAGGACTACTGGCTAGGAAAGCATCATGGAGTGAATGACTTGGATGATGACGACAAACCATTCGTAGATAACTTGATGTTTGAAGCTGTTGAAACATTCCTTCCAGTAGCAACAAAGAAGAACGCAGAGCCACTAGTATTCCCTAAAGATGGGAAAGACCAGGAGGCACTAGCATCAGCAAAGAAGTTTAGAAATGCCTTGATGGTAGAGGCTGACATTCAAAAACTACGATTTACAATAAAGAAAGCAGCAAGGCACTGGGCGCTATATTTCATAGGAGTAATCAATATAGGATATGACTCAGAGGAAGACAACATTTTTACAAAAGCAATCATGCCAAAGCAAGTTATCCTTGACCCGGATGGATACATAGAAGGGGCAGAGTTTACAGGAGACTACATTGGAGTATACCGAGAAGACAAAGCATCAGACTTGGTAAAGAAGTTCCCGGGTAAGGCAAAAGAAATTAAAGCCAAAGCCAAAGATAAGATGGGATCAAAGATAAGATACATTGAATGGTGGACCAGAGATACTTTCTTCTTCACACTAGATGATATGGTCTTAGATAAGTTTAAAAATCCACACTGGAACTATGATGAAGAAGAAGAAACAATTCTAGAAGACGGTACAAGGAAAACTGTGGATAACGTGGGGAGAAACCATTTTAAGAAAAGAAAACTTCCATTCTCATTCATCTCAGTATTCCAAATAGGTAATCAACCGCATGACAACACATCATTGATTCATCAGAACATGTCTAACCAAGACGTGATTAACAAAAGAAACCGACAGATAGACAAGAACGTAGACAGCCAAAACAATGGAATTGTCCTATCAGGTAAGAACTTTACAAAAGAACAAGCAGCAGAAGCGGTAGAAGAACTAAGACAAGGGGGAGGACTATACGTGCCAGAGGGTAGCATAGAAGGATCATATAAGAGAGATACAGCACCTTCACTACCTTCAGACGTCTATAACTCACTCCAGGACTCACGTTCAGAGATGAGAAACATCTTCGGGATCACAGGACTATCAGCTCAAGGGCTACAGGGTGACCAAACGGTCCGAGGTAAGATAATGACCAAAGATGCAGACGGTTCAAGAGTAGGAGGTGGAATTACAGAGTACATTGAGATGGCAATAGATGAGGTATTTAACTGGTGGATTCAACTGATGCATGTGTACTATGTATACGAAGATAGAGACTTCACAACACTAGGCTCAGACAAAACAACTGACTCAGTGACATTGGAAGAAAGAGACTATGAATACGACATTGTAGTATCTGTGAAAGAAGGATCACTAATCCCACGAGATCCGCTCTTAGAGAGAAATGAAGCAATAGAGCTATGGGGAGCAGGAGGAATAGATCCAATCTCACTCTTTGAGAAGATGGACTTCCCGGATCCAAAGGAATCAGCTAAAGCACTGTTCCTATGGCAAACAAACCCAGCAGTACTATTCCAAGACGATCCAGAGATAAGCCAGATGATGGCTCAACAACAAGCTCAACAAATGCAAGGACAAGCTCCAACACAGCCAAACCTTGCAGAGCCAGGGGGAGATTTATTGGGTCAAGTACCTATATAAAAAAAGATTAATAAATAAATTAACGGTCTAACATCTTGTACCGTTCGAAAGATAAAACAAAACTGCTATAAAAATATGAATACAAAAGATTTATTTGACGACTTAGGAATTGAAGATGCAAAAGAGGAAATGACTATTGACTCTTTCTTCAGAGATGAAGACGACGAAGACGAAGGAAAGGACACCCCATCGCAGGAGGGGGGAGACTCAGATGATGACGACGACGAGGCTGATGATAAGGTAGACGCTGACAAAGCAAAGCCTACAGAAGCTGATGAAGACACTGACTCTGACGAAGATACTCCTGAGCAAGATAACGTACCTTTCCACAAGCACCCTCGGTTCAAGGCTATAATCGATAAGAATAAAGCCCTAGAAGACACTGTAAAAACATTACAGGATAAGTTAGAAACAAAACCAGAGGATGTGCAAAAGACTGATCCAGACGATATGCCAGAATGGGCTAAACAAGCCTTTGGTACAGATGAGTATGGACAGCAACTTTATTCAGGATTCCTGAAAAACAATACTGTTGATAAAGGGAAGCTCAAGGCTGAACTTGTAAGTGAGATTAAGGCTGAACAACAAGCGCAAGCTAAGACTCAAGAGAATGAGGTCAAGAAGTGGCAAGATAGAATTGATACAGAGGTACAGGATCTAAAAGATAAGGGGTATTCATTTAACAAAAATGAACTACTCGATATCGTGGACCAGTACACACCTAAAGATTCGAACGGAAACTTCACAACTGACTTAATGTCTTTTGATAAAGCCTATGACATTTTACAACTTCAAAAGAAATCCAAGAGTCAACCCAAAGCAGATGCAAAAAAGAAAATAGCATCTATGGGCGCACCCGGAAACAAAGTAACTTCAGGAGGAGAGGATAAAGTAACAACTTCAGCAGACTTAAGAAATAAGTCAATCGAAGATTATTACTAAAATATAAACATTAAACACAATGAGTAATCGAATAATTACAACAACACAAAGATACTTGATGCCACGACTTGTTGATACAATCCTTGACGGAAACGTAGGATTTACACGAATCGTATCAGCAGCAAAGTCATGGAGAGGGGAGAAGTTAGAGTTCCCTATCAAGTATCAAAAAGGAGTATCAGGAACATCATTCTCAGGATTTGATACACTTCCTACTTCAGCTTCAGATACACGAGTAAAGCTATCATATGATCCAAAGTTCTACGCAAAGAACGTAGCACTTCCTATGACAGAAATATCAATCAACGCAACAAAAGAGCGAGTTCTTAACTTGATGGATATCGAGACTGCATCAGCAGCACAAGATATGGCAGACGAGCTAGGAGACATCTTCTACGGAGATGGAACAGGGAACGATTCAAAGGACCCACTTGGACTTGGAGCATTGGTAGATGACGGGTCAAGTGTAGCAACTATTGGAGGTCTTTCACGATCAACATATCCAACACTACAATCAGTCGTAACAGCATCAGGTGGAACGCTTTCACTTGCAAAGATGGCAACACTATGGAATGGAGTAACATCAGGTTCACAGAAGCCAACAATAGGACTTACAACTGAAGCTATCTTCAGCCTATACGAGCAACTTTTGACACCACAAGAGCGAATCGCAAAGGATGTATCTACAATGAAAAATGGAATGATTGGAGGAACAGGATTCACTGGACTTTTCTACAAAGGACTACCAATTCTATCAGACGAAAAATGTACAGCTGGAGAACTATTGTTCATCAACGAAAACTACATTGACTTTTATGCACTTCCAAAGTTCATGAATTCAACACCTATCAACTACAAGGCAGGAGATATTGAAGGAAACGACTACAAGTCAATGTCAGGATACGGATTCCACTGGGGAGGATGGATTCAAGCAAACAACGCAGCAGCAGTAAACGGATTCATTTACTTTGCAGGAGACTTCCTTACAGACAACCCAAAGAGAAGCGGAAAACTTACAGGATTGACATCAGTATAAAGTCGAACATTAGCAGACAAGTAGAAAAACAAATATGTCAGGACTAAAAGCAGAAGATTATAACCCAGCATTGAAATACGGAGCCACAATTGACGTTGGAACAAGTATTGAAATTGTTGACGATCAATCATTTAAAGACAACAATGGAAACGAAGTAGTAGAGTTTGGTGTAGTAGATTCAGCGGTGAACAACCTAAAAATAACCAATGCAATAGCTGGAAACCCACCAAAGCTAGAAGCAGTAGGGGGAGATGCAAACATTAACGTAGAAATCACTCCAAAAGGAGAAGGTTATACAGTTCTTAGGAAAGGAGCAACCAGCCACGTTGGAACAGTAGTTCCTCAAATATTTCCAGACATTGGAGATATACAAGCAGGAGCAGGAGCAATAAGCGTAGCTTCTTACTACACAAAAGTTACAACAGTAGGAGCAGTAGCAATCACATTGGCTTCAGGAACAGTTCTTGGTCAATTGAAAGAAATTCACATGACTGTTGATGGAGGAGACGCAGTTCTTACAGCAAACGTTGACGGTGACCCAGCTGGAACTATCACTTTTGCAGATGCAGGAGATAGAGCGCTTCTACAATGGGCAGGAGTAACTTGGGTTCCAATACGACTCGACAATATAGCAGACGGAGTATCAGCACCAGTACTATCAGTAGTATAATTATTAACTTAAGAAATTAAAGAAAAATGGCTAAAATTACATCAAATTTACAAGTTTCTCCACAAGACATCTTCGTAGTAAGCACTGTTCAGGAGACAGACTTGGGAGCTAAAGTAGTATCATCAGACGGACGATCATTTCGTTACGTAAAAGCAGGAGCAGTCGCTCTTGTAGCAGGTAAACTACAGCAAGCCCCAGCAATCGTTGCAAACCATCAAAACGTAGCAGTAGCAGCCGTAGCCTCAGCAGGAGCTAAGGAAGTTACAGTAACGCTAGGTGCTACAGCAGCAACAGTAAACCAGTACGCAGGAGGTATTCTTGTCATCAATGACGTTGATGGTCAAGGATTCTCTTACACAATCAAATCACATCCAGCAGCAGGATCTGCAGCTTCGCTTGTGGTAAAGATTGACGAGGAAATTCAAGTAGCGCTTACGANATCGTCACAAGCCTCACTCATCGCAAACCTTTACAATGGAGTAATTGTAAATCCAACAACAGCAACAAATGTTCCAATTGGAGTAGCAATCTTAAACATTGCAGCAGGATCATTTGGATGGATTCAAACACAAGGAGCAGTATCATGTCTAAATGACGCAGGTACAGCAGTAGGACTTGGGCTTGCACCATCAGGATCTGTAGCAGGAGCGCTTGCAACAGTCGCAGCTACAACAAATCAAGTAGCCTCAGCACTCCAAACAGGAGTAGACACAGAGTACAACGTAGTAAATCTTTGTATTAACTAGTAACTCAACTCAGACCCTTCAGGGGTTTGGGATTGGGTCGCTAACCCAAATTATTAAACACTAATTAAAATAAGATATGGAACAAGCAAAAACATTTGTAAACTTTACTAACAAAGACTTCACATTCAAATGGGATGGACAGTCATATTTAATAAAGGCAGGAGAGTCTCGGATGATGCAATCATTCCTTGCAGACCACGCTGCGAAGCATTTAACAGACCAAGTATTACAGTCAAAGAATATCCGAACAGATGATCTGATGGCTCGAAAATCAGTTTTAGCAAAGTGCTTTGGAGAATTTAATATTGAAGCACCATCAAAAGAAAAACTAGAGATGGAGATGCTAAATCTAAACGAAGTAACCAAGAAAGAGCTTGTAAAGGTGGCAAAGGATAAAGGAATCCAAATTGACCCAAAAGCAAATAAAGCTACTATTCAAAAAGCTATTGAAGAAGGACTAAAGGAAGAAGACTTTGAAGGACTAAAGGATTAAACTTATGAAATTGCTCACACACAAAGAAATAGATAGAGCAAGGCAACATGCAATAGATAAGGAAGTTATTAGGGGTGCTATGCTTTCTCAAGGGGTAGATAAAGAAAGGAAGCGATACAACGAAGCTAGAGAAAAAGCCCGGGATGAGTTGATAAAGCTACAAAAAGGACTACTAGCATTCTCTGAAGAAGTAACCAATGAGAAACGTCAGCTTAATAATGAGCTAGAAATACTCCGAGAGGAGAAAAAAGAGCTTATAAAGCCAGTAGATAAGCTTATCCAGGAGGCTGAAATGAGGCTACAAGAGGCTCAAGACATCAAAGAGGAGTCAGAGGAAGGAATGAATGAACTGAGGCAGTCTAAAGAGGAAATCTCAACACGTATAGAGGCACTTATGGATAAAGAAAGTCGGGTAAATGAAAAAGACGAAGACCTTACAGAGAGAGAATTTGGAGTTCGGAGACAAGAATCAATGGCTAAGTCCTCAATGGACCATGCTGTTAAATCTTGGAGGGAATTAGAGCTTGAGAAGGTGAAAGTAGAGAAGATAATAAAAAAACAAAGAGATGACCTCCAAAAGAAAGGCGAGGAAGTAAGCGCACAACTGATAGTAATCAAAGAGCGCACAACTGACCTAGAAAAGAGGGAATCATTATTACAATCACGACAGCAAACACTTAAACAAGCATATGAGCAACTTGGACGAAAATAGAGGATATGTGGTACTGGGCGAAGACCCTGAAGGCAACGTAGTCCCTTTGAAGGTAGATCCTACAACGGGGGCTTTGTTAATTTCAATAAATAATGTGTCATCAACTACTCCAGTAGATAACTCAGCCAGGATAGATGAGAATCATACAAGTGTAGCTCAAGTAGTGGACTCAGGTGGCGAGATAAAGCCACTCTTAATAGATAATCGCAACGGATACCTTTGGGTAGCCCTAGCAACATAACAATATGCCAAACGCAGGAATGTATAGAACAGAAAAAGTAAACACACCAGCAATTGTAACAAGTGCAGGTACAGTTTTAACTTCTGATCCAGAGAGAAAAACTTGGAGTATTCAAAACGTGGGTACAAACCCATTATTTGTACGACTAGGAGGCACAGCTTCTTCTACTGTATTTCACTATATCCTAAAAGGAGGTTCAGGAGACTCAGATGGACTAGGAGCTATTATATCAGAAGCAGATGGGGTCGTATTTACAGGAGACATATCAATAGCAGGAACTACTCCAAAGGTAGTTGCTCGAGCTTCATAATATGAAAGAAACGCAAATAATTAAAGAGTTCAAAGACATGTCAGCAAAGACAGACCAACTTCGGGGGCAGATAATGGACCGGGAGGCAGACCTATCAGGTATTAGAAGGGGTATAGAAGGGTCAAAAGAAGAAGTAATAGCACTAGAAGCATATAAAGCAGACCTAGAAGACATAAATTCTCAGATTGAGGGAAAAAACACTCAGCTAAGAAAAGAGAATGAGTCAATTTTTAATGATTCTCAAATCTTAGTAAAAGAAAGCTCTCGAATAGAGAAAGAAACACAGGCTAGAAAGGCAGAAATTGACACGAGAGAGGCAATAGTACAAGAAAAGGAACAAGAGCAAGTAAAAACAGAAGAAGATCTTAAAAAGGAAAGAAAAGCACTAGACTTGATATCAAAAGTGTTAAAGAAGGAGACAGATGAAATCAATATCAAAAAAGAAAAAATACAAGAAATCATAAATACACTATAATATGGGAAATCTATCACAGGGACCAATACGAAATACAGATACAAAATCAGCACTAACTGGATCATCTCCTGATACAGCGAGTGTTGGCACATCTTCTTCAGAGGTTTTGCCCTCAAACTCAAACAGAAAAGGACTTGTGATCGTGAATACCTCAGCAAACATAGTGTCTTTATCCTTTGGGTCGAACCCAGCAGTACTCAATAATGGAATAACACTGTTTCAGTATGGTGTTTTTAATATGGATGAGTATATGTATACAACAGAGGCTATAAATGCAATTGCTAATGTTGGGTCAAGCGTGATATCAATTCAAGAGTTTATATAACATGGCAGTATTTAATCCGTTCAAAGAAACAGACACATTTCAATCTGTAACAGATAGAGGGGCAACAACAACAAATCCAATTCAAATAACCTCTATTTCTCCTCAACTAACATTGAGATATGATGCCTTAAAGTCTGCTTCATTTGCAGCAACCTCAGCAGGTTATCTAAATGTAGTAGCCACAGGAGGTCGTGTGATGATAGGTTCTGGAACACCAAACAACGCTCTTGAAATTGCTGATGGTATCTTTGGAATAAACAGAAATGTTGGAAGTGGTAATCTTTCAATGTTTAGATTCTATCGTTCAGGTTCTGAGAAAATGAGAATCGGTATTGATTCAGATGACGGCTTTACCGTGATGTCTAGTGGTGGAGTGCCGAGAGTTTCTGTAACAAATGCAGGAAGTCTTGGAGTAGGAATACAAGTACCCCACGCATCAGCCATACTTCAAGCATCATCTACATCACAAGGGTTCTTACCGCCGAGAATGACAACAGCACAAAGAGATGCTATAGGTTCTCCTACTGCTGGGCTTATGGTATACAACANAACAACAGCAAAACTAAATGTGTATACAACAGTATGGGAACAGGTAACTTCTGTATAGCTTTATTTTACTACGAACAATGAGTAATTCCGATCTTGAAAGACTATCTGTTTTAGAAACTAGCCAAGCATACTTCATGAAAGAACTCGTCGATATAAAACAGACATGTCATGATACCAATACTAAATTGGATGGTCTGATAGAGAAGTTAGATACTAGGTACGCAAACAAACGAGCAGAGCTAGCATTAAAGTCTTTGATTGGGCTAGTGTTAGGTAGTGTAATGTTAGCAATTTTATCACTTATATTAACTCAATAATGGACAAAGTCAAATTGAAATCAGCTTTTGAGCAAATTCTTATTGTATTTGTATCTAGTTTCCTTACTGTGCTTGTAGACGCATTGCCACAGATACAATGAATACTCTGAACACACATTGATCCGATATATTTATGACCTACATTTATGATCATAGGTATAGTGATGAGAAAACGAATACAAAGTATGGAACAGAAACAGGGCAAATAGTTTATATAAACTATCCCAATGTGAAACGAAGCTAAGAAAACATTACACACAATAATAGTAGGAATTTTTTTCCTACTTTTTATTTACTCAATTTTTAGGTTAGATGGCTAATATGTATATAGGTACTAACGAAAAAGAGATTTGGTTTGGGGATGGAAACTATGTTATGAGACAGCCAAACACTAGATACTGTGTAGAGCAGGTAAGTGATGAGATGTTTAATGCTATGATGAAATTTGCTCAAGACAATCAACATAAGAAGACTATATCGTATTTGCTTTATGATATACTAGAAGAAAAATGACTAAGCAACAACTAACTACACAATCAAAGCATGTACTTATCATAGCTGATGGAGAAAAAGCATATTATTATAAATTCCAAAATAGTGCGCCATTAAAAGTAATCAAATGAGATGTTATATTATGAGTGTGTAGTGAAGTAATGGATGTGTTTGCTAGGGTAGAGTTTGAGAAGTTAAAGGAAGACACAAGAGCATATATAGTGG
>LV_Brine_h2_0102DRAFT_1000383_pt1 | contig 16120 bp, 20 predicted proteins | sample LakVidmifraction_3_FD_10600 | JGI IMG/M metagenome (IMG submission 10600)
CGTTTTTGTGCGCTGTTAAATACCCGGGCAAAACAACCAACCCTTCAATTATCTGAATATGCAAGAAGAAAGCATATATTGGTGCGTAAAATTGATTTGTAACATCGTCACGCTCAAAACTTATTGTGTGTTCCCAGTCTTTTGTTGCTGTTCTGGATGCACTAAAAGAATCATTGTAAATTGAAAACGCTACGTTTGGAGGTATTCCAATTGATGCGCAAATCACATTTGCATTAGTTTGATAAAATTCCTTAAATGATAATTTACCATTTCCATGATTTAAAGGTTCAATTTTAGACCCTCTAGTCATATTAAAAGCTTGCTTATTTGTTGTAGCCGTTACACTTGTCGCTATTTTATTTCCTGCATCATCTGTTGAAAAAGCATCTTGACCTCCACCATTTGAGCCTTCCATTTTTAACATCTGGTTCATAAATGGAGTTGATTCATCGGAAAAAGCTTGATGAATAATTTGATATGCTACCTTTGCAATCTCTTCAGCATTACCTATTTCAGCTTCTTTGTAACGTTCAATTTTCTTAAGTGACTCAATAGATGTTGAAATAATTGGAAGCCCTCTATTATCGCCTAATCTGTATTTTGAGCCGTAGAATAAGAATGCTTGTTTTAATTTTGCAGACTCGTTATAACATTCTATACGCTCATAATTATTCAATGATTTATGAATATGGAAGGCTATATGTTTTCCTTTTTCATCAACCTCAATTCCGTTAATAATCTTATTTCCGTCGTTTGCACCTTTGTTCCCTAATGGACTCCCAAGGTGCGCTCCATCAATCAATTGAACTGTGAATTTCCCATCTTTATAGCGCAAAATCACAACAACATCACCCCCTATTTTAGCGTTTTTAAACGCTTCTTTTGCAAGTTCATTAAATGGTTGATTTTCATCATAAGAAGATAAATTTGATTTTGACCAAACGCTAAAACGAGATTCTATAATGTCATTAAAACTTTCGCTATCTGAGAAATCAATACCTATTTTATTTAATAGTTTTGTTTTTGGCTCTGCTTCCAAACGCAACCCTTTGTCAATTATCCAAACTGGAAAACCTATTTAATATTGTTTTTGCAATATCGGATTCCAAATAAGCTTGCCAACTTCTATAACGCAAACCAATGTAATCAGGACGGTAATTAATAATTGGCCCTACTTCGCCAAAGTTCTTTTCACCATCAAAAGATTTTGTATAAGCGCGCCCCCATGATCCAACAGGTTCAAAACTCGCCTCTGTATTTGGAACCGTTCCTGTTAATTTTGGGGTATTATCAATCTTTGATTTACCTCCTATTTCAAATCCTAATATCTTCATTATTGAATATTTTTGTAATCCATTAACCTTGTCGCTCTAGGCACTAATTTTGATTGTAATCGCCCTCTAAGTTTGTCGTAAAAATCTAAAGCCATATAGACATCTGATGTCGTACGGTAAACAACCTTTTGCTTCGATTGCCCAGTATCCAAATCATACTCAGCAATCTGACCATCCGTCACCAATAATAAAGCGGTGTTTAACAATTCATCTGTAATAGCATCAACTTGTGCTATACGTGCCAAAATTTGATCACGTGTTAAATTTGCAGTACCTTGTTGAAAAAATAATATTCCGTTGTTCATTTTGTTTTATTTATAATGTTTTTATTTCATTAATTTTAGAACCTGAAATATCGGCTGTTGAAGAAGTCCCTTGTGTGACTGTTGGTGATGTTGTGCCACTGCTAGACGGGTGAATATGCAAATTATAAGCTATTACAAGATTATTAAAATCTGTTTTAAGAGTATTAAATCCTGTTTCTAATTCCTGAAATCTCACCATATTCTTGCTATTTCCGCCTATTTCCGCCGTCCCGTCATTCTTCAAATGTAGTGCAATTTTAACCGTGCCATTTTCATCAGTAGAAAATAAGCGTGTTTCTCCAGCTTCTGAAATTTGATTCTTATTAATATACCCAATAATTACAGGTTTTCCAACCTCACCAGTTTTGGCGTAAATTGCTGCCATATCTTTTGTTGGTGCTGAATCAATTCCAAAAGGAGAAGCTTGCCTGCACTCCTGCACGTCACTTTTACCCATGCGAAGGAATTTCACAAAACGTACTGCATTTTTTATACTTGTCGATATAGTTTTCGTTACATTTATCATTCTTCTTGTGCGTGTAAATTAATTTTTCTAAATATAGAAACAGGCGTCTTTCCGTTATAAACCTCTGGAAGAACGCAATTCAATGTCGCTATCGTTTGACTTTCGTTTCCTTCATAATTTATCGATTCAATAAAGAATGTTTCTTTTCTGTAAATATACAACTCTGGTGCTATAATAGTAATTGTATTATTTGGCTCTAACATTTTTCCGTCCACTAGCCATCTATCGGTTTCAATTGTCAAAGTTACGCCTTTTAATTCATTTGCTAAAGCCCTTTGTCCTGCCGATAAAGTATTATTGTCATTTCCTGAGCTTTGACTTTTTACAGTTGGTCTATAAACTGAACCAATTACATACGGATTTCTAATGGTTTCTTCTCCAGCATTTCCACCTTCAATATCAGCTTGCTTTTGCATTGTGATATGTGAGTGCATACCTTGACCATCGTATGTCATTGTGAAATTAGTACCCGGCATACTACCCTCCCTCAAATCAAATTCTAGTATCGGTTTTCCAGTTGTTTTCGCTTCTGTAAACAATAGATTTCCTTCGACATCGTGAGAAATAATAATATTTTTTTGTTTTGCTAATTCGCTCAAATAATCAATTATAGTCTGAGTTTCAGAAGCTGTAGAAGTGTCAAACGATTGATTCATCTTTGACAAAACGGAAGGATCTATTTTGTAATCCAAACCGTAATTTCGTTTAAATGGTTGTATTAATTTATTTGCAATTTGATTTAAAGACAATCCATCACTTTGCAATGGGTAAATGCTTGGAGGAATTTCACAATCTGATAGAACCCCAGGTTTTGAATAACCACTAAAAGCAGTAAGTTGTTTAACTGTACTTTGCTTAAATGATTGATTTGTAATTACACCCGTGAGCAATAAAATACCTTCATGTTCTAACGTAACTTCATGGAAATGAGTAACACAAGACATTTCTTTATGCTCTGGATTGAATGGGTCAAAATAATAATTAAAACGAAATTGTGAGGCATTGGAGTTGTAAACTAAATTTAATGTAAATTCATTAAAAAAGTCAACTTTACGATTTCTAAATCTATCATTAATCTTTAAAATCATACATAATAAATTATTTCCCGACCTTTTTCAATATTCATAATTTCATTAATACCGATGTTATTTTGATTCATAAACCTTTCGATAGTTGAATCGTCAACCGTTAACCCATAATATCGGTGCGCTAATAAAATTACATTGCTATCTTCCGTTAGTGTTACTACTCTTTTTTGTTGTGCATCTATTGCTATGACAAATAAATGTGATAATACAAAGTTAAATAAAATACTCAAATTATTTGCAAATGTAAAATTCGGAACGTAAGAATTTATATCACCTCCATTAATAGTTTGCAGAGCGTTTAAATTAGCAATGTAAGTGTTGTTTACATCGACTAACTGATCAATTACACTTGTTACTTCGGTGATAGTTTTATAATCGCTATCTGTTGGATTAACGGCTGTATTTGCCATTGTGGTAAACACAGAACCAGCTAAGGTTTCATATTTCTTTTTCTCTGTTGGCGTTTCTAAAAGTGAAATACCAAAAGATAATTTTTGAAACTGCTCAAGTAAAATTTGTAATCTTATAGCAATTGGTACTTCAAATCTTGCAACCGCTGAAATATAAGATACTATTGCATTTGCAGCGGCTAAAGGCTCTCAGCTGCATCTAATATTTTAGTTTTAGTATCGTTAAAATCATTAATAAACTCGTTAAATGCACTCTCTGAAATGTCTGGAGTTCCAAACTGCATCATTCAAATCATTTACATCATTTCCAAGCTCGTTAATGTCGCTTGGAGTTAATTCAGCTTCTGAAAATGATTCAGCATTAACAGAAGCTGTATCGATTGCTTGTTGTTGGGCAAAGTCTTTTGGATCAATTGAAGTTTTTGGATAGTCGTCTGTAATGGTCTCAATAAATTCACCAGTTATAACCATCGTATTTAACCCTTCAGGATTAAATTGTAATGATGTTTTTTGAACTAATAACTGGCCATAAAAGGGATGTGAAATTGTCCACGGTCTTTTATCTAAACATGATTTCCAAATCTATCTGAAACATCTAAATGGTCTTCACCTTGAAAAATAATTCTTAAACTGTGACGCGTACCTCTTTTATTTCCAACTTTTACAAGTGTTCCGTTTACGTTTGGAAAGTTAAATTCAGCAACATTGTAATCAATGGATTTTGAAGACAAAATATATAAAGGTTCGTAAATCTCACCGTCACCAGTTGTTATTTTAATACCCTCTTTTATTTTCTCAATCCAACTCATTTGATAAAACTTAATTGCCTTTCGGCTTCTTTGATGAAAATTTCTTGCTCTTTTCGCATTGACTTAATTGCAGCATCACCCATTGTGTTTGTTGGGTTTTTCACTTTGTATGTGCCATCTTTACGGATGTAGTATAACCCTACTAAATCGAAGTCCCATCGACCATTAACCCTTGGATTAATTTTTTTAACTCTAATTAACGCCCTATCAGTTTGAACGACATTTCCCTCGCCTGCCATTAATACTGCACGTACAAATTTTAATCCTTTTTTTCCGCCACTCATAGATGAAATTTTTACAATCTTACCTAACTTTTCTTTTTTTAGCCTATTCTCACCCCTTACATTTTTAATGTTTTTCTTTGAAATTCTAGCTTCATCCATTGGGATGAGTTCACGGTCTTTAATCGTTCCACCCCTCATTTGAGCGTCCATGTTTCCAATAGCGGAATCCGTTTCTTTTTTCTTTGCAATCATTCCAACCGTTGCCTCCATTGACCGCAAATCAGTGCCTTTAGCTTTATCAACATGACTATTTGACTTAAAGAAGCTCTTTGTCCTATTGGTGAAATCTTTTTTCGATTCATCTAAAAATGTGTCTCCTTTAGTGTCAAATGCAAGGGAGTTAAGAGTGCCACGTATAGCTTTTGGCATTGCTTTACGTGAAATCTTTTCTAGTCGATTAATATGGACTACTAACTCATCGCTATTTAAGTCTAATTGGAGGTTCATTACAGCATCTGGTAGGTGTTTATTGCACTTTGTAGTGTAATACAATAATTATCTAAAATACCATCTGCTAAAACACCTGCTGAGTCGTATGTGTAAACCCAAATCCTACTCTTAACACCATCAAAACCACTTTCAACGCGGACGCCCTCACCCATGTTATATGACGATCCATTTCTTAGTGTATGAAAACTGACATCATATATTAAAGCAAACCATGTAATATAATATTTACCTACTGCTATTCTTGTTGGTATCGGAGTAANTACTCCTAGGGAATTTGTAAACTCNGATTCTATAACTGGAGCGTATGTAAAACTTTGACTAACTGTAAATGTATATTCCCTATTAAAGTTATTCATTGTTTTTAGCAACGCTTCAAATAACTGAAAACTATTAGTGTTATTATCTGGGTCTCCATTGTGAGCTATACCTGCAACAGCCATCATTCTCTCAAAAAACTGATGGAAATCAGCATATACCTCACGGCTTACAGGAGTCCCTGGAGTTGATCCTACAATATTTCTAATATCACCATAAGGATATTCAGTACTTATTGCAATCGTATTAGGTTTATTACTTAATTTAATAGCCATAATTATATATAATTTATATTTAAAAAAGCAACTGATTTCGCTGGTTTTAGCTTTAAAATTAGTTGCCGAAATTCATCTTTTCGATTAACGTCTACATTTGCAACGGAACTTAATGGATTACCACTAATCATAAATGTACGTGTAAAATTCGTTCCTACATAAAAATATTGATCTAAACTCTCACTAATGTGATTTGCAACGGTGTTTTTATAAACGGAGCCATTGCCTGAATCGCCATGCGGCAATCCTGTTTGATGCTCCACTACTGTTGCGTGTTCAGCTACTCCAGCTGCTAATATACCAAAGGGTTCCGCTGGAGTTAAACCATTATATTCATAAACATAAACATCAAATCCAGCTGCTTGCAATCTATCCTGCAAATAATCTACAGATTGCCTTGCTAAAATTGTACCCGGATGGTTCATTTTACGAATAATAGCTAATTTTCTATCTGCTAAACTTACAGCGGTGTTTGTTATCATTCCAAGTCGCTGCTCCCATCTTGTGGCGTCATCTGCTGAAAACCCAGCATTATCTGGAAGTATCGAGTCTAAAACGCTATAAGCATCACTATTTAATAATGCTACATTTTCATCAGTTGCTTCAAATAGTTTTTGATTAATACCATTTAATTTGTTTCCAAAAGCCCTACCAGTTGGTAGTAGTTGGCGTGTTAATTTCGATATTTGTTTTAAGAAATTAGGCATAAGTAACGGAGTTAAAATAAGGAATATCTCCATCTGTAAACGTAAATGTACTAACAGGATTTCCATCTACTACTAAATCAATAGCACCAAACGAAGTTCCGGGAACTGATTCTAATATAATTGAAATCACTTTATTTGTGTCAAAAATATCATTTTTTTCTGATAAAACATCTATTGATGAAACGAAAGGCCTAATTTTTGATAATGCAATTTCTAAAGAATTATCAATTAATATTTCTTGTGCTGTCGTAAAACTGCTTCCATTAATAGTAATCTCAACGTCTAATGGAATAATACCTTGATAATTTACTGTATCTGTAACTGGTTTTCTTGAAGGTCTGTCAACTGTTGGGTCTTCAATAGCTTCTTCGACGTCTGTTAATATTTGAGCTGATGGTGTGCCTTTTCCATCAGTTGAATCTGCGGTTGTCGCTTCAATAAATAAATTAACTTGATTCCCATTTCCTGCTGCTGCATAAGGATAGGATTGCTTTACACCTTGTGCATCAGAAGCCCAAAATCTATAATCAGCTCCAGCGCCTCCTTGTGGCTCTAATCTATAAGCTTGAATTACTTTTTGTCTGTAAACTTCCAAACCTTCTGCTGAAATAGGTTCTGTAAGTTCAATAGTAACCTCAAATGAGCTATTAATATTTGATAAAGGAGCTGTTACAGTTAGTGTATTTCCTACTTGTAACTGAGATGCTAAACCAGCGGTTAAAGCTCTAACCGGAAAACCATAACTTGTATTTAATAGCGTTACCGAATTATCACTAATAAATAAATAACCAGGGTTTAATGAGTCATCATCACTTTTAAATGTAGTACCTGCTGGAATAGTTGCACCGATAGTTCCTGTTGCTTGAATTTCATAAATACCTTGCGTTGCCTTAAACGGATAACGACCTAATTTTACAAATCCAAACCTTTCAAGCGTCCCACCCTGAGATTCAGGATCAGCAGTATCAACAAATATATTCTTTTGTACGTTTCCGATTAGCAAATAAGATAATTTCAAATGACCAGCTAAAACAGAAGCATAAGCACGCAAAAAAGACTTACCAATAGTTGGAATTGTAATACTATATTTAGCCTCTAAATCAGCTATAATATTACTATAAATCTGTTGTGTTGTTGGTAAATTTATCATAGTTCATTCTCAGTTGCTGCCCAAATATAGTTAAATTCGTTTGATTCCAACTCATTTGGCTCTTGTAAAATCACTTTAATTCCTACTTTGTCACTTGCTAAAATAGTAACGCTAACAGTAATATTTGAAAAATCTTGCATGAATTCTAAATCCTTCTTTGCAGATTGCTCAATTAGCAACCTTCCGCGGCTATTTAACGATACTTCATTAAGTGTTCTTTCGGTTTCTGAATTGTATTGAATATTAGGTGAATCAAGTGTTAACAGACTATTTGCCCAAAAATCAAAACGCTCTTCATCTTCATTATATTGCTTTGTCGATTGCTCAACATTTCCACCAAATAAAGCCAAATAAATCATGTTTTGAAAACCGTCAATTACTTGCAAATCATTTCCATTAAGAACTAAATCCCCTCCATCGAATGTTTCTACTAATTTTAAATCTGACATAATTAATTTGTTGGTGGCGTTTCTGGCATTGCCATATTATTAGTTGTTCCGCCTTTTCTATTCATAGTTAAAAGCCTTTGAAACTCAGGCGTAAAACTAAATTCAAATTGCTCTTTTGAAGCCTTATTGATGTTATTTGTAGTTGCTACTGTTTGCGTTTTTTGAGGGTTGGCCAACGCCTCTTCTCCTGAAATTATCTGCCCCTCAAGATCACTCATACTAGCTTCCTTTTTATCTATATCTACCTGTCGACTAGCCATTACAGATTTCTTAATGGCGTCCGCGTCTCCAAAGAAAGCAGCTGGCGATGACCATGCGGCTAGAGTTTCTTCCCAATATGTGTGTTCTTTATTTTTTAAATTTACTACTTCTTTAGCTGTATCTGCTAAAACATCTTTTTTAGCTTGTAAATCCGCGCGTTCGGTAATTGTGGCTAAAAGCCTTTTTTCTGCTTCATTTAATTTATCCGCCGCCCCAGATTGTAAACCATATTGCTTAGTAATACCTGGTTGAATACCTTCTATTTTTGCCAGTGTAGTAGCGTATGATGCACTTTCTGGATTTAATTTTCTAAGCTTACTGAATAATAATTGAACCTCAACACGCTGGTCAATTGAATTTTCTAACGCCCTTTTATTCACCTCGTTATTTAATCGTTGTTCACGTGTTTGTGAAGAAAAAGCATCTGAAAGTAAATAAACACCAGCGGCAAGTGCTGCAACAGATACTATAATCAATCCTACTGGATTTGCTACCATTGCTGCATTCCAAAGCAATTGAACCGTTTTCGCAACATCAACCGCCCAAGCATAACCTTTAATCGCAAGTTTATAAATAGCAAAACCTTTTGATGCAATCGCAACCGCACCACTTACAAGGCTAGTCGCTATTGCCAAAGTACCCACCACGGCGGCAACCTTTATAAATGTTTTTACAGAGCTTTTATTTTCACTCATCCAAGTACTGAAGGATTCAATTAATGGAGTGATTTTCTCAACTGCCTTTGAAATAATCGGGATTAAAGCCGTTCCTAAAGTTATAGCAACCGACATAATTCTGCTTTTCATTTTTTCTAGCTTAAAACCAGCCTTATTAGTAATATTTTCAAATTCTTCTTGAACACTTCCCGCATTTTGCATTGAATTTCTTGAAGCATCCACTTTTATGGCTAATTTGTCAAAATCTTTAGCTAAAAGTTGAACAAGAGCGGCATTTTCACCAAATTGTGCAAAGTATGAGTTTTGTGCATCCTCTCCCAATTTAGAACCATCCTCAATAACTTTCATCATTCCATCCGCACCACCTCCAACGCTATCGAATACTTTTTTTAATGATTCTGTTCGTGCTACAACTTTACCAAATGTTTTCATCAAAGTAGCTGAAACCTCCGCTGACTTACCAGTAGATATTAATTGAGTTCCAAAAGCCGCCATTTCACTACCCGAAGTACCAAGTTGTCTCGCAACCGCCGAACCACTTTTAGCCATAAAAGTAACTATGTCGCTAGCTTGTGCTGCGAAGGTATTACTTAACATATTTACCGTGTCCATAACAGCTTGAGTTTCCTCAATTGTGCCGCCTAATGCATTTTTGGTTTTAATGAATGCTTCGCCAGCCATATCGCCAGTCATATCGAAAGCAACGCCCATTTTACCAGCTTGTCTAGCAACTCTATCCAAGTCATCTATTGCAACACCACCTTGAGCCAAGTTAGCCATTAATCCCGCGGCTTCTTTGGCATCAATTCCTAATGTTACCCCTAATTGTTTTGCTTGTGTAGAAAGTTTTTCAAATGCTTTTGATCCTATATCGACATTTGCCACCTTAGCGACTCCTGCCATTGCACTCTCGAATTTCACAGCTTCATTTGCTGCAAGTGCTAAAGGTGCTAATATAGCTACACCTATCATTGCTGACTTCTCGGAGACATTACGAGAAACATCGCCTACTCTACGAAATTTGCGTTCCATTCGAGCCATTGACGTTTCCGCATTTCGACTCATTTTACTTACTGGCCCACTGAATTTGTCAACGGCGGTAAATACACTGGGAACTACAAATTTTTTACTCATCGTTTATCGAATTTTCAACCGCCATTACGTCATTATACCAATAACCTATACTTTGGAAATCTCTATCGTCTAAATATAGGTTTTCAATTTCCGTTGGCGTCCAATGGTGCGCCCTTACAATAGAGCGCACCATGACATCTAATGAAAATTCTAAAAGAAAAAAACCGCAATATTCGTTGCAATAGTGTTGTCCTCAGTGTCTAATTGCGCTATAACACCGCTATTTTCACCAGTTAACCCACAAATGTAAGCCATCATTCTACCGTCAGAATCGCCTAATTTTACACTCTTTAAATGCGGGTGGTAATCCTTAACTTGCATTAAAGGCTTAAATTTTAAAGCCTTAATTTGCTTATCATTACCGATAGGTCTAGCAAGTTCTAAGTGAATATTTTTGTCCTCATCAATTGATAAATAACCATCTTCAACACCCTCTATTAACTGCTCGATATATTCTTTGTTAGATTCTCTTTTACGTGTTCTTACACCTTTAAAATCTAACCATCCTTCAACCTCATTGGTTGCAACTTCTCTGCTTACTGACTGCATTATTGTTTTGTTTTTATTAACCGATTATTTTTGTAAATCTACCTACTGCTAACTTCAATGTAAATGTTCCTGCCATAATATCTGGCTGAACATCACCAACTGGTACACCCCGTCCTTTCCATACAGCGCCATTTACTACTGAAAAAGTCCATATTCCTTGAACGGGGCTTGCAGCCAGTTGGTTTACAAAATCCGCATCCTCACGGATATTCATATCATTCTCAATCAAAGCTTCGAGCATTCCCGAAACCTGAGATTTGCTAATAATCAATTCGCCATTTCCTGCGATATTAGCTGCATCATCTGAATTTCTAAAACCACCTTGATCATAAGTATTTCCTTCGTTTGCTTTTGGAAAAAAAGATCTACTACCCAGTACTGGGTGGTTTACCGTAATTTCCTTAATATCTCCGTGTACTGCCATTTTTTTATGTATTTAAATATTAAATTATTGTCCGAAATTAAAACCAGCTTCTGCTGTTGTACTTGAAATTCTAGCAAAACCAGTTCTTTTATATCTAAAGAATGTTTCAAATCTGTCTGGATTAGTTGTTGAAATTGAAACTGTAATTGAATCCTTCATAAATGATGGGTTTGCAATTAAAGCTCTACGTGCTAAGTCGTCTGCATATTCATTTAAAACCGCTGTCCATTGCTTTGGTTTAACTACTTTGGCTGCATCTACTGGGTCATCATCATTTGAAATTGAATGGTCAACAACATTTATTTCTTCAAGCAACCTGTAACCAAATTTCACATTGAAATCTAACATTAAATTACGTGGGTATCTAAATTGTGGAGGAATCTCTCCAAGGGGGTGATAAGTTGTTACAAAATCTTCTACTTTATATCTTCCGTTGATAAACTAACAGTTGAATTTCCTTTCTTAAGGTAAGCATCTCTGTTGTTGGAAACCGCCATTGTTCCAATCAATAAAGGTGTTGGCATATCTGGATAAGTTTTGCCAGCAACGTCTAAATTAGGAGTGTTTTGGGAAACTCTACTAAATAATACAGTCATATTTGCAGCGGCTTCTAAGGCGTGACCCTTACTCAATGGAGCTGGTGCAACGGCATTTGTTACATTATTTAAACGGGAATCTGTAATTATTGAATTTTCGTCTGAAACGGATCCTGAAATTGCAATAAATGGTTTCATTGTAATTCCTACAAAACGTCCTGTTGGTGTTGTTGGGTCTGGGATGCCGTTAAAAACTTCTAATTCGTCCAAAGTAGCTTGAACTAAACCGTATGTGTTTAAAACAATGGTATTCCAATCGTCTCCGAAATTATTAAGTGCTGCTGTGACTGTTGGTGTTCCTGATCCTGCCGCATCTTCTGCAATTGCATAAGTAAGTGCTGCATCTTCTTCACCTGTGAATACTGAAACGGTTAATCCTTGGGATGTTAAGCCTGTCCATTTAGCGGTTAAAGTCACAACACCTAGTGCAGAAGTTGCAGTAAATGGTGATCCTAAGACATTATTAATAACGTCTTTAATTTTAGTTGCTACTTGTGTTAGTGTTTCACCAGTCACAACGTTAACGGCATAAGAACCACCATCTAAGATAGCACGCCCTCCAATTATAACATTATGTGTTGTGTTTGCATCGGCTGTTCCTGTTACTGTGATAGTTTGTACATTTGCTACTGAAGATCCAGCAGCTTCCTGAGGGTAAACAATAGTTGGAATTCCACCAACTCCACCTGCATTTGGGCGTAAAATACGCATTGCCATGTGAATTGGCGAACCATAACCGTAAATCTTACCAGCTGCTTGAGCTGAAAGGATTTCTTTTGGTTCATCAAAAGTTACCGTTCCTTGGTTGGCTGTGTTTGCTTCTCCTATTATAGCTATCCTTTGGGGTAAATTCGAGGTGGATTCTGCAAAATTTCCTTTTGTAATCTTATATCCAACTACTCTGGAAATTCTCTCTGTGCCTACTGCATCGCTCATATTTATAGATTTTTGTTATCAATATTATTGATTTCAAAAATATAATTATCTTATGAGGTTTATTTTTATTTTGCCTTATTATGGCAAATTAAATATACTAATGATTATTACTTACATATCTGTTTTTTTTGGTTTTAAATTTTCCATTTCACCAATTATTTTAAAAGGTCAACATAATTTTTCCAAGTTCCATTTTTAATTTTGTATTCACGAAATAAATTGTCTAGGAAAATATCTCTAGCGACATAGTTATAAAGCCGACAATCGTAAAGGTGGTTTTGCTTACCTTGGATTTTTTTCCAAGTGTATTTGTTTTTATCAAATCTCTTTTCCTCCGCTTCAAAATGTTCAAAATAATTCTTATACAAATACAACCCCTCCGCTGGTGTTGGGAAATTCATAAATCCAATAGGTTGCTTTGAATCACTAGCTCTATGTTTTAATTTCATGTGCTGGGCCAAGACGTCCTTTGTGTAATTTGATTCTACCAAATACATATTCTTAATGTTTGTAGATTGCTTATAAGATTTTTTTTCAACTCCAATAGAATTATAACTTTCATTTTCGTTCCCTTTCAACCCAACAATGAAGGTTTCGTTATAATCTTCAATAAATCCAAGGGCATAATCCTGCATATAACCAACATCTAAACCCGTTTGATAAACACTCATTGACCTATCTGTATCGGTGTTGTATTTTTTAGATATGATTTCTCTAAACTTATCCCAAACGTTATTTTCCGCACCTCTTCTGTAAGTCCATTGAACACGTTTTTCTGGGTGTTTATCTCGATTAATGAACGTCCCAACGCTCCCATGAAGAACAGAATAGGTAGCCCCACTCTCGGAATAAGCTACAATTTCATAATCCAAACGTGCATCGTCTAAAGTCCCGTTTAAATCTGATCCACAAGTAAGAAGTATAATTTTACCGTTACCATCTTCAATGCTTAAATTGTCTGGAACAACACCAATATCGTATTTTCTAATATTTTTTTCCAAATCCTTAGCTTTCATGTTTTTAACGCTAACAGAATAAGTTTCACCCAACACCGTATTTTTAAATCCTTTCCACTTTCCTTCGTTTCTTTCGCCATCTACTGGGTTGGCATCAATGTACAATCTAACATAATCCAACCACCCATCCATATAAGTTGGTGCGTATAATGCTGAAATATGGTAACTAAAGTAGTCAGGACGTGATGGTTTTGCCGTTGGAATCCAAATACCACCTTGCAAAAGGTCTGTTTTATTTCTGTCATCAAAGAATCCTTCACACTTTTGACAAGTATAACCAACGGTTTCAGCTATTAAATCCATATCTTCGTCTATGTCCCAAGTAATACCAACCATCTTGTCAGGGTTTTTCTCAGATACAACCGACCATTCCAAAGGAATCATTTCAGAACAGCAAGGACATTCAATATTATATTTCCTTTGGTCACCTGCCAAGTATTGAGGTTCAATGTTTGAAGTCTCTTTCACCTCTGGTGTAGAAATACAAAACAGTTTTTTCTTTTTTGAAAATGCTCTAAATCTTGCTTGGATTAATTCAAAGGTTGATCCAGATTCTTTCGTTTCATTTTTCATTGATTCAAAATCATCTATAAAACCATATTGCATGGAAATATTTCTAAGTTCCTTGTGGTTTGCAGTACCTAACTTCATATAGCCATCTGGAAATTCTTTCATTTTATCCGTATCTCCAGATTTTGTATTTCTAGCACGGCCAGAAGTTGACTTAATTAATTTCCTAATCTTAGTTGAATCAATCATTCTGTCAACTTTCTTGTTGGCATCTGCAATTAATCCTTCGTGGCCAACAAGGAATAAAATGTTACCCGGGTTCTGTGATATAACCCAACCGATGCCCGGCTCAATTACCGAGGATGAAAACCCTACCTGCGCCCCTTTCATGACCGCCACGTTTCTAGCTGGATGCGATGGCATTAAGCAATCTACAATTTCACGCGTATAAGGTGAATTATCATAACTAAACATCCCGGGGATTGGTGTAACATCCGCAGTCATGTAACGATTAGCTTCATACCAATCTGATGGTTTTATGTCTGAAATCTTTACATTTGCAGATTCAACAATGCTTATTAGTTCTGAAAGATAGTTACTCATTTTTATAATTTATGACCTTTGATTTCGTCATAAGATGCAAGCAAACTTTCCGCAGCTGTCTTATACCCTTCCAAAAAGGAATCAAATTTCACTTGATTTACATTTATTTTTCGTGGGTTTAATTCATTTATTTTTTCAATAAACTCTTTAAGCTCAATCCCTGTAAATGTTATTGATTCCAATTGATTTATATTATCAATTTCACCTCCATAAACATCACTATACATTCTGCAAAATTCTTTATTACTCATCTTCTTCTAAATTTTTAACTGCGTTTTGATCCACTATTGATTCAATTGATTTCTTGGCTTCTGTAATTGCGTTGCCGTGCGACTTATTAATTAAATCAATTAGCTTACCTTTCATTTCTGCTTCTATTTTTGCGCTAACTTTTAGCCTGTGACAAAATTCTAAAATAAATGCTTCAGCCCCATTCTTATAACTAGATTGAAAACTATGTCCTAAAATTGATACAGTACTCTTAACCATTTCTGTTGGTATTGAGTCACCTCTTAATTTTTTATTCTGTAAATTAGTTCTTTCAATTTGTGCAATCTTTAAATCAATCTCAGCTTGCTTCTTAATTTCGTCAAGTCCGTGAATTGAAGTTAACTTTGGTGCTTTAATTCCTTTAGGTGCTTTTGGTTTTGGCTCTTCTTTTGGTTCTCTTATTCCTTTAGGCGCTTTTAACTTCGGCTCTTCAATTACTACATCTGGAACATCGACAATTACAGGCTTAGCGATTTTAGCAGCTTCTTGTTTTTGCCAACGCTCTAGTAGTTTCTTATTTTTATCAATCGTATCATCAATGAAATCACCAGACATAATAATTTGTCTACGTTTTACAGCCATAGTTACACTAGCTGCTTTTTTACCAGCTGCGTCAGCAAATTGTTTTCTAGTGTGAAACGCCATTACTTAATTTCTAAAACGTTTTAAACTTCTACGACCTCTTCTGTTTAGTTTTTTTGTCATATCGTTTTTAAATGCTAGTCTTAATTTTTCTCCAAACTCTCTACGATATTCAACATGTAAAATATAAGCAAGAAAAGAATAAGCCATAAAAAATAACGATAAAAACAAATGAATGAAATCTATTTTTTCACGAAATAATATCCACGCATAAATTGAAAATATTAAAAATGAAAGCTGCGTTATTCTTAGCGACCACGTAATTAATCTGAACTTATTTTTGAATTTCATCTAGTTAACTTTTGATGTAAATATACAAAACGTTTTAACATGGTGGTTAACTCCGATTTTCAAAATGAGATAGATTGTAAATCGTGCGATGCCATCCTCTAGATCGGAA
>LV_Brine_h2_0102DRAFT_1000387_pt1 | contig 15960 bp, 13 predicted proteins | sample LakVidmifraction_3_FD_10600 | JGI IMG/M metagenome (IMG submission 10600)
GCCGCCGCTACCGCCGCCGCGTCCACCTCCTCCACCAACAGCCCCGGCTGTATTAAGGCTGCCATTTGATGCCGCGCTAGTGCTTGCGCTAACGGTTGTAATGCTCTGGGTTCCCGATGAAATGCTCGAAGTGCCCCCGTTAGCTGCACCAATCGTAACGGCTATCGTAGCTCCTGGGGTTAAGCCTGTAAGAAATCTAAGGGCTATTGCGCTTCCAGCGCCTCCTGCTCCGCCCACACCACTAGAGCTAGTGAACCCGTTCCTACCGCCACCAACAACGGTTGCAGTAACGCGTGTCACACCTGCAGGTATTGTAAAAGTTCCGCTGGAAATAAACGCTTGTCCGCCACCGCCACCGCCGCCGGGTACAGCTGCTGTACTTTGCGTAGTTGCATCATTAAATGTAATGCTTGTATTACCTACAGTAATTCCCATATTTTTCTCCTTATGCGACAGTAAAGCCGGTTGTTTGATTCATTATAAATTTAGTAACGCCTGCGTACTTAAACAGCAATTCCGCGCCTGCTTCTTCTACTGTCCAGTTGGATGTTAATACTTTGGTTGCATTAGTTGCATTAGTTGCATTAGTTGCATTTGTAGCGTTCGTAGNATTAGTTGCACTTGTAGCAGTAGCTGCATTACCNGAGATACTAATGCCCCAAGTTCCGGTAGCATTAAGGCCCGTAGTACTAGGCGCTCCTATTGTATTATAACTAATAGTAGCACTAGATCCACCGTTAAATGCACTACCACTTGCTGCACCTGCTCCTGAATTATTAAAGGTAGCACTATTATTTAAGTTTAAGCTGATAGCTGCACTACCGTTAAAAGCTACACCGTTGATGTTTCTAGCTGTTGCCAGTACACTAGCAGTAGCTGCGTTACCAGATATATTACCTGTAATCTTAGCACCAGCCAGTGAAGCAATCCAACTAGGGTCTGCGTAAGAACCTGTAGTAACTACGCCATTTGTAACTGTACCTGCATTACCACTTACACTAATAGCATAAGTTGCTGCGAGGTCGTTCCAAGCACTACCATTATATTTTTGCCATTTACTTACTGCAGAACTCCATCGAACAGAGTTAGTAGGTACGTTTGTTGCTGAAGTGACAGCAGGGTCAAGCCCTACTGCCAAATCATCAAAGCGTAAATCTAATTCTGTTACGAAATCAGTATAAGTACTAGTAAGTACAGGCTTTGAATGATCTGCCATATTTTAATATCCTTTTATAGCCCAAGATGCAGAACCTGATACTCTAGCACCTGTATTATCGAATAGGTAAAGTTTGAATGATTGCGGATACAGTGTACCATCACCACTTGTATTTGCAGTTGTCATATTTACAACAAAAGTATTTGATGTAGAAGACAATACCGTATAAACAGCACTAATACCAGAACCACTAGAAAAATACAACTTAACTTTTTGACCTGCAATTAGCTCATGAGCAGTACTTGTTACAGTACAAATATTTGAGACAACAGAATAAGTAGTATTTAATATACTATCCTGGAAATCATAAACAGTAGTAATAGGAGTAGTTCCTGATGGCGATAATGTAATGCTCTGTACGTCGATAAACTCTTTATTAAAGTTAACAATAGTTCCTAAAGTATCTCCAGCTACGCCAGCTACACTACCTGCATCGTTCTTTAGTTTAGAGTCAGCTCTAACAGAAAGCTCTGCAATTTCATATAGATCTTTATCTGTTGGTGCAGTTACAGTCAACCTTACCTTAACGTATCTGAAGTTTGTTCCATATACATCGGTAACTCCATTATACTCTACGAAGGTAGAGTTGTCAAGAGATAAACTTATCTTAGGTATTACTACAGGGTTACCTGCAATAATAGCACCACGAGAGTTTAATATTACCCTGCTAGAAGATAAAACTACACCGAAGTCAAAAGTCTCTTCATAGAATGCACTTCCATTTGTAGGTTGTACATAGATAGGATAGCCTGCAGTAACTTGTGCTTGAGGGCTTGCCCAGCTTCTTGTAGTAAAGTGCTGTTCAAAAGTCTCTACAGTATTTACTGGTAGCGCTAAAACATTTCCATCAAAAGAAGCAGAGGACTTAGTGCCAGTAAAACTACTAAAGTATTCGCCATTGAAAGTAAAATCCGGTGGTTCATTTACTAGTGTAGTAATAGCAACTGGTTCGCTTTCAATAGCGTCAGTATCTACAGCAGCTAACCAATAAGTGTACTCTGCTCCTACAATCTCTGTAATAGTAGTGAAAGCTCCTTTTTTATCTCCAATAACTGTAGCAGTTTCCCACACTGCACCTCTCTTGATTAGCACATGGTCAATTGGAAGAGAAGTCCTTTGAGGAAGAGTCCAGAAAAGCATAACTGTATTATCAATTACTTGTGCTCTTGCATCAGACACAGGATCTGGCGCTGACTTAGTAACTAACTGAGAAAAACCTGCAGATTTATTCCCATGAATATCTACTGTTTTAATAGTAAATAATCTACCACCTACCCAATCAGCTGCAATAGTAATAGTATTACCTTTTACAGTTTTTACACTACCGTTATAAGTTAACTCATAGTAGGATATATCAAACTCAGAGGCTGTTACATCGTTCCAATTTAGATTGACTGTAGCACTTGTTAGAGCAGTATCTTCATAGTCAAATGAAAAGGAGTCGATATTTGAAGGCGTAGGAAGAGAGTAAGAAACACTTGTAGGATTTAAGCTGTAGTTTCCAGCTGAATCCACTGCTTTAACATAGAATGTAAAAGCTGTATTATACCGTATAAATGCACGGTTAGCATCTCCATAGAAAAGCCTAGTTATATCGTTAGAACCCCAACCACTGTCTGCATCTCGGACTTCATATGTATATACATCTAGTTCTGGATTATTATCCCATGTAAGAAGTAATTGACCACTTGACTTATCCGAGAATACTTTGAAATTTGTTACATCTGAAGGTGGGTTAGTCTTTCCTACTACTGTATGATTAGAATAAGAACTCCAGTTCCCAACAATACCGTTACGACCCACATACCTCATCCTAATCTTGTAAGTACTACCCTCTTGAACGTCACCAATAGATGCAGCACCTTTTTGATACGGCACAAAGATAGACCTAAAGTTTAATCCTGCAGTAGATTCTAGTAGGTCATACTGCACTTCTACAGACTCTACAGTAGCAGGTAGTTGAGATGCGTTTACATATGCAGATGCAATTCTATACTGAAATACACCCTTAGATATTCTCTCCATTACTGATTCATCACTTACAAATCCAGTAATCTGTGGAACCTTATTCCCGAAATTGTCAACTTGTAATCTAGGTGGCAATGTTATCTGAGATTCAAATACAACAGCTGCAGTTAGGTTTAAATACTGAGTGTATATATTATATTCAGATGTTACTCCATAATCTACTAAAGTAAGTCTAGCTGAGTTATTTGCAGAAGGTTCAATGCCTATTACAATACAGTCTTGAGCTTCTTGTTGTAATTCTCCGAATAAGAATAGATCCAGTACATCGGCTTCTGTTGTAGTTACTGCAGTAGTTAAATCAACTTCGTTATAGTAACCATCTATAGTTTTAGCTACAAGAGTTCTTACTGTAGAAGCACCCAGTTTACTTCTAATTCGTAGAGTATAATTAACGCCAGCTTGCATAGGAAGATCTTCATCTAACAGTAGCTTAGTGCTTGATAGCCTAGTTTTAATTCTACCGGAACCTAAACCCCACATTGGGACATCGTGCATTACTTTTACACGGTCTCCTCTATTACACACTAAGTATTCTATATCGCTATTTAGTGTATAGACTTCAGGTCTGAGTTTAATCTGCGCCATATGCCAACGAGCATGATCAATAACTAGGCTGCGCTTAGTTACACCTGGAAGAGTAATGCTTTCAAATAATGTAGCATTTGTAGCTGTCTTACCTATATCATAAACAATAGTCTCTGACTCTTGGTAATCTCTATCTTCATCGTAGAATGTTACACGTAAACCTTCGGGACGTTTAGGCAGTACTTTTGTAGCTTCAAAACCCCAAGAATTATGCGGTGTAAAATGCTGAATTACATTTGGTTTAACTTCGTCTATAACTACTGTCCATTTACCATCAACAAGTGCAGGACTGGCTCTACCAGCAGCACAAATATCTCTAATAACTTCTAGTATGCTTCTAGCTTCTCCCAATATACCGTTGTACTCAAAACCCATGCTTTGGCAGTAATTGTAGAAGTACTGCAACTGCGCTAGATTGATTTGAGTATTTGCGTTAGTAACCTTACGCGGGTTAGCTGGGTGCTCTAGTACGTAGCGCACCAAAGCTGCTGGGTTATTTGTATTACCATCTACCCATGCAGTTCCATTCCAATCTTTACACCAAGTTTGGACTACTGCACTAATACCTTGAATGCTTCCATTTAGTTGCTCAGTAGCCTTAATTTTGAAAGCTGTCTTTGCAATCTTAGTTCCAACAGGATCAACTGCAGGTGTAACATTACGTAAGAAGGTTATATCTTGTAGAACTGAAACAAAGTAGTAACGAATATCTGGATTGTCTTCTGTGTTATCACCAGTTTCTCTTCTAGCCCTAACTAGCATCTGTGCATTATTTAAACCTAAGTATGTACGTGTAGTAGTAAATGCATCTTTCTTAGCTGTATCTCCGCCTATAGTTAATACCTCAAGTAAAGTAAAGGTAATACCTGCATCATTCGAAGACTCAAGTCTAATCTTCACTGAAGTAGCTGCAGAGTTACCTGCGTTATCTCCTTTAGTAAATATCTTACGTAAACCCTGTGGGAAATGCAAAGCTACGGTAACTGAAGTAACAGGTACAATCTCTTCATTTGTGTTGAACTCTGTTCCCGTAGCTGCCTCGAACCAAGGGCCAGGAGCTACTGTTACTTCTGGGTTGCCATCACATACTAATTCAACTTGTGTATTAATCTGTGTTATGTCGTTGCCATAGATAGAATCAAAGTCTCTCTTAGTAGTTGCAGAAGGTTCAGTTTTTCTATCGAGTGTAATATAATTGTAATCTGTAAAGTTAGTTAAAGGTATTGCACCTATTCTTAAAGTAGCAGCATCAATAGTTAAAGGGCCATAGCCCCAGACTAATAGCATAGATAAATAACTATCGCGTTCATTTTCGTATGTTAAGAAGTTTACGGAACCTAGAGGAGGTGTTACACGTACTTTTCCTAGAACAACAGGTATTGCAGCATAAGGTGTAATAGGATTAGAACCTCCGTTAACAAGCAACTGACGTTCTGCACTACCTGGATCATTTCTATTTGCACTTGTAGGAGATCTAATCGGTGCTATGGCATTTACCAGTGCAGAACCCACCATCATAACACCTGCAGTTACTGCAATATTTAATGCAGTTAGACCTAAAGTTACACTTGTACCCATAACACCTGCAGCGGCTGCTGCAGATGTATAACCAGTAATGGAACCTGCAAGCATGGGAGCATAGTATGCAATAGCTAAAACAGCTATTAATCTTATTGCATCTCCTGTAGGAACTGCGCGGTATTCGATTACGTCGTTCTTATTGATAACAGTAGTATACCAAGCCTCTTGTGCAATAACTCTACCATTGATCATTACACTGATTCTGCTTTTAAGCTCTGCAGCTACATTATACTGCAAGCTAATATTCTGTATAAGCTCTGTTACAGTAGTACCTGGAATAACTGCTACTGTGTAGCGTTCAGTTTTTAATGGATGCGGTACTGTGTTTAGAATAGCATTTTTATTTTCAGAGTACCTGAAGAAACCTACCGTGCGTTTATTCCACTTGGTTGCGCTTAGGGATTCAATGGCAGTATCTTGCTTTTCTCTTACATGGATAAAGTGCGTAGGGCTAATAACTAAACCTACGTGAGACTCTATGCCTAGAATTCTAAATAGAACAATATCGCCTACTTGAGGTTCATCTGCAGGTTCCCATCCTTCTTTATATTGTGCAATTAGCTCTTCGATTCTTTTGTTATCCTGCACAGCGTAATCTGCAGTAAAACTTGGTAGAGTAATGTTCTTTTCTTCTTTGTAGATCAGACGGACTAAACCATAGCAATCTAACCCTGAAATATCCCTACCTTTTTCAGCATAAGGAATACCTACATATTTATCAAAATTCATTTATATTCCTCTTGTCGGTTTAGAACATTCCACTGAAATATCTTGGCGTAAAAGAATGCACCGGAAACGGCTCGCGTTCATAATCAATCATAGATAACTCAGCTGTAACAGTATCTGCACTATAAGTAAAACCAGTGATATAGAAGTCTGAGAAAGATACTTCAACTACATCAGGAGACTTACTGAGTACCAGTTCTAATTTAATTCTAGGCGGTGCTGTTAAAGTTCTAATAATAGGCGTAAGAAATCTAGTAACATCATACATTACAATAGAGCATCTGGGAGCCTGTGCTTCATCTTCAGATGGTAGCGAAATCTGCATAGGCAGGAAGGTAAAGTCCTGGGCGTTACTAGTAACACCGTATGTAACTTCCGCTGCATTCTCAGATAAGCGCTTAGTATATCCGTCTGCTAATCTATATACAACTTGATCTTCATTAAAAGGATCATATATAGTAAGTAGGATAAGTAAGTCATCATCTGCATCAGGAGAGAAAACTGCTCTTAACGCAGCAGGTGATAGTGAAGTTAATCTACTCAAGGTAACACCTCAAATTGTAAAGAGACTTGCCAATACTCCGGTAGAAGATAAGCTAAGGTAAATAGTTGTCCGTCCCCTTGAGGTACTATTCTTACTTCGACTACCGCTAGTGTTCTAGGATGTGTAAAGTCGAACCTAGCCGTAGCCATTAGTGTATCCTGAGTAAATACTCTGAGAGTCTCACACTGTGCCGTAGACATGTCAAACTGAACGTTAAGGGTATCTGGACGTTTACCTCTTCTACGCATCTTTGCAGGCCCGGAATCAGTTTGAGTTCTGAGAACTATTGCACCAGAAGTCTCTGAGTAACTAGACAAAGGTCTTTGTGGTAAAGATCCAGGCCATACATAAGCTGCCATATATTATCTCCTAATTAATTGTGGTTGAATACCAAATGTAGACTTAATAGATTTCTGTGAAGAACTGCCGCTGCGTGATATTTCACCTGCTTGCATTTCACCGATTACTACTTCAATCTTGCGGTTACCTTTAGAGTCCGTAGTTTCATTTGTAGTTGCTTGTGAGCTGCTATTATTAATAACTTGTACAGAAACATTACTAGAGTTACCACCGGCAGCTACTACACCCAGAGAGCCATCAGATCCTCTACGGAGTGGCATAATAGCTTCAGGCCCAGCTTCACCCATCATGCCAGTGCCTTTAGCGAACTTAAACATAGTAGGAGAATCTACGATTGAATTTGTGAATGAACCACCGTTAGCGAACTTCTGTACACCTGCATTAAATGAACCACCATTAGCAAAACCAAGTGAAGAAGATATAGCAGCTACTATACTAGATCCACCACCTGCAGCTTTAAACATGTTAGTCATAGCCATCTGCATTTCAAGTTTAATCAGACCTATTAGCATGGATTTAACCATATCCCCAAAGGATGTTTTACCAGTTAAAGCAAAGTCTACAATTGCATCACTCATACCTTTAAACAGGTCTTCAAAGGCAGTAGCATAAGCTTGATTGCGTTTAAAACCGTCGTCTAACAAGTACTGCTCTCTATCGTAGACTTCCTGTGCTTTAGCTTTCTTGACCTCAGCTAGATTTGCGTATAGAACTTCAGCTTTAGCATATTCCGCTTGATTCATTGTGCGGGAAGCTTCTGCTAGATTTTTCGCATGCTCATTGTCAGCTTTCAAACTAGCTTCTTTAAATTTAGACAGTGAAGTAATAGATGCCTTTTCAGCTTCTGTTTTAAAGTCCATACCGAAGCTAGAACTAAGGGTTTGACGTTCTGCATTAATATCTGTAATATTTCTATCTACGGTTATCTTAACACCCTCTAAAGCTTTAAACGAATTTGAAGTCTTATAGACAATATTTAGTAGCCTACCGTACTCCTCAAGTGATACATTTCCAACTAGGAGTGCTTCATCTAGTTTTCTAATTGTACTATAGTATTGATCACCCATCTTATCGCTCTTACCATATAGATCTGTAATAAGTTCAATATCTCTTTTTCTTTCGTCTTCTGTTCTCTTTAGTATTTCATTGGCATTAGCTTCTGCATAAATTGCACTGATTTCATCTTGACGTCGTTTAGACTGGCCCTTGAAAGCATCGGTAGATCTTATATTAGCTAGCGCTATTTCTGCTTTTGTTAGATTCTCTACTGCACCAATTTGAGCTAGCAGGAAACTAGTAGCCTGTTGTAGCATCTGCTGATAAGACTGCTCTATTTTAGTAGCTTCACTTTTAACTTTATTTGCAGCTTCATCGCGCTTCTTTTTGTCGTCTTCAAACTTAGAGGCATCAGCAGAGTCTTTAGCTCTTTGCTCAGCTATTTGTTGCTCTAAGGTATATCCTTTTAGTAAACTGCGTAACTTACTCTCAGCTGCTTCCAGTTGTTGACCTTCAAAACTATTTACATCTGAACCATCGGGTAAATTTTTAGTTAGTTTTAATACTTCGGCTGCTACAGCCTGGATATCAGCTATAGCATCTCTTCGCCCAATACCCATGATTGAATTCCAAGTATTATCCCAAATCTTACCAATTGAAATACCTAGATTTGTAATCGTACCAAAATTGGCTACTGTTCTATCTGCTGCAATCTTGCCTGCATCTGCATAAGCTGCAGTAGCTATCTCTGCAGCTTTAATAGCATTACCTGCACGCTCATAAGCATCTACTTGTTTTAATATCTCTACTGGTATAGTGCCAAGTTTAATAGCTAATTTAGTCAGAGCTTCTGTAGGTTTTTCTTGGAGTTCTTTGAACTGCTTTACTGTATCTGCAATTGGAATATCAAAGGCTGTCTTTAGAGCTTGAGCAGTTGTTGCAATCATTTTTAAACTGTCACCAGACATGCCACCAATCTTTGCCATTTCTGTTAGGACTTTAAGCGCATCTCCAGTGCTTACACCAAATGCATTCATAGCCTTAGCTGCATCATATGCCATATCTAGACTCGTGCCCATAGCAGCGCCTGTTAGGTTTAGCGCTCTGTTTAATTCATTCTCTTCTTTTATTAGTGAACGTACAGAAAAAGCTAAAGCAATAAGCGCAGCTATCGCAACAGCTGCCCCTAAACCTACAACAACCGTTAAAGCTTTTCCTATTAGATCAAATGCTTTTACTAGCCCAGATCCCTCTCCAGATATTGCGATAAGTTTAACACGAAATATATCTAATAAAGCAGAAGTGCCTGTTATTTGCATACCGAACTTTACGATAGCATTACCAGAACCAGTAACTGCATTTACTATCAACTGACCTACAGCTAGACCAATATCTTTCACGCTGCTAACCATTGCCTTACTAGCTTGCACAAGCATGGCACCCATCTGAGAACCTGCTACACCCGCTAATGCGAACTGATCTCGCAACTGACCACCCTGTTGCAATAACACAGTAAGTGGAGCTTGACCAGAGTATAAACCAACAGCAATGTCGGTAATCTGAGGCCCAAGGGCACGAGATAGGTAATCTACCTGACGATTGCCACCTGCTTTTTCAATAGAACCTAAAGCTGTTTTATACTTTGTTAAAGCAGCTGCTTGCTCTGATGCAGTTTTACCTGAGCGCTTTAATGCCTGTTCAAACTTTATTAGTTTATTGTTTGTTGTACTGGTTATTTCTCCGTTAGCTGCAGTTAGCCGTGTAGCTCTCTCCATTTCAGTAGCTACATACTCGCTAGCCTTGGCTGTTGCGTTTGTTGCTTGAACCTGATCTCGCATACTTTTAGTTCTAGCATCATTAGCCTGGTTAAGCCTTAAACTCTTCTGTACTAGTTGTTCGTACTCTGTACCAAGACCAGTTAGACTTTTACCTTCAATACCGTATAGTGCAATCAAACGCTCTTTTTCACGAGCTAAGTCGATCATTTGCTTTTCAGTTAAACCTAGATTTCTGTTAAATAAGCTAGTGACTTCATTGGTTGTTTTATATTCATTTTGCAGCTTCTGGAGTAAACCGATACTTTTATCAAAAGGATCGCCACCAATTAAACTACGCTGAGTTTTCAACGTATTATTTAGAGCCAGCATATCTTCATCTAAAGCGCCAGCAGCTCTAGCTGTAGCTAATATGGAAGCCTGACCTTTGGAATTACCTTGTGCCATGTACTCTAGGATAAGATTCTGGCGCTCTAGCATAGACGTAGATTTACCTACAGCAGTTGCAGATTTCTCTTCTGCTTGCTGTAATTTAACCTTAGCAAGTGCAGCCTTAGAAGCAGAGTCCTCTGTCTTAGACAATTCTTTATTACTCTTTGCAGTTTCTTTGATAAGGTTCTGCATCGGTTTATCTAACTTAGATACTTCAACAGCTAACTTAGCAATTTCAGATGCTGCGTCTTGTAGTTGCTTTGTATCGACGACAAATTTTAACTCTGCTAATTCCATTTTTATTTCCTACGTAATGAATAGTATAATTCTATGTATATGCTAGTATTAATATATACATAGAAGCCCTCATCAGAAGGCTCCTACTTTATTTCTTAGATGCTTTTTTTCGTTCAGCTTCAGATTCTTTTGCATATGATATCATTGCTTCGTTATCTATGCGTTTAATTAAGTTCAGTTCCCAGTCTTCAATCTCTATGCCTATGAGATCTAGATAAGCTTTAAGGTCAGAGTAAGCGATAGGGTTAACACCATAACCATTAGATGATCTTGCATTATTAAGATCTATAAACCAACGCCAGACTTGATTGCAACTCTCTGGTAATTCTTTAATATCTTCTAGCTCTTTAGGTTTTACACCTGTTTGCCGCCATATGGAGTTTAACTGATCCCGCAAGGAACCAGAGTTACCAGATTTTCTACTTAGCTCAAACTCTTGCTTTACAAATCCAATAGCATCGTCAATTTCACTCTGAGCGAAAGTTCAGGAGTTGACCTGCTTCCTCCATCACTGCATCTTTAATCCAAGAATACTCGCTAAAAACTCGCTCTGCATTTTCTTTTGTGAATGCAACCTCTTTGCCGTTCTCTGTGATATTTTCCCATCCGATTACACGGACTACGGCAGACTCTACACTCAGCTCTTCAGCTTCTTCTAGTGTCATATCTTCAGGCTCTTTGCCTCTTCGTTTTGCCTGTTGTTCACGCAGTTTAAATTCTGCGTATTTCTTGCGACCAAAAGCTTTTACTGTTTTAGATTGATCGCCACGTACATTAATAAATACACCAGTAGCTTCACCAGTTCCGGGAAGTTTTAATTCAAACTTATAGCCAACTTCTGCAATCTCTGTGTAATTATGCTTTGCTAGGTCAAATTTCATAATACCCTTTCTATTATTTATAAACAAGAAATGATTATAACATAAATTTCCAGATAAATCAAGATGTACAAATAAAGAAAAACCCCTTGGCTTTTGACCAAAGGGTTTATTCATAAGTTATCTGTGCAAGTATTAAGCAGCAGAATCTTGGATTTGAATCGTAGTAGCAACTAAACCTGCACTAGTTACATCATTAAGTAGAGCTTGGAAACTGGTAGATGCGATAATACCGAGTTCGCCGTCATCTTTTGTGAAGCTACTTAGTTTGACTTTAGGCAGTGTAAAAGTAACGAAGTCGGCAGAAGGGCTACTATCTACAGTTACGCTAAGTACAATAGCAACAGGTGTTTCACTGTTGAAGTAACTACGGAAAGTTGCATCTTGGAAGTAAACACTTAGATTGCCAGTAACACGGATACGACCAGTGAAAATCTCAGCAATTGAGTTAGAACCTACTGCTGTTGCATTCTCTGTTGCACGTTCGATTGAAAAGTCAGCAGAAGTTACCAAAGCAACAGGAGCGCCATCTACAAGCATGATACCGTTAACAGCAGCAAAAATACCATTGGAATTCTGTGCAGTTGGTGAAGTAAAGTACTGAGTTGAACCTGTTTGTGCTAGGTCTTTACCTGCAAAGCCGAAGTCTAGTGTAGTTAAGCCGGTAGCAGGTAGTTGAACAGCCATGCTATTTATTTTCATACCTGTATAAACTTCAGATTGAGCAATATCAGAGTAGAACTCTTCTACTGTGTATGAATCGTCTGTATGGCCGGTAGCAGGTACGAAGGTTTGCTTTCCTGGTGCAACTAGTGTCACAGCAGATGCAGCAACCTGTGCCGTCATTGTAGAGCTATTTAGAGGCACTACAGTTAAGTTTGTAGCTGTAATTGAAGCGACTAGCAAGTTCTTTGCATTATCTGAGGTAGCTGTTAAACCACTAGCACGGACAATCATACCTACACGAACACCGTCAGTTAACCATGAACCTGCTCCACGAACAAGTTCGTAAATACCAGTAGTAGACGTAACTGTTACTTGAGCAGAAGCGCCTAGACTAACAGAAGTAAAATCACGGCCACTGATAGAACCCATGAAATCAGAGTAAGTTAAAGCAGATAACTCACCATTCAGAGAACCTTCAGCAGAACGCACGCCATGACGAAAGTCAGAGACTTGCCGATCTGTACGAATCTCACTAGACTCATAAGCCTCTTTTACTAGGTTAAAACTGGCAGTTACACGGCGAAGTAATTTAGCAGATGTTGCACCAGCTACAGTACCCCAAGTACTCTCTTTCTTGTACGCAACAACTTTTGATGTACCTTTTGAAATTGGCATATTATTTTCCTTAATTTAAATTTTCAACATTTGCAAATGTACTGATTTAGGTTCAGCAACCTCGATTAGTATGAGTATACTTCTGCAACTAATTGAATTAGTACAGGGCAGATTACCCTCTCAGATACAACAGTGTTACCAGCAATTTGTGGTGTTTTTAGTACATGTATCTTTACATTATCTTCTTCTAGTACTAAACCTTTTGCAAAGTGATTGCGAACAAGTTCAGCCCGTGTAATAACTTCAGAAGTACCTTTGTTAGCAGAACCTACAATAAACACCTGTAGAGTTACTCTTTCACGGTGGAAGCCTACACCTAGCACAGGATCTTCTGGGGCTTGAATTGTAAATTGAACTCTTTGGTATATTGAAGCAGTAGGCTCAAAACTAACTCCCTCCCATGCTGTAGCTAAAGTAGGGGTCAAAGCAAGTAGCCTACGTTCAGCTGCTCTTTTAATTTGTATAATTGCCATTAACTTTCCTTATAATAATCGTCAAGATGTAATTGATATGTTCTCATGACGGAATCAATTGTAGGCTGCATTATTGGTTGATTTTTATTATACCTATCAAAATTCTTTTCAAGTTCTAGTATATAAGGCCCAAAGTTACTGATCATGATAGTTTCACCTAGCTTATAATCATTTAAGTCTGATTTAATAAGTGAAGATGCCATATCGTCAGAACTGTCTCCGTATAGTGCTTGCATCTCAAGAGTACCATCTGTAGATACTCTCCAAGAACCCTTAGCAAAACCTTCTATAGGTTCTAGTCCGATTAATTTTTGTCTCCTCAAGTAAAGGTCTTCCCACTTAACTGCATCACCGATAGGAGTATTATCTATTGCGGTTACAGCTACAATGTATGAGAATTTTTCCACCATACCTTGCATCTTTCTAGTAGCTTCTTCGTGGAAGTCTTTCAAGCTCTTCTCTAGTGCAGAGGTATTTACTGATATTTGCATTACTAACTCTTTACGGCTAATATCTTATATAGAATTATCAGACCATCTGCAGCGTGTTCAGTTATCGAGTCTATAGTATAAGTAGTAGAATCAACTGTTATCTTATCTTTAACAGCAGGTGTAAACGCTAGATTATTATTCGCTAGATGAAAAAGAGCAGAATCTCTTCCTATCATATTCGGAAAGTTATACTGATTAGCTCTTACGTGCTTCTTGTACATTCTAAGTTGATAGCTAGTTTCTGTGTTGCTTGTAGAACTTGTCTCAACATCATAATAACCCTCTTGAACTACAGTATAAGTACAAATTTTACCGTGTTGATTTAATGCCTTAACTGTAAGAGCTAAATATCTATCCATATACTTCCTTCAGTTAAATGCCAAACGAACCAAACCGTGATGGGTAAGAAGGATTAGTCCTTGAGGTATAATAAGTATCAGATGGTTGTTTAATTATATTGTTATCTAAGTTAGCATCATTAGCTATCATATCATCCTTAGATATACCGCCTGCATAACCTTGAATCTTATCGTACATAGAATTAAGACCTGGACTCTTAATATATAACTGCAATGCCTGCATATAGTTCTTTGCAGCTGAGGAGCCTTTAATACTAAAAATATCTACAGTTTCATCGGTACGCATAGAAAGCTTTAGAAGAATACTCTTAGCTGAATCCATAGAAGCTCGTTGGATATTCCAATCATGCTTACCCAAGAAATATGTATACTCGTCATCTGACATAATTGGAAATTCTGCAGATGTATCACCAAGCTCTATACGAAGTGCATGAATTGTCATAATATATGTCCTTTAGTGTATCTAACATAAAAACTGAAATAGTAGTATCTAAGTATTTAAGTACTATAGCGTAATCTAAGTATTTAAAAAGACTATAGCGTAGTCTGTAAACTTAATAGCACTATAATATAACAATACTAATGCTATATTTCAATTCTTATGTTAGAAACCCGCCGAAGCGGGGATCTAAATTAACTAGCTATTAGTTGCTTGAAAACAAACGAACTAGAGCTTGTGGGCGGCGAACTAGGTTCACAAAGTTAGATTCTGTTTGAATCTCAATCTGGCTACCTTTAGGATCGCGGAAAGTGAAAGCATAAGCCTCTTCACCAATGGTGTTAACAAAGTCAAACTTGTTAGCAGGTGAGAAGTAGCTGATGAACATGTCGCTAGTACCTAGTGGCATTGCGTAAGCATCACCAGCAGGGATCAGAACAGCACCGTTGTAAGAGCCACGGTATTCAATGTACTCGACACCGCCATGAGTAAAACGACGGTATAGACCAGAGCCTAGACGCTGACGTAGTGGCTCTTGAGTGCTAGAGTAGTACTTGTAAGCCTCTTTGACGCCAGCTTGAGTAATTAGCTTGCCGAAGAAACCAGGTGAGCAAAGTACAGTTACATTACTTACGTTCTCACCAGAGAGAATGTTATCCTGAATGTGAGCGATAGCCTCTTCAGATTTAGCTAGAACATCAGTACTTGAAGTACCTAGTACAAAGTCAACCTCTTTACGAGTAACACCGAAATCGGTGTAGTAGTTTCCAGCAACAGTACCATTAGGAGCATAGATAGAACCAGTGGTAATGGCAAAGCAACGAGCAGCTTCTAGTGTAGCAGCGTGGCTACGGCGAATACGCTCTAGCTTACGTGCAATAACAGCAGCTTCAGTTTCAGACTGATCTGGAGAGCCGTAAGCGCGCTTGCCTTGGACATCTTCAGGCTTGATTGCGTCATCAAGTGGAAAGTGCGGGATAGCGAATGAACGTAGAGCACGAGTGTCATCTCTGTTTACGTTGTTACGCTCACCACGGACTTTATCGGTAACTAGACCGAGAGTGCCTTGGCTGGATTCAACGGTAATGCTGTGCTGGGCTACACCTTCATTACGGAAAATTCCGAGTTCGTTAACTAGACCCCATGTGTTTGGAACTAGGAGTAGTTCTTCGGTATAGTCAACGAGTTCAAATGGTTTTTCAAAACTGCGAGTTTGCATTATAATTTCCTTGTTTTATTATTAATATACGTTAGCTATTAAACTGTATCGTTGCTGAGAATACCCTTAGCATCGAAAGCAGCATATACAGCATCTTTTTCGGCGTCTAGGTTATAACTTGTATCTAGAATTAGACCAGCTTTAGATACGATAGCAGCACCGCGAACTAAGCATAGAACTCCGGTGGCAGTAGCAGAAGCTACAGTTTTCTCGACCATTA
>LV_Brine_h2_0102DRAFT_1000389_pt1 | contig 15952 bp, 16 predicted proteins | sample LakVidmifraction_3_FD_10600 | JGI IMG/M metagenome (IMG submission 10600)
TTGNGTTGGCTGTTATTGCCATTAAATCTTTGGAAAAATGTACTAATGCGTAATCTTCTATTTCTTTTTTATCTGTCAAAATTTCACCACCTTATTGTGTTTACCATATTGCAAAGTCTGACCAATTAAATTCGTCATCGTCATCTTCTCTATCCATAAACATAGATATATAGAATAGGGCATATGCGATGGCAGAATAGCGATCTTGGTCTATTCTTTTCACTACTTTTTCTACAGTATAATTGCCTGAATTAGTTTGTTTTAACTTCAAGTTAGAAACCTCATCTATTAAAGCTTGTGTCTGCATAGATAAAGCCTCTACATCTACGTCATTTATACTTTTATCTAATCCTTCTTTAATGTCTTCGTATGGTTTTATCAACTTTAGCTTATTAGATTCTACTGCATTGATAAACTCTCTAATTATATCTCCGTTTATTCCCTGTGCTTTTAATACATAAACAACTTCAGGTGCATCTTTAACTTTTGCTACATCTTCTGTATTCATAGTAGCCCAACACCCAAGCTCTTCGCTTGTTTCATAATCCGTCGCATCTTCCAGCACTTTTTCAACAATTCCCTGTCCAATTGAATTCCCATCTATTATTACTGCTTTTACACGTGATTTGGACATGTCTAAATTCCCACCATATTTGTAAAATATTCTTTTAAGTATGATTGACTGTTCCTCAAAATTCAATCCATTCGGAGGTGTCTCTACGTTTACTAATTGAATTTGTCTTATACTACCTCCTTGATTTCTAATAATCTTCAAGACAACTATTGCTGATTTATTATTAGCACTCGAGGCACTTCTTGCAACGTCCATGCCTATTACATACTCATTTAGTAATAAATTTTTATTTTTATCTCTAGGACACTCTAATTCTGGGATAGTCAAAACTCTAGCTTTTATCATTTTACTGATATTAATCAAAGCGCCATCACTAGCACCTATCCAGTCACATAAGTAGTTTTGTCTAAATCTTACAATATTACCTCTCCTAGCCTTATCAATAACTGATTTCTTTTGTCTTCCAAAGTGCGCTAGTACAAACCAGTCACAACCAAATACGGAACTACCTTTCAAATCAGTCATATTTTTAGACATAGCTAATATTTTTTCATACTCATCCGAGTTCTTATATCCCGATGTAGAAAATCTATTAATCTGACCATTCAACTCAACAGGGTCTATCTCCCCAGACATAGTGGTTCTAGGTATGTTAAATATTGGCTCTATTGCATCTTCATATAAATCCTTATCTATTAAAGCCGACTCTTCAAGTCCTCCTCTTCTACGGCGTAACCCTTTAGAGGATTGTGTATTAGCTAAATTATCAATGATAGCCCCATTTTGGAACTCTATACGTCCGGCATCTTTACTAAAGTTTACCGATTTGAAGTTTTCTGAAAAACTAGGATAAAATCTCGTAATTTCATCGTGTTTTTCTTTCCATATTTTAACTGCGTTTTCTTTTGTGGAAGATGTAATTGTCAATGTTATATTTGGATTGCAAACAGCAGCGTGATATTTTTCTAATATATGTACTAGCGTCTTTGATCCTCCACGTGGAATACAAAAGTAATTTTCTGAAAATCTTGATAATTGCCTCATCATAACTCTTTGATATAAATCAAATGTCAATCCACCTATTTCTGGCTTGTACATATCCCAAAATACGTCTGGATACCACTTTATCCAAGAGCAAAATTCTGTTAATTCTTCTATGTTTTTATCTATGAAACCCACGCTTTCTTCTGATTTTTGGTAAGGTGATTCAAACGCTGGTTCATAAATGTCTGCCCTATCTTTGCTGTATTTAGCACTTTTATCTTGATAATTACTATATCCTGCCACTATATATCACCATCTTCATAAACTGGTTCTTTGTATATCTCACCTAAGTCACGATACGGAACCGCTCTATCACCTTTGAATGCTTTAATTTCTTTCTTTGTCATTCCTTGTTGCTTACAATATTCATCAAGCATTTCATCATAAAAATTCCAAATTTCTCTATATTTAATTCTAGGTTTCCCTTCTAGCCTTCTCATGTAGTTGATGTTAGTCCATATAATTATATCTACATCATCATATGGCTGTGCTAATACTTGGGGAAGTTGTTTTATTATTCCCACCTTACTTTCCACTGCCTCAAATAGTTGAGCCAATACATCTATACCTCCCGATATATCACTTTTACTTAACTGAGAAACATTAATCTTGGCATCTGAAGCTGCTTTTGAGGCAAGTTGTCCCCATTCTTTGGCTTCTTTTACATCCCCTTTAGCTGTGGCTAATTCTTCTTTAACCCTAAATCTTATGTATGTTTTTAGTCCTTCTACGTGCATTCCAGTTTTTCTACCATAGTTGTCAATAAGCATATTCCATTTTTTTTCAAATAAAATATATTCATTATGGTCATATCCAAAACCCCACTTTTCTTCTAAATTAAATAGTTCTTTTCTGGTCAGATCTGCTGGCGTTTTGTCTATAACCTCAAGCTCTTTTTCCTCTTCATCTTCAACGGTTTGTTTTTCTTCAAACTCACTATCCGTCCACGTATATCCTCTATTTTGTATCATATTAATTCTAGAAAAATATGCACCTACTGTTTCTCTTTTTTCCCCCACTGCACCATTAAACTCACTCTCCATATAAGGTGCATCTGCTTGCCTTAATATATTTTTAAACTTATCAACACTTACTGTTTTATCGTCTATATATGATTTCTCTTTTATGTATTTTTTGCAGAATGGATACACACCACTTGTATGTGTATATGATTTATAAAACCTACTTCTCGGGTGTGCTTCACCACATCCGATGCAATAATATATCTCATTATTTTTATCCGACATCTTCTACCACCTCGTTTTTATTTAAAATGTTATAAAACTCCCCAAAATTAGATAGCGTCATAACCTACAAGAATTTATATTTAAAAATAAAATTCCTCGTCACCATATTCTACTTCTTCGCCTAAAAGCTCTATAGCAAATGCAGAAAGTAAATCTCCAATACAATCAGAACACATATCTCCCTCAAGTAATACTTCTGTATAATCTTCAATCATTGCATCTACATCAATATATTCGTCATCGCACTCATCGGTCAAATCGCAACATTCCATTTCGTCAAAAGCTTCCATTAAAATATCTTCAAGCATAAAATCATCCTCGATATCCTCACCTAACTCAAATTCAAATTCAAATTCGTCCTCATCAGTTTCCACAAACAAATTCTCGCAGAAAACCTCTGCCCCGTTTACATACATTAATCCGTTTAATTTTAAATTCATAGTCAAATTCCTCCGATATTTTATATTTTTATAAATTAATAATGAATGTACTAACTCTTTCAACTTCGCCATTATTATTTTCATATATAGTTAATTTTTGTCTAGCCTTGCTTGATTTTCTAATTCCCTTAGCATAATCCCCTGTGCCAACTGCACTTGGATTCATTATTAACTCAATACCATGAATCTCATCTTCAAAATTTCTATGTAAGTGTCCGGTAAATACAGCTATTGGAAATATCCTAGTCATTAATGATAAGTCTTGAACCATAGTTGCTACCTTATCTCTATGACCATGCACCATAATTGCTTTTTCGTGAAATATATCTACTATTCCAATTTCATAATCCAACACATCATTTATCTTATTATCTAATATTTTAATATTATCAATATTTGCCAATCTAGTCTTTAAATGCCAAGGTATAAATCTCCCAAATGATTCCTTTTCTATATGCTCTTTATAGTTTTTATTGATCCTAGCATGGTTGTCAGTTACTGAATAAAATTCAACCTCATTTATATTCTTAGCAAATTCAAGTAGCATAATAGATAATGTCTCTGCAACATACATGGTTTGATGAATTATGTCCTCTTCGTTGGAAACTCTTGTAGAAACATGAATATTTCCTGAAATTAAATCTCCTTGATTTAAAACCTTCAGAGTAGATACACCCATTAGCTTGCAATTTCTGATAGTATCTGTGGTTAATTTATTCATTCTTTTATCAAAAATATCTTGATTATATGTATTCATAAAATTGTCTACCAACTCACCTAGATGCCAGTCTGATAATTGTAGCAAACCCACTCTTTTACCATCGTTGCTAGGATATGTATTTAATGTTAAAGGCTTTTCTTGTGATATAATTTCGGCACACTCGACAAATCTGTCCTCGATATTCTCAATTCTAGCCTCGTCTCTTAGGTGTTTTCTCATTTCACGCAATTTATCTCTAGTCTTAACTTGTTGTTTATATAACTCGTGTTCTTTAATTTCAAGTTCGTCCATTAACTCATCAGTATCAGCATTTTGCTTAATTGCCTTGTTATAGCCCTTGAGCATTACTTGATAATTCTTCCTCCACTTTGAAGAAGTAAAATCCTCAGACAATTCTTTATTAAGTATTTCACCAACCTCGTCCCAAGTTAAATCATATATACTTAAGTCTTTATTAGAGCAAACTCTCCAGGAATAATCATCATAACTCTCCGAGTCTTGTCTTTTATATTTAGTTTCGATTACCATTAATTTCCCCCTATCACAATAATAGTCCCACATCACTCTGTGGTATAGTTTACATTCTCTCTAGCCAGTGGACGGGCACACCAACTAAAGTATAATCGGATTTTCTGCTGTCCGTCAGCTTGTCTATTCCCGTCATATAAAACATTTTGAACTCGACCTCTTATTAGTTGCATATCGAGTAGCAACACATCTCTCATTAAGTCTATTCAGTTTTACCTTCAATTATAGTATCAAAAGATACACTTAGTGTTATATTCTCAACACAATTAAACGGTAAAAGTAAATCATTTAATTTGTGCGTTATTTCCCCGACGTCTTTATCTGATTCTACTATTTCTCCATTATCTATATCTAGTATTCCTTTAATATTCAACTTAGTTGTTTGTTTAGCCATTAATTAGTTCCCCCTATAATTTTATATTTTTATTATACTCTGGTTTTATTCTCCAAACATCGATCCATGCTCATAGTCCCAATCACAGTATCCGTATAAGAAACTATTTAAATCGTCATCAGTAAATCCTGTATACCCATAGGTTTTATGAAACTCTATATGTGCTGATTGTGTCATTACATACCCAAATCCATACCAATAATGCAATTGCAGACATTTCATTTCAATTTTATGCAATTCTTCTTTTGTATATAAGCTTACATGAGGTCTAATTTCTAAGTTTAACTGATTCATAGCCTCATTCAAAATATAGGAAAAACTTCTAAATCCATGATGCACTACAAGTTCTTCTTTTTTCTAGTTTTCATGCAACGATAATTATGATATTTTAAACTATCTTTCTTCCACATTTTTATGCTTTTTGAATTGTGAATATATACCCTCAAATCAGTTATTCCACCATTCCAATTCCAATGTTTTTCGCCACTTATTCTATCACGCCCGCAATACCAACATCCATCGTCATCTTTTATTGAGGTATATGTTTTTTCTTGCAATATATCTGTATGAATCTTACATCTACATTTAAGTTTTTCTCTATCGTTTTTATATGTATCAAATAGTGGTATAAATCCTTTTTTATCAAAGGCTAGCCTAACTATCTCAATATTAGTTCTATTTGAATCATTCTGTCTTTTCCTAACATCTTCCAATTGCATGGGGTTTTTGACACCATATGTATATAAGTTGCTCTCAGCTATCTTCAGACTTTTACATTTTACACAGCAATCTTTTTTAATTATATCTTTTTCAACCTGAATTACATAATTACCATACTGCATCGTCTTTACTTTTCCACAATAGTCACACTTTACATCAATCCTAACTTCACTTCCCCGAGATAAATCCTCGACCTTTATTAAAAGGGATGTTTTTGGGGTAGCCATAATCCTTCCCTGACTTCCTATACGTCTAGGTATTGTATATCCCATATTTTCATATCTTTTTAGGTTCATACCTCTCATTGAAATAGTAGTATACTCAGTTAATAATATATAATCATCCCCTATTTTATATTTATATCAAGTCAGCAAAAACCCTTGATGCACTTGAGCGTACGTCTTCATCAAGTACAATAACTCCAACCAAAGGCTCTTCTTTTGTTTGCTCTATTAATTGTATCATTCCGTTGTCTGACAAATACTTTCCACCAGTTTGCTTCCAGTCTCCACAAAAGTTCACACAACTATCTTCTTCAATCCTACTACCAACCATACGAATATCTTTAAGAGTAAGATCTTCTGCTTCATCTACAAGCATATATCCACTAATTGAAAGACCTTTCATAAAATAAGGTATGTGACATTCTAGTCTACCTTCCATCTTCATCTTTTCTGCTTGATAATCTTTTTGCGGAAAGTGTTGATACATTGTTTTGAAAAGTAGCCCTGTCTTTTCTTCTATATCTCCCGGAAGATGACCGATTTCTTTTCCTGCTTGAGTATCATTGTTTCTCACAAGGACTAATTTTGAATATTGCCCCTTTTGCTCTACTGCCTCAACACCCATTACAGTAGCCATCATTGTTTTTCCACTACCAAAATTTCCTGCAATAACTCTTATTGGGATGTCTTTGTTCCCTAATAGGTCTAATGCACAAGCTTGCAAGTCATTTAGTGGTGTTATAACTCTTTTAGGTGGATACTTCAGTTTTGTATAAGTATTTCCATCCCATCTCAACATATCTATTGTTTTATATCCTATTTTATATTCATAATCCCCTTCATACAAAGGCACTGCTTTGTCTCTAATTATTAAATACTCATGAATATATAAGTCTAATATATTTTCATCTGGATGTTGATATATTCTAGCCAAAAGCTCGTTATCATCATCATTGTTAGTATTTACTTCTAATATTCTATATCCTTTGTATTCTTGATCGTTCCCAATAAAACTTAGTACATTTATATTTTTAATCTTACATTTCACTTTTACACAGATATCATTTGTTGCCATATCGCACTTATAGTCCTCAGCAACTGATATTATTTGGTTGTCTGGTTTTCCTTCATACTCTTTATTATCAAAAACAAAATCATCATAATTTTTATTTAGATACTTAATAGCTATTCTAGCTTTATGAGTTCTAGTATCACTTCTACTATCTTTTAAATTGTCTAGCTCTTCTAATGTTATTAATGGGACAATTACCTCATAATCTTCTGTTAATTTTTTAAGTACATCTATTGATTCCATAAAGATATTTGTGTCCACTACTATCTTTTGTTTTTCCCCCACCTTGACCAACCCTTTCAAAGTTATTTGTTAATTATTTTTTCTTACTTTTGTATTTCTTGCAACTTGTTACAGTTACATTGTATTTTTGCTTACACTTATTTTTACATCCCATACACTTCACAGCATATTTATCATCTTTGTCAAAGTAATCCTTATCAAAGAAATTCTCAACAAAAATTCGAGTGATATTATCTGTCTTCTTCAATTTTCCACTAATAATATCCTTCAAAACTTTTATCTCTATTCCCGTAATTTCGCCAACTAATTCATATGTAATAATTTTCTTAGCAAATAATTCAGTTATCATATTATCAGCCGATTTATAGAATGAGTTTATATATCTACCTGCTCTGTATGGACGAACTTCTAATTCACCATCATCATTTTTTATCTCAACTGCTATATCATCTTCCGAATTAAATGGAAGGCGTTTATATACTAAAATAAATGGAACTATACTATTATTAAATTGTTTTTTCGTTATTGGTAATGACAAAATATCACCCTTTCTTATTGAGTTTTGTAATGCTACACAGAGCCGATTTAAGGCGTTATCAATTTTACTCAAATGAGCACATAAATCATTCTGTGACATAGCATCAGACTACCTTGTAGCCATTATTGTTTAAAACCATCTATGTAGTTGGGTGTATACGACCTAAAGTCGCTTAAAACGGCTCTCTCACAAGTACAAATGGCTATTTCAAGCCGTTTGTGATTTTAGGTTGTATGCACCCTGCCTCTAGTGGAGTAGAATATAAAGAATACCCTATTTTGTTGCTATATTCGTTGTTATTAATGTTTTATATTTATATTTGATAATATGTTAAAAAGTTTGTCTTGATGGGTCTCTCTCCCTAGTGGATATGAATAAACACTCCCAAACGTTGTGAATGCTAACGTTTGTCGATGTTTAATAGCAAAAGCTTAACTTCTACTCAGAATGCTACAACCATTGATATTGCTAGGGTTAATCGCACTTCATAAACTTGGACATTATTAAACCCTAGCTCTTCTCTTACTCTCCCTCCAAAGTCTTTTTTCTATATCCACCCAACATTTATCGCAATATTTAGTTCTTCTACCTGTTTTTTCAATTAATATACCACACTCTTCACACTCAATCACTTCATATGTAAAATCTTTGGTTAAATTCTTTTTTATATTTTCAATTATAATATCTCCAAAACACTCCCACAATGTAATTTTCCTATTTTCTTTTTTATGATTGTACAAATAGCCAATTAATACATCCGTCACATATATTGGATCATCACAAATTTCTAGTATTCCATCTCTAATTTTATCGTATACAAATTTAACATTTCTAACCTTAGTATAGTCACCACTTCTATTTATCATAAAAGTAGACTTATGTTCAAGCTTTTCATACTCACCAATTATGTCCCCATCAGTCTCTTCCGATTGAAAATTAGGATCATTCATTAATCTTTTGTAATAAAATCTGCCACAAGCTGACTTAAAATTTAAATTAGGATTTTTTACAATATTATCTAACCTATTAACTGTGCTGTCATTTTTTTGCTCTATACTGTCTATTCTTTTGTCTTTGGCGTGTTTAAAAAAATGTGGTAATTTATTTCTAGTATATTTTAATATCTTGTCATTAGCCCATTTAGGTCTTTCTAATTTGTATAGAGTTTTAGCAAAATCTATAGAAAAATTATTTTCCATAGTTAAAAACTTGATAGCATCTATATCCACATCACCACTATTCCATATCTTACTTATATCATTGCTGATTATCCCTATATTCCCACCCTTATAAGCGTCTGTAAGCCCTTTATAAACAGATTGCCTGCTAATACTGGTAGTTATTGCTGATTCCATATTATAATATAAAGGAACTACATCAAAATGCTCTATATTTCTTTTCGCAACTTCAATTATAGTTTTGTCGTGACAAACCAAACTTTCATCCCCGTCGCAATCGAATTGTAGCAGTTTTGATATAGGATCATGACAACTTGTATATAGGCTCTTAGATATAAACCATTCACTATGTACATCTTTAATTTTATTTTCTCTTATTGCATGTTCTAAGTATAGGTGTGGCGAACGTAAACAATCTAATTCCTCGTTATGTTCATACAAATTACAAGAAACCTCCCCATCTTGCAATAATCCTACTGGACTTTCTATACCCAAGAATAATCTCTCAGCAAAAGCATACATGTCGGGACTAATAAAAGTATATTTACCATCAATGAATATCTTACCCTCTCGTCCTCTCTTAACTGTACTTCTTTTAACCTGTCTAAGAGAGTGTTTGCTATAAGAGTCATTCAACAATTGTGGGTAATACTGAATCCCTTTTTGATAGTTATTTTTATTTGTATTCTCCTCTCTCACACCCATCAATTTCATCATAGTATCTTTATCTTTAGTTATTTTAACTATTGCCTCATTCGTTTCTTCACACACTTTTTCTATTTCGCTATCCTCCATATAAACTAAGCTTTGCAACATTTGATAATTAAGACGAGCATTTTTTATATTATCCCCTTCTTCGTTGCAATATCCAGCTTGGCAATAAAACTCTTTGTATTTTTTCTTATATTCACTCCAATTCCAATAGAATTTATGCATTTTAAATTGAGACTCTGTAAATATAATCTGAATATCCTCTTTTATTATGTCGTGTGGTTGACCATATATATCTTTAATTACTGCATAGTTAATTTTATCCCTTTCACTATGTTGATATATAAACTTTTTAAAATCAAAGGGAATTAATAACCCCTTCATCCAAGGCAATCTTACCATCCTGCCCTTGTTACAAAAGCTAGGCAACATTATTCCAGCACCATCTGTGTGTGGAATAGGTACTTTCTTTATCTTTCTATCTATCTTATAAGTTTTATGATCTATAAAATCTACTAAACACTCAACATCAGTTTCAAAATCAGGGACTACAATGGTTTTGTCTATATCTAACTCCGTCCATTCTTCTGTCGCAGAGTTCTGCAAAGCCTTATATGCCAAATGTTTGTTGATGTTAATTTCACCACGCTCATTAATGACATCGTCCGTCAATCCACAAGTTATAGTATTTTTATATTTTTCCCACGTAGACTCTTTTATAAATACAGTTTTTTTAGTTCTTATCTGCCCAGCACTCGCTGTGTAGACTATGTATTTTTCATCATTCCAAATAAAACCATTTAATATAATATCTTCTAGTATTTCAAAGAAAAAAGTTTGAACTATTACCATTTCGTCAGTTAGTATATTCGGCTTAGCTTTAATTATTCTGGTTAGCGCCGAATCAAATACTGACACGACCTTTTTATCAGTGAGTTCTTCCTTTTTTAAAGTTCTTACGCTTCCTTTATTCTCATTAAACTTATCACATAAGTCTTTTTTCATACCTCTAATTATTTTATTGATTTGTTTATAGACCCCATCTATATCATCTTTTTCTGTCTGATGTATATTAGGTTCGGTAGATTTTTTTAAACCCATAGATACCGCCTTTTCTAGTAGCTCTTTTGCGTAGTTGTCGTAAATTTTAGTAATTTTTTTTCTTTCTTTCCTTACTTTACTTCTATATATGTAGCAATCAATCAATTGAGTATGTATTTCGTCCTCACTTTGATAGTAAAAATTATCAGTATCGACACTATATAAATGTATTTGCTTGCTTAAAGCCAATATATCTCCCCCTATTTTATATTTATACTCTATTATCTTCTAAAATATCATCCACTGAATTGCATCCATCATCTATGTATTCCTCAACTTCAAATTCCAACCCACATTCCTCACAAATTTCATCATCATACTCCGTCATTATTCTCCCACAATAATTACATCTCACATCCCTCACCTCTTCCCANCTTATATGCNAATATTTGATCNANATTGTTTATTCCATAATCTTGATAATTTTCATACTTATCTATGTAACTGCCATTGTATCTACATATATTACAAGTTCCTATACCTGCATTATAACTTTTCTCATCAATCTTCTTACCACATTCAGTACAAATTCTAGTATTTCTGGCGCCGCTGCTAATAATTTGAATTCTCTCATTCGTAATTTTCATATTAACCCCCATTTTATATTTATATTCAATGAGTAACTGGCTAATTCCAATCCCTCTTTCCACCACACCCTAACTATATCATGAATAAACAACATTGTCAAGCACATTTTATATTTATATTCAATAAACTTTATAAATATTGCCACACTATATATTTACCCACCAAATGCCATCTCAAACATAAACTTGCAGATATTCCTACAATTATTTGGACTTGTATATAATGGAAAGATTAAATATAATTATAAAATACACTTGACAAATAGAATTGGATGGTATATAATTAGGGTGTAGGGAGATATGTGACTATTTTTAGGAGTGGCTTGATTGAGATAATAGGCAAGTGTATTGAATAGTAATATAAAATTAGATAGGAGAGTGGTAATGATTAAAATAAAAATAATAGACAGTATAATGGGTGCTGGGAAAACTCAGAAAGCTATAAGCATGATAAACAATAATAAGCATGATAAGTTTGTATACATTACACCATATTTAGATGAAATTAAAAGAGTCAAGGATAGCACCAACAAATTGAATAAAATGTACGAGCCATCCTATAGAGGATCAAGTAAGCAGTCAGATTTACATAGATTATTGATGGAAGGAAAAAATATCTGCTCAACACACGCACTATTTCAAAGATCGAATGACGTTACTAGACAAGCATTAAAGGCAAATAATTACATATTAATATTAGATGAGGTAATGGATGTAGTAGAAGAATTGAACGATTTTACCAGAGATGATTTAGACACATTGCTATCAAAGGAATTGGCATACATAGAGGATGACTATTTAATATGGAATGAAGATAAGACAGATTGGGACGGCAGATATAGAGATATAAAGACAATGGCAAAAAATAAAAACTTAATATGTGTCAATGGTAAATTATTATTTTGGAACTTTCCAGTAGATATATTTAATTACTTTAAAGAAGTTTACATACTCACCTATATGTTTGATTGCCAAATACAAAGGTACTATTATGACTTCCACAATATACAATATGAAAAATATCAGGTCAGTGGTGATGAGCTAGTACCTTATGATATTCAAAGAGATTCCAGTAAAATAAAAGAAATATCAAAATTAATAAATATCCACAGTGGTAAACTTAACCTAATAGGCGAAGACAAGTACTCCCTATCAATGAGTTGGTTTACAGACAAACCACTAGACACCATTGAAGAGAAGGAGACAAGAAAGCTTTTAAAAGGTATTTTGAAAAGCAACATCTCGAATTGGTTTAATAATAGGAATAGGGAAATGAAATCTAAGGATAGACTATGGACAACATTCAAAGATCACAAAAGTAGTATATCTGGCAAAGGTTATACCACTAGATTTATATCATTGAATATCCGAGCAACAAATGAATATAGGGAAACTTCCGTATTAGCATATTGTGCAAATAGATTTATCAGACCTAATTTGGTACAATTTTTTAGCAATAGAGGGATATCACTTAATCAAGATCAATATGCATTATCTGAAATGTTACAGTGGATATGGAGAAGTAGGATTAGAGAAGGTAAAAGTATTGAGTTATACATACCAAGTAAGAGGATGAGGGATTTACTTCTTGAATATCTACAACCAAAAAGCCAAAATAAGTTGTAGAATTAAAACCGAATGGCTATTTTACTACATCTTAAAACTACTCAAAATAAAGCAAGGTTGTAGAATTGAAAAATAATGGCTTGTTTACAAGGGTACAGAGGTTGTCCCTTAGAGGGAAGGTATCTATAAGTTGTAGAATATAAGTATAAAATATACATCTAATATATTGGGATGGATTGCTGTTTATGAACGTAGTGAATAGTAATACAGACCTAATCTTTGCCTACCCAGCAACGGGTAATAAAAAGAATTACCCTTATGCATATAATATATAATAGACTACAGTTAGAATCTCCCCTAATTGCTAGTCTATTTTTTTATGCCTACTCACAGACCACACAATCAAATTTACCACCTTTTATATACCCGCCATACAATTGCACTCCCACTCTAATAATATCCCCGCCCAGTCCAATCTGAACATCCACTATTTCATTAATTGCAGAATTACTCCCATTGTGCCAAATCCCACTACAATTCGCCCTCTATCGTCACCCCGAATTGTGCCATATATGAGAAAACCTTTAGTACGCCAAAGTAATTGTAGGAAATCACTACCCATATCCAGAAATTCTCGCTAATTGATCATTATATATACCCATATTTTCATTTTACCAGAGCAGTCGGCACAATGGCTATATACCAACGTTCTCCCCCACTATAAACCCCACCACCGACCATTATGTTGGCGTCGACACTATGGTATAGCTCCAATTTCCACTACCGACAACCAAAGCGTCTGCGACCACTACTATCAGTACATTGTAGGCAATTTTTATACTATCCCTCATTTTGAGTTACTAACCGATAGCCACTACTTTACAGCGATGAGATTGTATGCAGGTATTGATTTCAATGGCTTTGTACGATACATTGCTAGACATTGTTATTGCCAGGGGTATTCAGACGCCATAGGGCTTGTTATCAAGGGTTACAACAGTTACTATAGCGTTATACGATAGAGTGTTCGATGAGTGATAATTACGTGGGATAATTGTAAATGGGATGGATAGTAGTTATGATGTATAATTGTAGCCATGGTGTGAAATTGTAAATATGGTGTGGAATTGTAAGTGCTATGCTAAATACCTAGGATCAAATTCAATTCTAAAATGTAAAATACCCCGTATCCATTGCAAACACTACGTTACAGANGTTATATTACTACTCTATTTATACTATATAATGTGCATTATATAGTATAGCATTAGTATATATTGTTAAATAATTGAATAAATTAGCATTNTAATTAGAGTTTAATGGCTGTAAGCGTTGGTATGACTAGATTGTTGTGTTTAGTATTGGTAAACTTCGAGTATAACATTGATTTTTTATGAGGTGGCTTTATAATAATCATAAACTGTATCATTACACTATCATAAACTGTACCACTACACTATTATAACTATACCCATACACTTAGATAATCTAATTGTATACATTAATAAAACAATTCAATCTATTAGAATTATATAATATAGTGGGGACTCTGTGACTATTGATAAATAGCCCTTTGGCGACTGAAAATACTAATACTATAATATAACTCACCATTTAGCACTATATACTATAATATAATAGGGATGATACACCATTGCAATTATAATATCAACTGTATCGTACAAAGCCATACAAGACAATCTAAGGCACTGAATATTATATACTAATACAATTACATTACCAACTATATATAATTGAACCTATAGCATTTTATAACTATTACAATTAATTGTAGAGTATCAACAGTAATATAATCGGTGGGTCTTGCAACCGATTATATTATCTTATTGTATATACAATTAAAACAATTATATAATATAGTAGTGCCGAATATTTTATATTAATACACAATTAAATTGTACCGATATATAAACAATAATCTAGTAATGATAATTATATAATATTTTATATTAATACACAATTAAATTGTTTATCATCCTGCACAATTGTGTATTAATTATAAGTATATAACCTAGTATATATAACTAGCTAGTATTCTCATATGTTACACAATTAATTGTGTATAATTACAGATAATTCAAGTATAGTGTATTAGATACATAGTACACTAATGCATTGATAAAGTGTCGGCTGAAAGCTTTGGAGTTGAGCCATTCCTGTTTGAATTAGTCGGCAATGTAATTGTATAGACAAAGGGTATAAACGCCTTAAAATTGATTACAGAGGCTTTACAATTGACTGTAGTTGATTGTAAGTTGATACAATATAATTATAAAATGATAGTGTATCAATTAGTATATTATCTTTATATAGAAGAGATAGAACATTTAAAAGTTTTTTATCCTTGTAACTGTTGCAAAATAGACGTTTTAAAATATATTAAATATAAATATAAAATAAATGTTTAAATAGCTTGACTTGTGGTTATATATACTATAAGATAGTAATTAAGAAATATAAATATAAAATAAGGAAGTGTTAAAAAATGGAAAATAAAAGAATTGAATTACAAGATATTGATAGCGAAATAAGGAAGCTAAAAAAAGAGGGATGGACTTGTACATCATATGGTTACTGGGTAGCAATATTAAACAAGGATAACAACGAAATTATATTAGTCAGAAAATAAAACATCCAATATAAATATAAAATAAAAGTTGACACTCTTTGCTATATATGATATTATGTATATATAGCAAAGTAGCAAAGAAATAAGAAGGAATTGAATGATAAAGTATTAAAACAACTAAAAAAAAGAAATAATAAAAACAAATAAAAGGGGATGTGGAGCGAATGAAAAGACCGAAGGAATTGAATGATAAAGTATTGAAACAACTAAAAAAGGAAACTGATAGAATCCAATTTTTAAAAGAAAAAATAGAAAAATATCAACTAGAGATTGAAAGTGTACAAGATAGTAATAATTGGATAAATTATTTAGGAAGTGATTTTGATGGAAATAGTAATAATCTAGAGCGTGAAGCGTTTTGTGAATTAACTGAAATTATAAGATATAGATAGAAAACAACTAAAAAAACAAATA
>LV_Brine_h2_0102DRAFT_1000393_pt1 | contig 15886 bp, 17 predicted proteins | sample LakVidmifraction_3_FD_10600 | JGI IMG/M metagenome (IMG submission 10600)
TGCTTGGCGCTCGGGACGCCGGTGCTCACCGCGACTGGATGGCGTCCCGTCGAGTCGGTCCGTCTGGGCGATATGGTGTGGACTCGGGGGGGCTTGCGACCGGTCGAGGCGTCGGCTGCGACGCACGGCGGTCGTCCGGTTGAGACGTTGCGTCTGAACCTGTCCAGCGGGGCGAGTCTTGTGGTGACCGGAAATCACCCGATGTTCCTGCACGATGGCTCGGTGTGTCGCGCTGATGCACTGGTGCAAGACGATATGCTATATGGATGGTCGAACTCAACTTACGGTACGGCATCAAGTTCCGGCGCTACCCCGGACGCCACTACTTCTCACCTCACCACGCCGACCGACTTCGCGGCATCGAGGATCTCCACCGCGAGATCTGGAAGCACGAGCGCGGCGACATCCCGCCCGGCTGGCACGTCCATCACATCGATACCGACGCCGGAAATAACGTCACCGACAACCTCGAATGCTTACCCCCCGAGGTCCACCATGAACGGCACCGAGCCGACGTCTCGGCACGCGGCCGTGCGCCCGAACATCTCGACCATCTCGGCGCCATCCGCGCTCTCGCTGCCCGCTGGCACGGCAGCCCCGAAGGTCTCGCCTGGCACTCCGAGCATGGACTCAGCACCTGGGTCGACCGGGTCTCGAAACGCAAGCCCTGCGACCAGTGCGGCACCGAGTTCGAGTTCTACACCTCGGCCCGGTTCTGCTCGAACGCCTGCAAGTCCGCATGGCGACGAGCCGACGGCATCGACAACGAGGATCGCATCTGCGCATTCTGCGGAAACGGCTTCGCGATCAACAGGTACGCCGCCACACGAGCCTGCACAGGTTCGTGTGCTGCGCATCTGCGCTGGGCCGCGCGTCACAACATGGAACCTGGCGGTCGCTGACGATCACGAGTATGTGGCGGCAGGGGTGCTCGTCCACAACTGCGACGCATTGCGTTACGCGATCTACTCGACACGCAGACTATGGCGCGACCGCATCAGCCTTACCCCTATCGACGACTTCGACGATGAACCTACGTGACGTTCACGACACGCGCACGTACGCACGGTACGATGCAATGAGACGCTGTCGGGCACAGCACAACCATCACTCGATTGAAGCGAGAGACACATCATGGCGTTACCTGCCGACAACAGTTCCTTTCCACCTGCTGAACAGACTGATCGTTACTCGCGTATGGCGACTAACTCGATTTGGTATGGGGGCGACCCTGCTCGGCTGACTTCACTGTACGGCGGCGACATTAACGTGTCGCATCGTTCGCAAAAGAACATCATCAGCCGAGTGTTCGACTGGTTCTGGGGGCAGTCCGACCCGACCCAGTTGGATGACAAGGTGCATTTGCCTGTTGCGCAAGACATTGCACAGATGTCTGCTGAACTGCTGTTCGCCGAGTCGCCCAGGTTCGTTGTGCAGCCCATCATCTTTGACGACGACGGCAATGTGTCAGACGAACATCGGCTGGTCGTTGAGCGCACACAACGCCGTCTCGACGATCTGCTGGCTTCGATGGACTTTGAAAGCACACTGCTGTCCGCTGCTGAAACGTCTGCTGCGATCGGCAACGTGGGTTTCCGTATCGGCTACGACACACAGGGCATGACTAAGCCTGTGATCTCACGCATTGACGGTGATGCGATCGTTCCCGAGTACAGGTTCGGCCAACTGGTTGCGTTGACGTTCTGGGAAGTGCTCGAAACGAACGGCGAGACGATCATCTACCACCTTGAACGTCACGAGATCGGCCAGGTGGAACACGCGGTCTACAAGGGTGTGCGAGGCAACCTCGGCACCCGTATACCACTCAACACACGCCCAGAGATGCGCGGCATCGTCGAGACGACGAACAACACGGGCATCATCTTCACGAGTGTGGGACGCATGAACGCTGTCAGTGTGCCCAACATGCTGCCAGACCCACTTGATCGCAAGAGCAACAGCGGCCGCTCAGACTTCAGCCCTGGTGTGCTCACACAGTTCGACGCGGTTGACAAAACGATCACGTCGCTGATGCGCGACATTAAGGATGGCCGTTCGCGTCTGCTGATCGCTGACTACATGCTCAGCGGTAAGGGGCTAGGCGAGGGCGTCGAGTTCGACGGCGATCAGCACATGTTCACACGGTTGAAACGTCAGCCGCCTGACATGAGCGAGCCACCCATCGATCAGGTTCAGTTCAAGATTCGTGTCGACGAACACTTGAAGACACTCGACTATCTGATCAACAGGGCAGTGAAGTCATGTGGGTACAACACTGACACCGAGATCGGGGAAGGTGGCGGCGACATGACGGCCACCGAGTATGCGGGGCGTGCCAAAAAATCGTTGGCTACCCGCTCCAAAAAACTGCGTTACTTTGGTGCGCTCGAAGCGTTGATCGAGACGTTGCTGCATGTTGATGCTGACGTGTTCAACTCGGGGGTAACACCACTGCCCGTCAAGATGGAAGCAGCGTCTGCTATGCAGGTGTCTGAGAAAATGCTCGCTGACACGGTCGAGGTGATGAGCCGATCGAAGGCCGCATCGCGTGAGGTGTTGGTGCGAACCCTGCATCCTGAGTGGTCGCAAGACATGGTCGACGAGGAAGTGGATACGCTGCTTGAAGAGTCTGGTGTGGGCGACCCCGAGATCGTGCCTGGGGTCGCGGGTGACGTGCTGCCTGCGACTGACGCACGTGACGATGTCTGATGCTCGACGAGATTGTTCAGGAGTCGTTTCACGTCGCTGATGCGTATGTGGATGCTGAGCGTCGCATCGTTGAGCGTATCGCTGCACATGTTGCGAACGGGGTGGGTTCTCCGAACTGGGAAGTTGAGTCGTTGCGTAACGCTCAGTCGTTGCGTCGCGAGTCTGTAGCGATTCTGGCGCAGGCTGGCGACAACCATGCGCAAGCATTCGACGCACTCGCGGGCAAGGCTTACACGCGGGCTGGTGCAGCCTCATTGCGTGATCTGCCCATTGCTGACGTTGTGCATGCTGGCTCACTACAGAAACGTTCTGCGGTGCGATCTGTGGCACGTGAAGTGAGCGGTGTTGTGAGGGCAGCCGACTCGCAAATACTGCGCAAAGTTGATGACGTGTTTCGCTCGACGGTGGGCAAGACTACACGGGCGGTTGTCGCTCGCGGTATCTCTCGAAAGGAAGCGGCGAAGGAAGCGCTCAACGATCTGGTTAAGCAGGGTGAGGTGACGTTCACTGATAAGCGGGGCCGTAACTGGCGTTTGCCTGACTATGTTGATATGGCGACTCGGACTGGTGTTGCGAAGGCTCAGATGAAGGGGCATGAGGACACGTTGCGTGCCAATGGTGTCGATTATGTGGTTGTTCAGCCTGGGCCGCGTGCGTGTCCGATCTGTGATAAGTGGGCGCGTTCCATTCTGTCGACGAATGGGGTGGCTGGTACGCAACGCACCGAGAATATTGTGTCGGGTAACTCGACGACGGTGACGGTTGACGCGACACTGGATCAGGCACGCTTGGCCGGTTTCCAACACCCGAACTGTCGCTGTTCGCTGCGCGCATATTTGCCTGGTGTCACTAAGCGTGCCGATATAAAGCGTCCACCGTTCGATGAAAAGGGTTATGAGGCACAGCAGAAACAGCGTGCGAAAGAGCGCAAGATCAGAGACGCGAAACTAGAGCAGGCTGCTGCGATTGACTCTGAGGGTAAGGCGCTTGCGGCTAAGAAGGTGCGCCAGCGTCAGGCTGAACTGCGCGATCACATGGCAGCGAACAGTGGGCAGCGTCGGGACGATGGCACCTACGCGCCGAAGTTGAAGCGGCAGTCTGATCGTGAGCAGATCAGCGGACGGTTCGCCACACCAGCAGAAAGCGACGCATATGCGAAGAGTCTGAATCGTAAGGTCGCGAAGCAGACGTCAAAGACTGAGCACCCTGTTGTGTCTCGTGATGGTTTGGTCGCTGAACGCTTTGGCCGACTCGATAAGCGCGAGAGCATGGACGTCATCGCATCGAAGTCAAACCCTGGTAACACGACATTCTTCCCGGACCCAAATTATGCGAACAATTGCCACATGGTCGTGTCTGCTGTCGAGATGCGTGCACGAGGGTACAACGTCGTCGCGCGTCCCACTACTGGCGGCATGGGGCGCAGCACGAAGTCGATTGAGAGCGACTATCAGGGTGGACGAAAGTTTACTGAGATCAGCAAGGTGACGGGCGAAGGCAAGTCGATGCTGCAATGGGTGGAGAACGAGTTTGCGGATGCTCCCGAGGGTGCGCGCGGGTTCGTCACCGGTGCCTGGTCTAACGGTCGTGGCGCTCACATTTGGAACTGGGAAAAGAAGGGTGGCAAGATCACATATCACGAGGGTCAGGTCGCGGCGACTGTCAGCAGCAAGGCGGAGTCGAACGTGCTGCGTCTCGATCGCAAAACGATTGCTGTGATGCGTGTCGACGATCTTGAACCTGCCGACCAGTTGATTGATGCGTTGCAGTCTGAAGCGGCGTCGCGTCTCGTGGGGGAGGCTGCGGTCGCTGATCTTATCAAGCGTGTCGAGGAGCGTCTGCTCACGTTGAAGGCTGAGCGTGCACGGTTCGAGGCGAGTTTGACTGACACTGACAAGGGTGCACTGGCGTCGTTTAAGCGTGCGAAGGGGAAAAGACGAAATGGCCGATACGACCCGGACGTGCTGCGCGCGGATGGGTTCACGCGTAAGGACATCGAAGTGGCGTATGCGAAAGAGCATGCGATCAGCGGAATTAAGAAGGCTCAGACGTCGTATCGTAAGGACTTGAAGAAACTGCAAGCGATCAGGGCGTCCGGTTGAGTATCGCTGTTATGATGTTCACATGTTGACATATTCTGAGGCAGTCGAGTCGGTGCGTGAGCAGATACTGCCGCGTTGGGATGATGCTGACGGCGAGTTTCATGTTTCGTCGAGCGGTTTCGAAGACGATGAAGCGTTCATGGTGCCGTGGGGTGCGCGTGAGTGGTTGGTCGACGGTGATCGTTCGTTCATGCTGCTCAGTGGGTCGATGACGTTCGTCGATAAAGAGACGTATGAGGTGGCCGATCGGTTTGCTGTTGAGATGCTTGATCGTGTGGACAAGATGACTGCTGTTGATGTGACACAGATCGACGAGGACGCACCTATCCCCGAATAACACGCGCACGCGCCCGCATGTGGCAGACTGTTCCCGTCAGACATACATCGACGAACGGGAGACTGACATCATGGGCAAACTTTATTGGATGCTGAACACTGGACGAATTAGGTTCGCAGCCGGTGACGGCGACGGTGGCGGCAGTGGCGGCGACAACGGTGATCAGAGCGGCGACAGCGGCGAGGGAACACCCTCACCGGCAGACGTGGCAGCACGTCAGGCTGCGGCAAAAGCGAAGAGTGAGCAGTCACAGCAGAACGATGCTGGCGACGAGGGAGGCGACGAGTCGCCGTGGAGTGACCCTGCACGGGCGCAACGCGAGATCGAGAAACTGCGCAAGGAAGCGGGAGACAAACGCGTCAACGCTAAGAAAACTGCTGCTGACGAGGCGCGCAAAGACTTGGTTAGTGAACTGATGAAGGTCATCGACCCGAATGCAGATAACTCGAACGCGACACCCGAGCAGTTGGCTTCGCAGGTGCTCGACGTTTCGACTGAGCGCGACGGTGCACGCATCGACGCAATGGTGTTGCGTGAGGCTTGGGCTGCTGGTGTTGACCCTGAGCGCGTCGACTATCTGGCGTTTAAGTTGGGCAAGCGAGACGCGTTTGGCGAGTTGAAGCCAGATGCTGAAGATGTGGCTGGTAGCATCAAGACTATGGTCTCGGAAGAGATCAGCAAAGACTCGACACTGAAGGCGGCTGGCACGCGTCAGAGTTCGGGAGATTCGCAGTTCGGTGGAGCCGGTGATGCGAAGCAGTTCACCATTGAAGAGTTCAAGGGAATGTCCATGAAGGACAGGACTGAACTCTATCGAAACAATCGGTCGGAATACGACCGACTCACTGCTCTGAAGTAAGAGAGGCAACATCATGGCTCAAACCACTGCAAGCGATCTCATTGTCCCGGACGTATGGGGCGACGCGGTTATGGAAACCGTTCTCGGCAAGGCAGCCATGCTGCCCTTCGCGAACGTCGACGACGAACTCGCTGGTCAGCCCGGTGATTCTGTCGACATGCCGTTTTGGGACTACATCGGCGACGCTGAAGACCTCAGCGAGGGCACGCCGATCACACCCGTCGCAATGGGCATGTCGTCTGATCGGGTGACGATCAAGGAAGCGGGTAAGGGCATTGAACTGACCGACAAGGCAGTTCTCACCGCGCTCGGCAACCCGAACGATCAGGCACGCACCCAGTTGGGTCTGTCGATCGCTCGCAAGATCGACGCTGACTTGATCGCTGGCGCGGTCGACACTCACACGTCGGGTGGCTCGACTGATCCGTTCAAGACGACCGCTCCGCTCTTGCTCGACGGCTCTGCGGCCGTGCTCGGCTGGGATGCGTTTGTCGACGCGACGACTGTGATGGGAGACGACTACGACCCGAACGAAATGGCCGCATTCGTCATCCACTCGAAGCAGCGTGGCGACATCATGAAGGACTCGACGTTCGTTGATGTCTCGAAGTTCGGTACTGACGCTGTGGTTCTGCGTGGACAGATTGGTCGCATCGGCAATGTGCCTGTGATCGTGTCTGACCGCATCGCCGTGTTCGACAATGTGGGCGTTGATAACTACAAGTCGTTGATCATCGCTCGCGGTGCGTTGGCGCTGAAGTACAAGCGTCGCGCGATCGTCGAGACCGACCGCGACATTCTTGCACGTTCGAACACGATCACCACGAACGTTCACTACGCCGTTAAGCGTGTAAATGATCGTGGCATCATCGTGCTGACAACTAAGTAAGGAGACAATTTCATGGGACTGACGGCATTCAACCGTCGTCGTCGTCGTGAGACGGCAGCAGCATCTCAGGGTGCTGCTGCTGTTCGCCCCTCGACGAACGCAAACAAGGCTGACTGGGCTGAGTACGGCAAGACCGTACTCGACTCAATCTCGGGCATGAGCAAGGCGCAGATCGTTGCGGCTGTGAATGCTCTTCAAGAGACGCAAAACAGCGATGCGGCAGATACTGTTGCAAATGTTGATGTGCGAGACGACGCAGATGCTGCTGAGGCTGCGGGAAACGGTGTCGAGAGCGACGCAGACGGTTCTGACGACGTAGCAGACGCTGACAGCGTTGGTGTCGCTCAGAATGAGGCTGGCGACGACTCGGCTGATTCGAGTAAGTAACTGAACATGGTCTGGCGTCGCGTCAACAGTGTCACCGCAGCAGGGCATCATGCGCTGAAGTTCGATCAGGGGCGCACCGTGGCGGGTAACGCTGCGCGGCGCGGTCGCATCTCCTGTGTCCCGCGTACATCGGTACTGCGCGCGCCAGACCATTCTCGAAAGGACACACGATGACGAACCCGATTTATGCAACGAGCGCTGACCTCGCGATCTACATGGGTGAGGCTGCTCCCGCGAATGCTGCGGTTCTGCTGCGCAAGGCGTCATCGTTGGTAACATATGCGGCGCGCGGCACCGTGTACGACGTCGACGCGAATGGTATTCCCACGAACGCGTTGAAGGCTGCGGGATGCAGTGAAGCGACCTCCGCTCAGGCAGCCGCCTGGTCTGCGAATGATGTGAACCCTCTCGGCGGTCGTGCCGCAGTGAAAAAGGAAGTGGCTGCGAAGAGCGGTGGCGGTGTCTCTGTGACCTACGCATCGTATGCGGCTGACGCTAACGCACGCTCCGATCTTGCATCTGGGGACGTGTTGGTGCCTGAAGCGCTGCGACTGCTCGACAGTGCTGGCATGCTCTCGAACTCGGTGCAGGGCATCTGATCATGAGCGACTTCATGGAAGTGTTTGGCGACTGGTTGGTCGATGGCACGACCGTCCAGATCGTCGAGGCCGTCGGTATCGAGGGCGACCAGTACGCCGCGCCGGTCACGGTTGATCAGATCATGATCGAGTTCAAACGTCGTCTAGTGCGTGACACGAACGGTGAGGAACTGCTGAGCGAACGCGCTCTGTATGTGCCACGCGAGTCCCCACACGTCGGCCTGTTTGTTCCTGGGGCGCGGGTGACGTTCAACGACGGCGTCATCTCGAACATCATTCGACTTAGTGATTTTGCGCCCTATGGTGTCATTGATCATCTGGTGGTGATGTGCGAATGAGCGGCAAAAGCAACATTGTTTTTAAGTCGTTGAGCACGCTTGGGTCCGCTGCGAAGAGTGCAGCGTCTGAGGGTAGCGCAAGCGGCAAGCGTGGCATGTTTCTCGCTGGCGAACATGTGCTGGGTGTCGCGAACACACGCGTCCCGCACGAGAGCGGCGATCTGCAACGTTCGGGTGCAGTGTCACAGGACGACAGCACAGGTGCCACTGCCGTTTCGTATGATACCGATTATGCGGTTAGACAGCATGAGGATGAGTCGTTGTCTCACGACGCTGGACGTGAGTCGAAGTTTCTAGAGAACTCGATGATCAGCGAACGCGAAACTGCGTTGGCGATCGTGGCTCAGGCTGTGAAGAAAGGGATGGGGCTATGAATTGGCTGACTGAACTGCGTTATGGGTGTGCGGCGGTGAGTGCGGACGAAAGCGACGGACTGCTTGCGTTCGCGGAGCCTGACAAAGTGGCGATCGTGGGCACGATTCCGATCGTGGGGTTAGTGATGCCTGAGCAGCCGGACGAATGTGTGGCGATGAACATGGGGGTGCTCGACGAATCTGCTGAGACGACAACACGGCTGACGTTTCGCATGCGTGCCCACAGTGAAGCACGACTCGATCTTATTGGCGACACGCTCGATAACATCTGGACAAAGCGTGACGCTGGTATGCTCGGGAATGCAAGGCTAATCATGTCGCAGTGGTCGTCGGGTGCGACACTCGGGCAAGACGGGTCGAAGCGTATTGAGCGCTCGGCAAACTACTATCTGACGGTTGCGAGACCGTTGGTTAACCGATACTGAGAGGTAAGGCGATCACACAATGAGCGCAACTGTTAAGACACCACTAGGCGCGACGACTACGAACCGAAAGTGGTATTGCGATGTCAACACTGGCGACGACACGATGCCCGACTGGGTGGGCGTGTTTGGTATCACCGAGTTCAAGCCAACCGTTGAGGGTACGACTCAGGACGACTCCGACTTCGACGGCGAAGGTTGGAAGTCTGAGACGACCACCGCGAACGCTTGGAAGAACGAGGGCAAGGTCAAGCGCGCACAGCAAGAGGGTGTCACGCCTCCCGTGTACGACCCAGGCCAGGAACTGATTCGTGCCGCGTCGACCAAGACTGGCGTGGACAACGTGCTTGAGTTTCGTTGGTACGAGATGCAGCCGAGTGGTCCTCGCGTTGAGGCGTATCAGGGCAGGGCTGCTGTTGCGTATAGCGAAGAGGGTGGCGGTGTGGATGCGTTGAGCATGGCATCGTTCACGCTCACGGGTCGCGGTAAGCGTTCCGAGATTACGCACCCTGACGCGGCTGTGTAGCCAACAGATCATGATCATCGGCGACGTCGTGCGGTTCACACTGAGCGACGTCGCCGAGTCATCTAACTAGGAGAATCGAAATGACCGAACAGCCAACATTCGACGCGATGCTCGACTTCATGGAAGACGAGAACGGTTTCGACACACCGCTGATGCCGTCAACCAAACATCGTGAGGGTAAGAAATATCACATCAACTCACCCGACGCCGCGACGGGTCTGCGACTCGCGGCCGTCTCTGACATCGTGATCAAGCAGCAACGCAAAATGGAGATAAGCGAACTCGACATTAAACGACTGCGACTCGACGATGACGACGAACGCGACTTCATTGATCAGGTGCTGAACACTGAGACTGTTGATGAAATGATCAGCGACGGTGTGCGTTGGGAGCACATTAAGCGCATGTCACTGTACGCGTTCACATACTTTACCGTCTCAAGGGAAGCAGCCGATTCTGCGGTGAAAAACGGGTTGCTACAGGGAAAAGTAATGCCGCCGAACAGGGCGGCGAAGCGCAAGAACAAGACGAAGTCAACGGGTTCGGTCTCGGCAGGTTCGAAGAAAATCACACCCAAGAAATGACACTCGGCGCGATGCTGCGGCAGTGGCGTTGGGTTGAGATCGACTTTCAAGAGGTCTACGGAATTGATTTAGGTGACCGTGAGATGTTGCGTGCCCGAACGTGGCGATGGTTACGTGTGAGACTCGTTGGGTTACTATCGACGGAGTGCAGGGTGCAGCGGGTTCTGAATCCTACGGACGAGCAAAAGAAGGCACGCGAGCAGCGCGGAACCTAGCGGCACAGGAGGGCGCACCACATGGCACTTGATCTTGGCGAACTAGTCGCCTACATGAAGTTGGATGACAGCGAGTTTACCTCGCCGCTCGATAAACTGCCAGATAAAATTAAGGGCAAAGCGGGTCTGATCGCTGGCGCTGGCGCAGTTATTGGTGGTGCGCTCGCTGTTGCGTTCATTAGTGGTGTGAATGACGCTCTCGACTTCAGTACCACGAACGCGAAAATTGCGCGTCAGTTGGGTTTGACGGTTGCTGAGTCTGAGAGTGTTGGCAGTACGGCTGCCGCCGCATATGAGCGCGGTTTTGGTGAGTCGATGGAGCAGGTGCAGTCAACTGTTGGTGGTATCAAAACTCAGATTACAGGCATGGGCGACGTGTCTGATGCGACGCTCGAAAAGATGACCGGCAAGGTGCTGACGTACGCGAACACGTTCGAGGTTGACACGGCTGATGCGGTGCAGGGTGTCAAGCAACTGATGGCGTCTGGGTTGGCGGGCAGCGCTGACGAGGCAATGGATTTGATGACGTCTTCGATGCAGCGCGTGCCTGAGGCGATGCGCGGCGATATGACGGACGCGATCGGCGAGTATGGTCCCCATCTTGCGAACCTGGGTTACTCGGGTGAAGAGGCGTTTGATCTGCTCGTGGAGGGCGCGAGCAAGGGAACGTACGGCATCGATAAAGCCGGTGACTCGATGAAAGAGTTAGCGATTCGCGGGTCAGACTTGGACGACATTGGCGCACAGGAAGCGTTTGAGACGCTGGGGTTCAGCGGCGAAGACATGGCGAACAAACTGCTGGCGGGCGGCGAGACTGCGCGCGGCGCGACTGACGAAATTATCGAGGGTCTTCAGAATATCGACGACCCGGCAAAGCAGGCGCAGGCCGCAGTCAAACTGTTCGGCACGCCGCTTGAGGACATGTCGAAGGCTGATATTCCAGCGTTCCTTGAGTCGCTTACTGGTCTCGGCGGCGGCATGAAAGACACTGAGGGTTCTGCTAGCAAAATGACGGAGCAGTTCGCGGGCGGCACCGGCAATCAGATGACGACGTTCAACCGTCAGATTGAGATGCTGTTCGCGTCGCTGGGTGAGTCGCTGCTGCCGGTGCTGAACAAGTTCTTTACGTGGATGAACGATAACCCTGCTGTGATGCAGATCGTCATCGCTGCGCTGGGTGTTCTGACGCTCGCGTTCCTGGGCATCACGATCGCGACGTGGGCAATGAACACCGCACTGTTGGCTAACCCGATCACGTGGATAGTTATTGGTGTTATCGCTCTGATCGCTGCGATCATTCTGCTGATCACGAACTGGGACGCTGTCGTAGCGTGGCTAAAAGACGTTTGGGACGCAACAATATCGTGGCTGAAAGACATGCTCTCCGCGCTCGCTGAGTGGTGGTCTGGCATCTGGCAGTCGATCAGCGATTTCTTCACCGACCTGTGGGACAACATCTCTACATGGTTCAAGGACACGTGGAATGCGATCGTCGATTGGTTTAAGGAATCGGTGCAAACGGTTAGCGATTTTTGGTCAGACATTTGGAACGGTGTCGTGACGTTCTTCCACGACCTGTGGAACGGCATCAAAACGTGGTTTAAGGACAAGTGGGATGCGATTTACAGTTGGTTTAAGGACGCGCTCAACGCTTACGTGACGTTCTGGACGGACATTTGGGACACCGTCAAGTCAACGATTCATGACGTTTGGGACGGCATCAAAACGTGGTTTAAGGACAAGGTCGACGATATAATTTCGACGTTCAAGAGTGCGTGGGACGGCATCACTGGGTTCTTCACTGATCTGTGGGATGGAATCTGGGAAACGGTCACTGACTGGTTTGACGACGTGACGGAGTTCTTCGAGGGGTTGCCTGACACGATCAAAGATTTCTTCAGCGACGCAGGTTCGTGGCTGTGGGACGCAGGTAAGGATCTGGTTCAGGGTTTGCTCGACGGTGTCAAGTCGCTTGCTGGCACTGTCGGTTCGTTCTTCCTCGATCTGCTTCCCGGTTGGATAGTTGGCCCGTTCAAGGCTGCACTCGGCATCAACTCGCCGTCGCGTCTGTTCAAAGACTACGCACACAACACAGTGCAGGGCTATCTCGACGGAATTGGCGAAATGAAGGGCGAACTGAACTCGACGATGGACAACCTGATCGACACTGACGGGTTCGAAGCGGCGAGCACGTTCACTGGCAGTGCTGGCCGATCTGCTGGCGCACAGGACAACTCGCGTTATGAGACACATTATTATGCGGCCGAAAATCAGTCGCTTAGTTCAGAGGAAGCATTGTTCGAGGCGTTAAACTCGCCTCGGGTTGGGGGACGTCGCTAATGGCTCGCACAGTGTCAATATCGTCGATTGCGGGGACGATCAAGATGGGCGACGCGTCTGGAATCAAGGCGCGTGCACAGGTGCGTGGCACCGGCATGCCGCCTGTGAATGTGCAGTGGTTCTCTGGTACTGGTGATGGTGCCACTGCTCGCAGCGCGCGTGTGCTTGAACGCACACTCGACGTGCCGATGAAGATCATGGGTGCCGATCGTGTTGAGATTCTGAAACGGTATTCGTTGCTGTCGCGTGTCGTGGCGTATGACCCGGCTGGGGTCAAGATCACGTTGGAACTCGACGGCGTCAAATGGTATTTGGTTGTTCAGCGCAGTGGGGGCGGCGACTTCACGTGGGGTGCCGACACTGACGGCCAAACGGTTCTGTTGACGACGATCACGTTCGTCGCTGGCGACCCGTACTGGCAGCGGCAAGATCAGGAGTCGAAGCGGATTGAGCCTGGTGGTATTGGGCGTGGACTGCTGCGCGGAGTGGGCACAATGAGCGGTCTTGAAGTGTCGTCGACCACTGCGCTCGGCGTCGTGCAGTTCGTCAACACTGGAGACGTCGACGCATACCCTGTGTGGCGGCTCACTGCACCGTTCAGCGGGTTCACACTGACGTCTGAGGGTGGTGAGGTGTTGCAATACGACGGCGCGAAAGCGGTGGGTTGGGTTGAGGTCAACACTGATTTGGGGACGATTGTCGACGAGACGAACGCGAATCTTTACGCTGGTCTGGCTGCGGCCCCCCAGTTCTGGACGATTCCTCTCGGGGAGTCTAATGCTGAAGTGCTCGCGCTCGACGCCGTTGGTGGTGAAACGCAGATTACCGTATTCTGGCGTCCAAGAAGTGGGTGATGTTCTAATGCGTCGCGAAGATATTACGGTTGAGGTGCGTGACCGCGATCTGGCGCGTCAGGGTGTCATCACGTCACGTTACTTGCAGTTGACTGCACGCGTCGCTGAGAGCGCTGTTGGCACGTGGGAGATCGCACTGCCAGGGGATCATCCTATGGTGCCGCATCTGAACGCTGAAGGCTCAGGCATCATCGTTACGCAGACGTTGCCAGACGGGACGCCTCGTGTGATGTTCAGTGGCCCAACTGATAAGCCCACACGGAAACGTGATCAGCAGAACGTTGCTGGGTTGATGTCTTTCAAGGGCATCAGCGATGACATTGTGTTGGCCGACGCGCTTGCGTTTGGTGACCCTGCCCGCGAGTCTGATGCACAGCAGACGAGCAACGACACACGAACAGCGATCGCCGAGACGCTGATGCGTGAGTATGTTGATGTGAATATTGGGGTGGGTGCGTCGTCGACGCGTCGCATTGGTCTGCGTGCATACGTGAGCGTCGCCGTCGACGAGGGCCGTGGTGTTGTGATCACTAAGTCTCCGCGCTTTCAGAATCTGCTCGAACTGTTGCAGGAGATCGCGACGTTGAGCGCATTACAGTTCCGTGTTGTACAGGTCGATGATGCGTTGCAGTTCCAGGTGCTTGATCGTAGTGATCGTACTGCTTTGGTGCGTCTCGACATTCAAAATGGGACGCTTAACAGTGAAGAGGTCGAGAAGTCTCCGCCTACTTTGACACGCGCATATGTTGCTGGCCAGGGTGAGGGTGTTGAGCGCACGATTGTTGAGCGTACGAGTGTTGCCAGTGTCGCCTCAGAGTCGACGTGGGGACGCGTGATTGAACGTTGGTTTGATGCACGCGATAAGAGTGATCTGGTTGAGTTGGCGCAGCAGGGTGATGAGGCTTTGGCGACTGAGGGTGCTACGACGTATGTGATGCGAGCGACGACCACTGATTCGACGTCGATGTTGTATGGGGCTGATTGGCTTGAGGGTGACGTTATTAGTGTGCATGTTGATGGTGGTGAGCGTCATGTTCGGGTGGCTGCGGCCGCTGTTGTCATGAATGCGTCTGGCGTGCTCGTGGGTGCTGCTATTGGTGATATTTCTACGCTTGACGAGGTTGCTGCTTTGGAGGCGCGTGTCGTTAAGAATGAGAAACGCATTGATAAGATTGCTCGTAATACTGATGCTGTGCCTCCGTCTGCTATTGCGACGACTCCTGGAACGCTGGCTCGGCGTGACGAGAGCGGGCGATTCAAGGCCGCAGACCCAGCAGCGGCTCAGGATGCGGCGACTAAGGCGTCGAGTGAGGCGGCGGCGGACGGTGCCCAGACGGCGGCTGAAGCGTTCGCTACGAGTGCAGATAACGCGCTAGGCGCAACGGCGGCGACAGCGAACACTCTTGCCAAGCGCGACGGTTCCGGCCAACTCAAAGCCGCTGACGGTGTGGCTGATGATGATGTGGCGACTGTGGGGCAATTGTCCGTTGCGGCCAGCCTTCCCGACGCCGTTGATCTTGACGACTACACCACGCCCGGACTGTGGCACCAGAACCAGAACGCACAGGCCTCGACGGGCACCAACTATCCGGCACCATATGCGGGCCTGCTGGAAGTGTTCAACGGGGCCGGGACTGACGGGTTTGTGTACCAGATGTACACCACCTATAAGGGCAATGGCACCCGAATCTTTAAGCGCGCTTACTACGGCTCCTGGGGCTCGTGGCTGGAGATAGCAGCATACGAAAGCGACACCGGCTGGGTGGACATCAACTTCCGTTCAGGGTACGCGGAGTACAGTTCGTCGGCTGCTTACACCTGCCAGATTCGCCGCATGAATGGCGTGGTCTATACGCGCGGCCTTATGAAAGCCTCGTCAGGGGATATCCCGGCCAACAGCAGCATTACGGTTGCCGACATGCCCACCGGGTACGGATTTGAGCCGGATTACAACATCTATGGCGCAAGCGGGGGTGCCAACTCAAGGTATTCGGCAACGGTGGTGTATACGACAGGCGGAATCGTCGAGATTAGAACCGGCGGGGAGGCCATTCCCTACCTTGGGTTCGGCGGATACTCATGGCCCGCCGCATGACCCCACTCACCCCCCGCGAGGTGCCCTAAATGCTCGCTGACATCCACCGCCGCGATCACCAACCAGGAAGCTGAGGACGAGTAGTGGATATGACCGAAACGCTCATGACCATCGGAGCCATCGCCACCGCCATCGCCGCGATTATCGGAGTAAGTATCTTCCTGGTCCGTGGCATCCGTGCACCCGACTCCACCGACTCAGGAACCTAGGAGGAACACATGGCCATCTACCCCGGCGCAAAAGTGACGCTACTCAG
>LV_Brine_h2_0102DRAFT_1000395_pt1 | contig 15874 bp, 25 predicted proteins | sample LakVidmifraction_3_FD_10600 | JGI IMG/M metagenome (IMG submission 10600)
CGGCGTTCGATTTCGAGATGTCCTAATTCCTTGTCTTCCATGATTTCTCCTTATATAATGTTGTCATAATATAGCTTCGTCTCCATCTTTAACTGCCTACCTTGTTTAGGGGCAACTTTCATAAATACCTCATTAAAGGCTAAGTCATCAAGAATTGATATACCCCCCTCCTCGGCAACTATCACCCAGTCGTTTTTAGATATAGGAAAAGGCTTGCCATCAATAATTGCTTCAATCCAGCTCCCACGAGAAGTAACTGCGCGAGTTTCTGAAGCAGTATTAAGCGCTACTGCAATTCGTTTACCGTTCTTACCTGTAAACTGAACCGACATATATGGGCGCGGTATAGGTAAATATCTTCCAAAAAGAGATCGATCGATTAGCTTAAGATTAATTTTTTTATTAGCCACCTGTTTTGTCCTTATATAATGTTGTCATAATATAGCTTTGTCTCCATCTTTAACTGCCTATTTTGTCCAGCCTTACGCCACGTTTTAAGCCAGCGTACGACGTCTTCAGAAGGTCTTGTAGCGATGAGTATACCAATCAGATCCGAACGTAGAGTTCCATACTTACGACTCATATTTATTCCTCTCTGTTAAGCGTAATGGTACTATCAATCGCCATAATCGAGAAATCGTAGATAAGCGTACCATCACCAATAGTAAACTCTTTTGTTTCACTGAGAGAGCCAAATAAAGAAAGCGCCAACTCGTCGATATCAGCATCAGACACAAGTACCTCGTCAACTAACGCTGTATCTTCGAATGTACCAGTCCAATACAAAGCTCTATTCTCATTCATAATCAAATATATATTAATTACGGAATCTGTAACATCAGCCTCAAAATTGAAAGTCTCACTTTGATAAAAATACTCTCCAGTAAGCTCTTGTGGTTCGTTGGAGTTGGAACAACCAGACAACATCCCAACTGAAAATATAGCGATAACTACAATAGCAGCTTGCTTCTTAAACTTCCACTTAATCATCTTTTCCTCCTTAGTAGTAATATAGCGTACCCCCACTTGGGATCGAACCAAGGACCCGCGGATTAAAAGTCCGCTGCTCTACCAACTGAGCTATAGGGGTAAATAAGCAGTTTTCAGTCATGCTCAGGACGTTTAGCCATTATTTGCGCTCTGTCGTGGCCACACAGGGGTACTCGCTCCTACCCAGGAGTTGCACGATAACACCGTACACGGGCGTCTAGGACAACTTGAGCTTTCGCTACTCTCCTAGCGGAGTCGTTTATGTGAGCAGTTTAAAGGCTTTGCTCAGGCCTACTATCATCGCCCGAGTCTCGTCGGTTGATGGATTGAGTTGAATATACAACTCGTACCCCAGGTGGGACTCGAACCCACACTGTATCGATTTTAAGTCGATTGCCTCTGCCATTGGGCTACTAGGGCTAAAATAAGGTGACTCGGTCGGTGTAGCAACTTCTGGTCCCCGCCCCTACGACGAGTTACCGTGCACGAGTTCTTACCTGTTACTTGACCTTACTCGTCTTGCTGTTACTTCTTTGGAAGGTTGAAAACTAGATTAAAGTTTTCATCAGAATATGTTGAGAACTCGCTGTCAGGGTCTAGAACAAGCCAATCACCCTTATACACCTTAATCCAGACGTCAGAATATGCAGACTTAACACTTACATAGCTACCTCTAGCAACCGCGAAATCAAGCCCTCCGCGTTCAGCCCTCGTCTCTTCATTGATCCACGTAGCGATCACTTTACCGTTCTTACCAGCGAACTGTACTGCGTGATAATTCCTAGGACGAGGCTTAACCGTTTTAATGTCTAACATCTTTTCTCCTTTTGATTTTGAATAGTTACTACATTTACATTGACCACCAAAGCATCTGGTTACTAGATAGTGAAATTCACGGCTGTGTCCACATCGACACAGATCCATTAGTCCCATCGAGTGGTTACCCGGCCATAGAGCTTATGGAATATCTCCGGTTTGCGTGGGTAAGGCTTTTTTCGATACTTAGAGGCCATAGAAACCGTGTCTGGTTCCCAATTAGCTTTAGCTTCCTGCTCTAGCGTCTTCTTTCTAAGCCACATCAAGATCTCCTTTCTCCGGATGGTTAGTATATCTTATAGATGACATAGATTCATACAGTTTTTCGAAACTGTCCTTGTCAAACGGATGAAATATACCATCAACCTCTCGGACGAGATAGTGGCCGACATAGGCGTGTGTCCTAGTCGAGATTCCAGGAACGATAAGATAAGAAGTGGCAGGTAGATATTGACGTTTAAAAGTATCTACCTCACCACCGCACCATTTAGCAGCTTCTTTCATATTTTCATTCGTAAGAAGCATGGCCTCAATTGGCGTACGTCGCTCCCAATATCGCCGGGCGCCCATTACCCCTCCCAAGGCGGCGGCTCTTCGCCGGGACCTTCTACACCAAGTCGGTGTTTTCCGTGACCCTCGATTTTGTGATCGGCATACTTACGCTCAAGTTCGTCCTCTACGATCGTGACATAGAGACTCGACAAATATGCCTTAACGCCAGTCTTACCGTTGATCGGCCCCCACTCGTAGGGATTAATAATAAGATCAGCAGTCTCAACTTCAGACCAGTCAAGAGTGTCGACCATGTCCTCGGTAAGTGTTGTCCTGCCACGGCTCGTAATTAGTACGACGCGAGGGGGACGTCCCTTATAGCTGACTGCAACCTGTAAATATCCCTGCTCATGCTTGTCTTCGTCGTTCTCACGCGGCTTAAGGTAGTGGACATTCCACCCGTCCTCAAACATGGCTTTAGCAAGGGTGTCGTCCAGAAAAACGCAGAAATTTCGATCTCCGGCCCGGTTGAACTTTCCCTCTACGCCTGCAAAATTTCTGAAAGCAAGCTCTACATCTTCTAGCGTAACTCGCTGATACTTATCTACCATTTAAATAGCCTTCTCTCTGGGATCGAAATCTGTAAATTCTCCACGCCATTCGGCACGCTTACTAACTGCTTCGTTATAGGCCTTAAGCGTTCCTAAAATATAACCAGCAAGGATAAAATCTGGAGTACCAGAGACGCTCTCTGCAGAATATCGATTTAACAACGATGAAAGCTCTTGCTCGAGAGCGTGCTTCTTTGGTATCTGCTTTTCTACTGAGTAATTCATTTCAGTCTCCTTATCATGTACTGCCGGAAGAGGGTTGCCGTTCGACTCCCTATTTTCGATCTTCATCTTTTGTCTCCTTCCTCGGACTACTAAGTCCGTACCCAGTCAGTACACCAAGTAACAGGATACCTGCACCAGCAAATAACTCAATCATCTTTTATTCTCCTTTCGTTTGCCGTATGTAATCATCAGAGCCACTCTTTATTGCTCGCTAACGAACCACTCATAGTCTCCAAACTTCGAGATGTTCTCAATAGCTGCATCGCAGAGCCCCTTAAAATATCGCTCATTAACGAGAGACTCTTTACCCAAGCTCTGAACAACCTCCGACTCAAGCCAGTGATAGCCCTTAGAGCCAGTTGCTGCGTAGTAGTTGCCATCCTTTTCACGAACAAGACGACCTCCGCCATCGTTATAGTTGATCGGAGTAAACGAACCCGCTTTCCCAACGAAGCGTAGTGGCTTTGCAAGTGCCATCGGTGTGTCTTCCTCGTTAGGATCAATATAAAGAGCGGTCGTAACCGTTTTTACTTCACACTTATCTCTAAAGGTTAAAGGCTCATGGCTGAATAGAGTCTTAAACACATACGGATGAATAAATTGTGCACCAGTAGCAACCCAGTGCGAAGGCGTCCGTCCAGAGTTTACCTTTGCGACGAAGACCGCTTCGTTGACAAGACAGAATTTCTCATATGTACCCTCGTGTTCGAATATGTACCCGTACTCATTACCGAAGTCCATCACAAACTCGATGATCTCCGGTGTAGCATCCGGAATCTTGATAGAATCAGTCTTAATGTGTACAGCCTTGAAACCTTTTGCCTGAACCGCCTTCTTAAGATCAATCATGAATAAAGCACCACGTTTCGCGACAATGTTGTCAATGTTGCGTGTATCTCGGAAGGCATTATCAAACTTTGCTGCAGTAAGGCCATACACAATATTAATAACAATCTTCAAAGCGTATGAAAGCGCTTCGGCATCTTCAACGTTCTTAAGGTGGGGTTCCAAAATACCACCAAGCATCTTTGACGCGGAAGCATAGTCTTTATGTTTAATAAAGATTCGTGTCTGTTTAAGAGCAGCAAAGTTTTTAGTATATGGACCAAATAGGTCAAGAACTTCGATGGTCGTCGGATGCATAGATGCAATATCTAACACGGCAACATTCGTATACATGCCGGGTTCAGCGTATACATACCCGCCTTCCCCAACAACCTCGTTACGATATGTACTCTTACCGCCCTCATAAATATAACCAGGGAATTGTGCACTAAGCTCTGTGTAGATAAACTTCTCTTGTGGGTTACGATCGCCTTTAAATACGATCTTGGCAGTGTGGCTCTGTGTCGTTGCGTTAACCGGAAGCCCACTCAGTTCAGCAAGAATCTGACGCGCGATGAAGTCTTGTATGCGTGCCTTAAATGTAGCTTTAGTTGATACTACGTCGTTAGAGCAGTAGTCAGCAACAACCGGCCAGAGCTCCTCAGGAACAGGTTGATCCCAGGGAAGACCGAGTTCTTTATGATGAATATTGAGCTCAATCTGGAACTTCTTAAGACCCTGCTTCTTTGAGCTAAAATCGTAAATATCAGCATACGAAAGGTTGTATGCCTCTCCAAATGCTGCAGTTGGTGAGTTGTTGATGAGCTTCTGACTTAACTTAAACAGCTGCTCGTTATTGTACCCCATATAGCGGGCATAGATAATATGATTGTCATAACGCCGGTTGTTGAAGCCAATTAGCCTAAGTCGAAGAAGCTCTTCGATCTCTTGTGCCGTCGGATTGATCATTTGAACAACCGTTTCAGAATCCTCATAGCTCCAGCACACGACAAAGAGATTAGGAAATACCTCAACGTCGTAGAAAGTAATCGGAGACTCAACTGGCGCTTCTGCAACTTCAGATATGCTATCTTCAGATTTGAACTTCATCTGCTGCATCAATTTAATGCAATATAATGCTTGATTTGAACTATTGTTTGCGAACGCAAGGACTCGTGGACGTAGATCTGACACATCATATGGTAGGTTCGAAGAATATGCATCCTCGAGGATCTTATGAATGAAGTCTACACTAGGTTTGGTCCCTGGGTGTATCTCCTTCTCAAGATTTCTTGTTATCAGATCGCGGAGCGCTTTTTCGCTCTTGACCGTATCAGCATTTATCATCTTTTTCTCCTTTAGCGGCAGCCCGCTACTTATGGCGGTGACAGGCACTCCATTACATTTAGACAATTGCCTACGCAACGATGCGTCCCCGGTAAACACCTTAATTTCGATGCCTTCCCCATATATCCGGCTGAGTTCATGAACGTTTCCGTCGAATATATAATGGAGATGGACCCCTGCTCCAGACTTACTGAATTCGGAGTACGTACTAGGCCACTTACTTGCGGCTTCGATGTTTCGTTCCCCTGATTTTTGTCCATCATCGCCTTTCAGGTCAAAGTCAATTACAATATGGTTTAGTGGCGGCTTGACATAGTGCAACCGTGACGTATCAATATCGGAAAGTGTCGTTATAACATCCTTCCAAGGTGACATCGGTACTTCGTTTGGCGTTGCGTACTGAGCCGGTTGATCCGCGCAATCAGTGTCAAAGGCTGAATCAGTATGCTCCATCACTAAAGGAAACGCATGATCCTGCTTAGCTTGCACGGTAAAATGATCAGTACGAAAATCTGTATACCAGCTACGAACACGTACATTGTCTACAACAGCACGCTCTTCGAAGGTTCCGAAGTAGTTCTTCAACTCCTCACGGAACTTATAACGAGGAACTTTAAATTCAATACCTGTTTCTTCACAAAATATCTTATACATGTCATATGCCTGGACCAGTGTTACCCCGCCTTGCTCTTTAAAGACATCAAAATATGCCTCAACGAAGTTCAAGAAGACGTCGGTTTGCAACATCATCTCCATTGGCCTATAGCCCGAGTAGTATTCCTTACCCATAGACCGATACACTTCTAAGCAGTGCTGTGCAACAGCGCCAAGCTCAAAATCAACTTGAGCCAGAAGAGAGTGGTACCTTCGTGTTGGGACTTTATCTCCTGAGGGCTGCACGTCAATAAGACGACGGATAATTCCAGATTTTGCATCCGTAATCTTTACTGCCTTGTTTGTTCCCATAAATAAGAAGCAATTAACTCTAGCCATATAGCTCGGCTTGTACTTCTCGTTCATAGTCATCTCTTCGTGAGATATAATCGAGTTAAGTTTAGTGTTGTCTTCGATCTTAGACAGATCACCATCATGCTGAATCGCCACAAGAGGGTTTGACTTAAAAACCTCTGTAGAAAAGGAATTACTGCTTGATGTTAACGCTTTAGCCTCGAAAGTTGTGTAATATCCATCAAACAGCCGTTGTACGATCTTCAAGAAAGTAGACTTACCAGACCCAGCAGGTCCATACAACACGATAAACTTCTGAATATCTTTTGCGTCTCCCGAGACAATAGCCCCAACTGCCCACTCGAGTTTAGCTCGTTCTTTCTCGTTATAAAGCGTGCTCATTATCTCATCATATGAGCTAATGTCTCCGGCGGCTAAAGGGTATAACAAATGACGACTTACGTAGTCACTTTTCTTAACCTCAGTATTACTGAACGTCAGTTTCTCATCCAGTTGGTGCGAGGAGTCAGAAAGGTGTCCAAGATAGTTTCTAAAGTTTAACCAAGTATTACTACTAAAGTCGCCAAGGTGTTTAACGTGAACAACGCCCTCTTGTCTACCAAGCATTTTTGCTTTATGTTCTTCTAGATCTAAGTCTACCAGACGCTGTACATCATACTCGTCCGTAGACCATAACCCAGCTTCTTCGTCCCACAAAGCATAGAAACTTTTTCCTCGGATCATAAGATCCTTAGACCTAATTACACGGAAGTCAGGATATAGTTCTATCACGTCGTTTTTTGCGCTGCGTTCTTTGATGTTATAGAAATCCACCCCAACCTCCTTTCAGATTAATCACTTGGAGAAATACGAACTACACGAGAAGTAACACCTTGCGTTTTGGCTTCATCTTGTGCTTGTTTTTTAGCATCCTGCTTTCTAAAAGTTCCACTAGAAGGAACGACTGACCAAAAAGAATCTATGTTATTGATTCTAGGATGGTAAACTTCAACTATATAATACTCCTTAGTTTGTCGCTCTGGCTCGTATTCTGCTATTACATCGCTCATTAGTACCTCCTCAAGGATCAATACGAATAACGCGGACTTTACATTGCATACGTTTAGCAATTTTTCTAGCCCGTTTCATGGCTTTTAGCTTTTTAGATTCGGAACAGGCAGGAATACTTGCCCAGAAAGGCAGTACCGAACCAAGTTCTGAGTTAAGATACTCAAATATGTAATACTTGTCTGTTGCGTTTCCTGGTGTTTCTTGATAAGCAAAGAGTTTTTTTTCCATCTGCATCTCCTTTCATAGTTCCGAATGCTCTATCAAATATGCTTGCATCTGATACCAAATCTCGACCTTACGCTGGTCTGTTTTAGCACGTGTTAAAGGAAACATCCCGCCTCGACCTGATTTGGAATATGTCCGATAGACAATGCGAGTTAACACTTCATCTATTACCTGCCGCTCCTTCTCTGAGAACTGACTATCTTTAAAGCGTGAAAGCTCAAGGTTCTTTAGAAATGTGGAAAACCAGAAGTTAGGATCTTTGTTAGACTCAAAAGCGGCTCTTTGAGAAAGAGCAATGAGCATCTCTAATATGGAAGCATCGAGTGCCATCCAATCAGGGTTGTCATCGTCAAACCCGAAAGTTTCAATAAAAGTCCAACGAAGATCCCTAGCATCTTCAACTCGGTTACCGTCGTTTGGAATAAACCATTCAAACTCTCTCTTAAATAAATATTCGCACAACGACCAGTATGTTCTTGCGGGATTGCGATTTGTTACTGGTTGAACGAGCGAGTACAACCACTCCAAATATTGATCATCTAGTGGCGGAGAACCACTCACTCATCATCCCTAAATCGCTTTGGCGAAACCTTAGCATCGTGAAAACCGAGAACCGTCTCAGTATATGAGGTTTGATCCAGAAGCACTTCGAAATCCGTCTCGAGTCGCTCGTTCCGGACGTAGACGACGCTCTTATCTTTAGACTTGTGTCCAAATCTCGTCATATTATCAATGCCAACAGTCCTTTCAATGTCAGGAATAACTTCTTCTCGCTCATCAATGAGCGTGTTATCGCCATCAAAATATGTGACTGTTGACTTGTTATAGATTTTTCCGTCAACAACAATGTCCTGTTCCATGAACTCGTCAATATCTAGCACATATGGATGATCAGGATCACGGGTCTCTACTTCTTCTTCATTTAGACCGTTAACATCATCAAACACGTTGACCGCAACAACCGAATCTTCCTCAGACAAGTCGTCCTCCTCGCTTTCTGGTGCGTCGCCAAGAGTAGTATGTGTAGGAAGTTTAGAATATCCAAGATTCTCAACCGTCTTTACATACGCTTCTCCATGACGAGCTGCAACAGCCTGATCTGGAGTAGAATATATACCCTCCTTACGAGTGACTGAGTAGTGTTCCTTCATCGTATCAATGTCCCGCTGTGCAACATCTGAATAGTAGGACTCAAGCTGCTTCTTAGCGAGCAAATATGCGCCAGCAGCACCAACTAGGAGTCCCGCTGTGAAACTGGAAACTAACTTACTTGTGTTATTCACTTGTTCAAACCTTTCTTGTTGGGGAGAGCCTCTTCAATGTCTAGAAGTTCTTCCAGGAATGGATCGTGCTCTAGCGGTCGAGATGTAAGATGCGGTTTTAAAACATATGGCATCTTAGGCTTTTTGGAAGGCTTTTTAATCCAAGAACCAGGCTTTGGAATATCCATTTGTTTTCTCCTAACGAGGCTTAATTTATTAAATTTTATCCCAAATGACACCATCAACATTGAAATCGACCATAATTCTAGTCTTATCCATGTGGGTGAAATCATAATCTGGCAAGATGCCGTCTAAATTATAAAGGCCGAAATCAACAAAGTTGTCACCACTTTCGTCATCTGTAATAACCCAACCAACAACTGCGCCAGCAGGAGTACGTTCAAAGCCGAGTCGATCATATGCCTCATTCAAAAAGACATGTCCTCGAGAATGAAGAAGATCGTTCAGATAATTCTGTTGCATCTTCAGAAAGAAGAAATTGATATCAGAACTTGAGTTATTCCAGTTATCATTCTTATTCGTGAAATATCGAGCATAACCGAGGGCTTCAGGAGACTCGGTCGTACTCCTTACAAGGCTTTTCTTACCCTTTTCATCCTCGACTTCTTCAGTCTTGACTCCGAATCGGTAATCTCGATCTTTATCCAGGCCAAGGTCCTCAATAACACGCTTACGGTATTGACCAAATGCAGTTTCAATTGTCTTGTACGCAGCAACTAGTGCTACGTTACGCCTCTGCATGATGCCGTGTGCGCCAATGACGCAAGCAGTAGAGCCCAAGCTAAGTGTTACGGCAGGCCCATAGAGTCGCGCCAGGTCAACAGTCAAACCAACATAAGCACGAGTAAGATCTTTATTATATTGAATATCGGGATAGGTTTCTCCCTGAAGCGTTTTTTGCTCACGAACAATGTCAATTTCAAATTTGGCATCGTCAAGAGTCTTATCAAGGTTAAGCGTTGACTTACTTGCCATGACCGCTGATGAAATAAACCCAACAACGCCAACCGCTGTAAGAATTTCGGGGCTATACTTTCGCCCAACAATAATGCCGTGGCCAAATATCTGGGTCCCGACGGCCTTTAGTGTGTTAATATCCATCTTTTTCTCCTTTTAATTAAATTCTGAGGCAGGGCCCCATTTAATGACTGTGCCATGAAGAACATGATCATAAACTTGCAATATGATTAAGTCCTGGTTTTCTCCCATGAGATCCGAGATCGCAGCCTCAGCATCAATAAGTTCATTTTTACTCATTAAGACCTTTACCGTGTCGGGGATGAAATATGAACCAGTACCACGATGTTCCATCTCAGACATAGTAATCAGTTGGAAGTCAGCGCTTTGTGACACGACGACCCTCAGGACATTCGCACGGGGCAGCTAGTTTCTCACTTCCGTGGCAGGTGCATTCCCAGCAATATATACACATTCTTGGATCAATGGCGTTTAGAACGTGACTTTCATGAATATCCACAACTAATCTCCTATTCGATGTGTTCAGTTTTTGGCAGGTCTAACAGGTACCCGTCACGAGTCCGGATAATTCTAGACCCACGCATATCATACCAGCCATAGTTATTGTCTGTGAAATCGGGAGTAATACCGACAAGGTCGTAAAGATCCCCGACATTAGCTACATCATATTGATCGATTAGATCGCCAAGCCGCTCAAGTACATCCTCAGCTTCTGGGCGAGTTTCAAGGACAATATCCCTGAAGTCATGAGAGGCACGATTCTGGTGACTAATATCGCGGCGTGGCTCTGGACGATCGTGCATCCGACTGTAGTTAGTAAAATTTGAGCGGGAACCAGACCTTCCTCCGCGAGAAGAGGTTCGGTTAGACTCACCATAAAGAAGTCGCTCTGCTCCTTGACTTGCTACGTCAGAAAGTAAAGATTTAAGCGCTGGAACAAACACCTCTTGTACAAGGTATTCGCCGACACTTCGTGCGTCGTCTCCCGTAAACATCTCTTTGATCTTCGATCCGAGAGACTTCTTACGCTGAATAACTGACCCAGTAACAACCTTTTCCTGCTTTACACGCTCGGCTGGTTTTTTTACACCAGGACGTGTGGCTTTTTCTTCATGTGACTTATGGCTATTTGGTGGGTAATCAATCGGTGTAGCTTTTCGACGATTGCTATTTGGACTATCTCCGTTAACTTCAGGCATGGTGTTCCTTTTTAAAATTTAGTTGTTGTGCGGTTAAGTTCACGGAATATGACCCAAACGAGCCACCAGCCGCCAGTAATGACAAACATAAACAAATCAAATATGGCATGCCAAAACCGATAATTACGCTTCATCAGAGCTCTCCTTTTCAGTGGCCATGTTGTCTGGCTTTTGAGCCACCGGCGGATCAAACTTCTTGACAACATCGTCAATCTCAGAACGCACAAAGGTTTGTGCTTGCTTGACAACGATTCCGCTTACAACAACACCACCAAGCTTGACTGCAAAGCGGCTATAGACCCGCAGGTCCTCAGGCGTACTTGCCTTAATGGCATTACCAACAACCGCACCAACGCCAATAGAGACGGCAAGTTCGGCAAGACTCTTAAAAATATCAAGCTTTTTCATCGTAGTTTCCTTTCAGAGGGAAAAATATAGGCCGTTCATTATAGGCCCAGTTAATTGTGCGAGGGTGTAGGGCGCCTTTCACCTTGGGGGTAAGTTTTGGCGGTCGTTTAAGATCAGAGCCTCCATTAAGGCTGACCCCCTTTTACTAATGACTAGTTTTGAGGTGTGTTACCGGCCTGTCCCCAGGAGTCAGGCTTAAACAGCGGTTCGCCAAGAGCCTTTTTTGCTTCTTCTTCTGACGTTGTTTCTACTGAAGGTTCAGACCTAACATGCTCTGGAGGAATGGTTCCTTGTGCCTGCTCACGAGCAATCTTTTTACGGATATCAGCCTCCATAGCGGCAAACTTAGCCTCCTCATCGAAAACATTTTGAGTAGGTGTCTCTATTTGTGTAGGCGTAGATCCAGGTCGTGCGTCCGTAGCCGGTTCATGCCCGGGACGGAAGCCATCTTTACCTTCTTGCTCCGAGCTAGATTTTTCAGCCTCAGCAACTAGGTCTGCCGGGAACACGGCATTAACAAAGACCGCAGCAGCGTTAGCGTTGGTAACAAGCTCCATGAAAAATACATCATAGGCCGCAGTATCCTTAAATGCCTGGGAAATCTCTGGAGACTTAGCAAAGCTCTTGCCGTCAGGAGATCGAACGCCATAAGAGGAAAGAATCAAGCCCTCAAAAACTTCCATGATCTCCTTACCCTTTTCGGCCTGAACGACCCGAGTAAGACGTTCTTTGATTCCGCCGTCTTCAGAGACATCCATCTTCACGATTTCAGACTTACTAATGTTGAAATAGAAGTCTTCTTCGTGTTCAGCATCATTGAAATCGGTGTATTTAATAGACTTTTTGTACATAAAAGTTCCTTAATGTTGGGTTAGATAGAAAATATAACAAGCATTAGGATGCTGTATTTGTTTCTGGAATTTCGAACTCCGTGTCCCGCGCTTCGAGAATATCCAATGCTCCGTTAAGCGCCTTCTGAACCAGAACAAAAGTAACAGCAACACCCGCAACCGGAATGCCAATGCGGATAGCATTACTGATGATGACATCTTTGTTTTCGCGAACGGTGAAAATAACGGACTTAATGCGATTCATGATCTTTCCTTTCAGAGGAGTTTTGTAAATATGCGAAAACAGAAGCCCTTGTGGGGGCTCCTGCTTCAATCCAGTTACTCGGTCGTCTTCTTGGGGGTCTTCTTGGGCGTGGTCTTCATAGGCTCAGGAGGGGCGAGGTCCTCTATTGATGCTTCCTTGTTGCTGAAGAGCGTGAAGATCTTGTATCCGGTTACAGCAACTGCTGTAACGAGACCAACGACCAACAAACTCTGAGCAACTACGGTTGCAGTGTTTGAGGTTTCGGTTTCTGAGGTTTCGATTGTATCGTCCATGATGTATTCCTTTCAGAGTGAATATGTTACTGGGTGTCATACTAGGGCTTGTTTTCGTGCGAGGCTAGAAGCCTTTGTAATATCCATGAATAGGACCAACCCGATAATCTATCGAGAGGCACGGCACCCCGGTAGGCGTGAGCACTGCCGAGAATATGATGTCCATGACTTGGTCTGAACGCCATCCAACTTCCTCACCAAGAGCGTTTGATGATAAACCAAGCATGTCATAGAAGTCATTTAGCGAGACATAGACATTATCAATAAGAACCTTGTTGATGTCGTTCTGTGCTTTACGGATTGTTTCCTTGTCGCTCTTAAAATATCGTCCGGACAACGACTCATAGCATAAAATCTTGTCATCGTCATCAACTAGAATATCTGCGTCATTAGGCGGATTATTCTCCACACGCTTCTTAGCTATGTTATCGTTGATCAACTGGTCCTTCTTTTCCCCAAGCACCTCAATGACGTTGCCTTTATAGTCGTTGAATGCGTTCTCTGTGAGGGAATACACACTCATTAAAGCAGCGTTCCGACGAGTATTAACCGCCTGTGCCCCAACAATGAGTGAAATAGTTGACAGGCCAACTGCCGCCGCGGGAATATAGGCTCTCCACGTAACCTTGACATAGTCTAGCAAGGATAGCTCATTTGCCAGACTCTTCTCAACAGCTGTGTATTTATTGTCACGAGGCTGCTTGGCCCACTCGGTTTGCCTACGATGGCGTTCGTATTCGACGTTACCTAGTGCCTCTGGCGTTGCACGGACGGCCAAAACAGTAGTACTAAATACCCCAGTGACAGCCATTGCTGACATGATTGCTGGCGAATTATGTACAACGAAGTGTTGTAAACCCTTACCTAGCTCGGTGATGTTCATTGGGTCTCCTTTCAAGAGTTAAAAAAAGAGAAGTAGAGACTTGGTGCCTTACGGCTTGTTATGCGACTATCCTCCTTTACGTTGATTAGACGTAACATATATTGAAATATGCGATAGCCGTTTACTCTCTTCTCATTATAGGGCTGGTTAATCCTGCGAGTGTTGCTTGACCTCAAAAAGAGGTAGGTCTTTCTTTTCAAAAGACTTTTGTTATGGCAAAAAACGAGGGGACGAGCGCGTTAGCGGCTACACTCCTTTCCGTCGTTAGACGTGATGGCATTGAAGTCTACATCGTAGCAAGTTTATCTCTCTCCTCAGTATAGGGCCGGTTAATCCTGCGAGGGAAAACGAAAGCCCTTGTTTAAGGGACTCTCATTTTGAATCTTTTTGGATTGGTTTATTCGTCTTTGAGCTTACGTAGGATAGCCGAGGAGACGATGGCAACGATGACAGCTGAAACAATCCGAAGGCCAACCTGCAGGGCAAAGCGCCGAGCAAATCTAACGTTCAGTTCTTCCAGTTCTTCCTTGGACATCGCCTGAATGGCGGCATACGTGATAGCGGGGTTCGACATGATAATTCCTTTCGTAGGGTTCATACTAGGGGTTGTTAATCCTGCGAGGGAAAAGTTTAAGCCTTGTGAAAAGAAGCAGCACACGTACAAAGACTTTGTGGGCCGTTGTACGTGTGCTGCGCTTTTAGAGTGTTACCTTTTTAGGGTAGTGGTTAGAACTTTGACTTGATGACAAAGCCTAAGGCTTTCGACGTAACGACGTGTGCCTTCTCAAAGCTGAGGATTAGAATGATTCCTGCTAAGTTACCAGCAATAGTCAGAACAGTGTCCGGGCTAATACGTGGATTAGGCTTTATTTCGGGCCTAATTTCGTACAGCAACGTTAATGTCTTGACTAAGTAGGTATACTCAGTAGAGTCAGGTTCTTCGTCCTCCATCTTTTCAAGAATGCGATCAATCGCCTTGTCTAGGCGGGTTGGTTCGTTATCAGTTGTGTTGTTTAACACGCTATTCCTTTCAGAGGGGTGGTTCTCACTATAGTGCGTGTTATTCTTGCGACGGAGGCGTTACTAAAGGCTTCGAGACCTTGAGTTTTAACTCACGCTTACCCTTTAAATCTTCCAGAGGGCCATCCATTTCAAGCCGATACGTCTCAGTCAATGGGTCTTTTTCATCCACAACGAGCTTACCATCATATTTAGAAGGACCGGTGTTGTACACCTTAGTACTAAGCCCGAGGATCACCCCAAGGAAAATATCAATTGCCGTGATTGTACCGATAACTTCCTCACCGTAACCGAGACCCCAGATTCCAGCCAGCGCAAAATATAGAGTGCCAAGCGCTGGGAGGTAATACTGAGCAACCGCCTTTAGACGGTTATAGATCTTATCGCTCATAGAAAATAAGAGCTGTGTTGCTTTGCTATCCATCTTTTTCTCCTTTTTTCTCTTTTTCTCTTTTATCGGAACCTTATAACTATATAAACCATAAGTAATTGGTAACGCTTCCACATCGACTATAACTTTGCTAACGAGACCGTTTCCTCCAAGTTTTATATATGGATCACAGAAGTACTTGATATAATCCTCGTACTCGCCTTTAGTAATAGAGCCTCGATTGATATATGTAACCCCTAGCTCCACGATCCGATAGTGGGCAAGACCAAGAAGAAGCTGGGCTGTCGCGCCACGATCTGTATCTTTCTTCATTAAATATGCCCAAAAACCCGACGAAGCACCAATAGAGGCAAATGCTACAATAAACAATTCTAAACGGTAATCCATAAGGGCTCCAAAAGTTAATTCATGAGGCGGCTGGTTTCCAGACGTCAGATGTTTTACCATATGGAACACCGGGGTACCACACGTCGTTATACTTACCATAAAAAACACCAAGCCATAGAAAGCCTTGGCTCCTTACATAGACCCCGGCAAGCGTAGTTGCTGAGCGAACAATCGAGTCGGAACTATTACCTCCTACATTTTTAACATAAGCTTTAAAGTAATATCTGGTTCCCGGCAATAAATCGCCTCTTACTACTGTGCCACTATACGGTAACCATATCCATGGCGCCCCATAAAAGTCAGAACGATTTGAATATTTGTAATATCTTCCTGTGATCGATGAGCCACCATCCCACGCATCAGCGATGTCGAAAGTCATCTCCGTAT
>LV_Brine_h2_0102DRAFT_1000397_pt1 | contig 15855 bp, 32 predicted proteins | sample LakVidmifraction_3_FD_10600 | JGI IMG/M metagenome (IMG submission 10600)
GGGATTACCCTGTGGTATACGGGAAGCAGTCTGCCTTATATGGTGCTCACTTATAAGACTGGAGTTTTCAATAATTTCCGACGTCACATCAACTTCGTCTGCCATGTGTACACCATAACAAAGTGATAAAAAGACCCGCTATTAAGCGGGTCTTGTCATTAAGGTTGCTGTGTTTAGCCTTGTGGCTGTCCAGCGGCCCAGGGAGGCATACCGTTACCAGCTTGCGCGGGCTGCTGTTGGGGTTGCGCTGGTTGTTGAGCAGGTTGCTGCCAGGGTTGTGCTTGCTGTGCTGTGTCATGCTGTGGCTGAGCAGGTTGGGTTTGAGCAGGTTGCTGCCAGGGTTGTGCTTGCTGTGCTGTGTCATGCTGTGGCTTAGCAGGTTGGGTTTGAGCAGGTTGCTGCCAGGGTTGTTGCGCTGGTTGCTGCTGTGTCTGTTGCGCGGGTTGTTGGGTTGGCTGCTGTGCTGGCTGCTGTGCAGGTTGAGTTCCAAAACCGGCAGGCATACCGCCAGCTGCTGGAGCAGAACCGCCACCTGTGGTAGCGTTTGCGTTTTCGTAAGACTTGATATCGTTGTTTGCTTCATACCCGTCTTTCGCAGGGCGTACAGCAACTTTAATCTTCATTGGCTGACCGTGGAGCTGCTGGCTGTCCTGCAACTGCATAACACTAGTGGCGTGGCAGATTGCGGACAGTTCCCCGTATGCAATTTCCTGTGCAACGGGGTTCGCATTGCGCAAGTTCAACCGAGCGTAGATTTTACGGTTTGCATATTGTCCTTCAACAATATTAAAACGCAATTCCAGGAAGGTACCTGTACCGTCTTTCGTAGGTTTCATTTCAGACTGGTCAATCATTGCGGAATACCAATCCGCGGGAACCGGATCTGGGTTGCCTGTATTTGGTGCAACCTGTGACGCGTCAAAGTTTAACTGGGCCATTTCTTAATCTCCAAGGATTTTGTTAAAAACATCTGTCAGGAATGGTGGTTCGAGTGAAGCTAGTGATCCCGACCGGTCCTTCGCTTCATACTGCATGTCAGGTTGAGTTTGTAAAAACCTGTAGCTCTCCCCCTGTGGTGTTTTGTTAATGCCCAAGCGGAAGACTTCATCATAGAAGTAAGACAGCTTAAACCCTAATTTGGAACCGGGCATGGATGGTCCATACTTGACCACACCATGCTCGTCCTTTTGTGGTTCCATTTTAGCACTCATGTAAACGTGCTTACTAGATAAGTCCCGAAACAGCCTTATAGTGGTTTCCATCTTTTCAATGAGCTCACCATACGCTTGACGCGGGTCTTTAACTTGTCGCTTTGCATTGTTAAGGACAACTTCTGCAATTTCGGAAAGGGAGTCCAAACAAATGGTTTGAAACTGCTGTGCTTCCGCACTACGGGAGCACCAGTTATAAGCATCGGTAAGGTCATCAACTGTTTGGATTTGGATGATAGGCATGTTGTAACACACGTTCGGATGGTTAGCGCCAAACATGCGTTCCAGGTTTTTGCGTTTAAGTGACAACAAACCTGACTCAGCGGACAATACCAGCGGAGCGGGTGCAGTAGCACAGAGGACGGTTTTACCCATACCAGCTCCGCCATAGATTAAGGTTTTAACGCCCGTCACTTTGCAAGCCTGTTCCGATGTTGTAAATTGTAAGGCCATGGGACCCTCCTTTTTTAAGCTTGTTAAATGCTACAGGCAAGCCCGCTTCAACACAAGATATTTTCACGGTCTAACCCATGTCAACCAGATCGCGTAGACCCTGGAAAGTAGGGAAGCGTGGTTTATCCTTAACACCCACTGGAAAGAACTTGAACTTACCCGTCTCGCCTATTAACTCGTTCTGGTTTTGAAAGTAGTGCTTCCGCATAGCGTGTGACATTTTACCAGGAGAGACTTCAATGTGGTCACCCTTCCGCAGTACCACACGTCCCCCGAACACTTTTGTTTCAAGTGCAATACCTTGCAGGGTGCCTACCATACCATTCGGAACCATGTTTTCCGCTAACGTGCTCCGCTCTGCGTAACCGTTGGGATTTGCTTTCTTGACGTTGTTGTTGGTGTTACCCTGTACAATACCGGTGATCTCAAACTCGCTGTCCATAAAGCGTTTAAGGCGGAGGTAGTTACCCTCGCGAACAGTGCTGCGCCCATACTTATACCCGCCATTGGGATCCCGCAGTATTAACCCCTCGTAGCCTTGCTCAATGTAGGCAAGCTCAGCGGCTTCAAGTTGCATACGGTTATGGACAACCTGATAAGGAATAACCCACAATCGGGCACGCAAGGAGGGATCACGATGATGCAGGTCTCTAACCTTCTCAACTAACTGTGCGTAGCGACGTTCATACGGTTCATGGTTGTTAACCCCGTCAACGACGTAATCAAATAGACACCACTTAGTCTCAACGGTTCCCTTAATGGTACCGAGGGCGCTTGTGGTAACGTTACAGATTTCAGATCCCGTAATCTTGTCAACTACCATCTCCCCGTCAAACCCGTTAAACCAAGGGTCACTGAAGAACTCAGTGTTAAGGCGGTTCTTGAATTGCTTACCGCTGCGCCCGACCAGGCGGTCGCTAACGTTAAGCCCACGCACTCCGTCAATCTTTGGGAACAACATGCAAGGGTAAACCAGCTTTTCAACGTCAACGTCACATGCCAATATGGGTTTCATTATTCGCCAGCCTTAAAGGTTAAGGTTTTCTGGAAGCTTGATTGCTGCACTTCGCATTCCTCCAGCTTACCATCGTTAATAAAGTACCGGTTAAGCAGGGTATTAAGAATGCGGATGCCAAGGGTGTTCTGCTCGTGTAAGCGTGCAACCACTTCCATGATCTCCCTAACCACAACCTCCTTCTGTACGTCAGGGAATAGTTTTAAGTACATCTTCAGCAAGCGGGAATTCAATAGTGTGTAATACATGGATTCAAGGGACAGCTTCTTCATGTTGTAAATTAAACCAACACGTCCCAGGAACTCAGTTTTAATACCGAAGTCCCGCAAGCGGTCAAGGGACAAGTCGTCTTCCCCATTAAACGCACCTGCAAACACGAACAGCACCTTGTCCACGCATACGTCAACATACTTGCCATAATCCCCGTATACACTGGCGCTACGGCTCTCCACTACCTTTAGGAACTCATTCTGAACCCCGTTAGTGGTTTCGTGCGCCAAGTGGCTGTTGCTGTTACCGCTAATAAATAGCTTATCAAACTCGTCCACGAATATCATAGTGAGGCCGGTTGCTTTATTTGCAAGCGGGGACAACGCTTTGGACAAGCTGTTGCCAGATGTTCCTTCCTTAGTTAACTGAGCGGCGTTAATCTCAAGGAAGTCCACTTCGTGCTCTTCAGCAAGGTGTGCAGCGACATGTGACTTTCCTGACCCGCTGGGGCCAGTAAGTATAAAGTGAGGTCTAATAGAACCCTCTGACGCTTTGTAAATCTGCATCACACGGTTCAATTGTGTAAGAACCAGTTCTTGTTCCTTAATCATTTAAGAACTCCTTGATTTTGTTTATGCGGTACTTGTCACGGGCAAGACGCATGTTGGCGCGTGCTTTCCTATCGCATATCGAGTTTGTAACAAAGCGGGCCGCTTCATTGTTGGTGTGACCTTTTACGTGCTTAAATGTTGCCATCACCTTGTTGTCAAGGGTAAACAGGGTGAACCATTCTACGAGCCCCTCTTCTTGCTTGGTAATGTTTCGCCTCTTAAATTCAAAGGCGTCAATTGCAGCTTGACAGTCCGTTTGCAGTAATAGCTCATCCCCTTCTTCAATTAATCCAACTTTGCGTGCGACGTGAAGTGCGTTATTAAGCGCCATCATTTCTGCTGCAATACTATTGACAGCATCAACCCGCATAATACCGTCCCCGCCACGCTTGCCCCGACCACACGCAATCCAAAAACCATAACCCGCTTTCCCTGTATCGGGACAGTGGGAAGCGTCTGCAATTATGGTTACTCTCATGTTATGCCTTCCTGTTTTTTGCAGGTAGTACAATTTCCAAACTGGGCGAGCCCGGTTTAATAATTAGACACTGCTCAAACAAGTGTTTGTTATCCTCGCCCAGCTCACGGTACTTCTTAAGAACAAGGCTGGGCTTGTACTGCACAAGCTCGTCAGGGTTTACACCCGCTTCGCGCATCATATCCTTAATAGCACCAAATGCACCAGGATCAATTTCACGTGTTAAGCTGTGCTTCCCTTTTAGGACGTAACCGTCTTCCATCGCGTAACTGTTGGTTCCCTCTTTAGGGTCAGGGAATGCAGCGCCAAAGATCTTTTTGCGCAGTACCATTTCAGACCCTCTTAGTGCTTTGAGGTTATCGTTCATTTCATACCACTTTGCAAGATCATCCTTTGTAAAGGTGTTCTCCGGAACTTCAGTCATTGCATTGTGCCTCAGTGCTTTTCAGTGGTTTCGGATTCCTGCATAGCCTCTGCTTGTTCCGCAGTTACCGTAGAGAACGTCACCGTCTTTGTAGCAGGGTTTACTTCAACCCCTATGCCACCCATACCGTCCGCGTTTACAACGTCAAAAGGTAGCGTTACAGAGCCGCCTTGCTGGTTAACAATACGGAAGAGCGCAACGTTTAGGATTTCTTGTCGGCTTACCTCTTCAACTCGCTTATCCAGGCGCTTCTGTGCAAGTGCTGCAAGCGCTACAGCAATTTCATCTTCTATTTGTGGCATGGTTATTCCTTGTCAGCACGTAAACGCGCATCGAGATCCGAATAGGTCAGCTTGCTGTACCGTTTGCTCAGCTTGCTGATGTTGTTTGTAATTGCGTCACGCTTATGTATACCGGATGCCCTGTAATAGGCGTCCAAAGCGTTTCGAAGTTCTAGCAGGTGGGATTCAAGAATGTGATCCAAGGCAGGGTTGTTGTATACAACAATTTTCTTCACAAGGTCTAACACTTGACCGGAAGTAATAACCAAATATGTCAACGCCTTGCCAGTTGTGGATATTGATTTCTGAACTGGGTGGATAAGCTGTGCAGAGCAACATTGGCGCAACCCTTCGAAATAGAACTCAATATCACCAAGCTCTTCAACTCTGTTTTGGTCGTCCTGAAATTGGTCAGCAAGTACCAGCTCGGAAACCTCCCCGCTTATACCGACCGCCATGTGCAGGACGTGCGCAGTTTCAGCTGTCATTTGTGCAACGATATCAGCTCCTGGTTTAACCAGTGCGCGAACCAGATCCGTGTGTGACATCATAATCAAACCCTCTAACGTGTTAATGTGTTTACTACGGAAGCAACTGTACTACACGCTTCACCTGTATGCAAACGTAAACTTCTGATTATTTGTCTACGTTTAGGATACGGAAGCAGCGACCGTGATAACCGTACAGTTCGACAGCCTTATCCTTGTTGACCTCCATAATGTTACCGCTGTCGATTGCCGTTTTTAAGGTATGATCCAAAGCCATTGTTGAACCCATACGGTAGTTGACAAAGCACTGCACTTGCTGAGTTCTCTTGCCAAGATACCCTCGCGTAACAATACCATCCGCAACCATACGAGGGTCTATCTTATAACTAACAGCAACCTTTCCTTTTATAAAGTCACTGAAGATGCTTACCAACTTGAGGAACCTGGAACTGTCATCAACCCCAACGTCGCCACCCTCTACTTTAGCAAGCAATGATTCAGCTTCCTTTATAATAAGGTTAATTGCCCACGTTGCATGGATCTTATTAATGGTGGGCGAAATGTGGTTATCTGATGCAGCCAGGACACCGGATACCCTTAACGCTTTAAGGTGCGCACGGTTCCAGATTTGCCTAATGCTTTCATTCCCGCCAGCTTCCCTTATACGACCGTCACAATACAGGTTAAACTCGTCCAGCATGTTCTTCGGTTCAGGGTCAAACCGTATTTGTATGCAGCTTGCTCCGGGGCTGGTAATGATGCCCATTGCATGTGACGCGATGCCCATTAGGGTGTTGCTAATTTCCAAGGGGACTTCCATCAGTTGTTCTTTGTTCTCCGCAGGTCGTTCCCCTAAGTATTCTATGATATTAAATCGGGATAGGAAACCGTCTTCCATCATTGCAGGTGTTAACGCATTATAAAAGGTTCCAGGTGTCGTTTCACCGATCATGCTGTATGCAATAGCGTTGACCGCTGCAACGTTCTGTTCTTTGTTGGAGTAGCTTATACCGCCCACCACAGACGCGGCGCCTGACTTCTGGTATAGGTTAGTCATAACCGTGCGCAACTGTTGCATAGGCCCGTCCCTGTGGTCGTCTGCCATGCGGGACATCTTGCGACCCCACTCGCCCATGACGTTAACGAAAGACGATTGCTCCCCTGTACCTTTAGTAAGTGCAGGTCCAGAAGCGTAATCCGTAAAGTTAACAAAGGGGGATATAATCTGACCACACGCACTCCTTAACAGGTGCCCGATACCGCTGTGCATTGCTTCCTTCCCAATAGCAGAGCGGGCGATAAGTATTATGTAAAGATTAAGACCCGTCTGGCCCACGTTGTACGCCTTACCCGTCATCCCAGCCATAAGACCAAGCGCTGCAACAATAGCAACCTCTTTCACCGGTCGTGGTGCGCTTTGATAAATGAAACCAGCAATGGCACCTGTTAGCCCAGGGGGCCAGTCCAACCCGTCAACCTCGGGAGGTTTAAAGTCAACGACGTTGGGTTTACCCTTGCTATGTTGCGTCTGGTCAATGCTTTGCACCATGTTCTTCACTGTCGGGCTGTCCTTGAGCGAAGATTCGTTGCCATCTATCTTTGCATTGCTTAGTAGTGCAAGCGCTACCGCTTCCCCGTGTGCAGTGCTGGAAGCTTCCTTTTCCTGCCGTCCCCTTATTATCTGCAACGTCCTGTCAAGGTACCTGTCGTCGCGTACAGCTTTCTCCCGCTCCCCTAATGCTGTCTGGCGGAATATGCGTCTACACTGTGCGTTGCTCTTGCTGTAAAAGGTGAGCATTGACATCAATGCGAGGTCTGCTTCGGATTGGCTTGGGAAGTTAAACTGTTGCCATGCACCTTTGCACAAGCTTATGAACTTATCCTTGTTGGAAGCGTTTAACGCGATCTCCCATAACTTCTCATCCGTGTAGTCCGGTTCAACCTCGCCAAGCGTAACCGCTGCACCTGCAACACCGAGCTCCCGTGTAAGGTTCTGCAGTATCATGTCCCCGTTTGCAATGGGTAACTGACGCGCCTCCCGTGCGGTAGGTATTGCAACCCCGTTCAACACATGATAATCCACAAGCGACACAGGTCGCCCCGTACAGACCATAAAGCGCTCACGTGAGTAAACCTCAATACCCTTGCCGCGCCTGCCTGCTCCTACGCTACCTTGAACCCATACATGGAGACCCTTGCCACTGGTGCTGAACTCGGCGTAGGACTCAGCGAACTGCACAATACCGGAATAGAAGTTGAGCTGTGTTGTTGTGGTTAAAAGCTCTTTGGAATAGGGTTGCCCCTGTGGGTCCCTGCTTTCAACATCCTTAACGTCCATGTCTATGCAGGTGTAAGGATCATCCTCCGTTATAATGTATCCAACGCCTACGCCGTGTTCCTTGGCATACGTGCAAGCGGTTTCAAAGTTAAGCCAAGGACCTGCAATAGGACTGGCTCTATATAACCCGCTGTTGCCTGCGAGGTAAGGTGCTTTGTCAGGACCAGCTAAACACCACTGAGCCCGCTGTTGCATCTCGACAGGCAAGCGCCACAAATCTGCGCCAACCAGTGAGGTCATGCAAGCTCCCCTCTCCGTGACGCAAGGCAAATCTTCCAAGCGGCAAGAAAGGGTGCCACATGTTTACGCTCCCAAATGTACGCACGCACGCCGCGCACCATTACAGCATCGGGCAACATTCCGCGGCGCCTTGCTGATAGTATTGCTGACCGGTCAACCTTTAATAAACGCTGGATTTCAGAGCTGGTAATATACAGGTCGTCAAACCGCTCCTGTGTAGTTTGTATATCGGGCATCTTGCTTTCCTTTGTTGGATAGGAGGGTATGCTTTAGGTAGGTGAGCACTATAGCGCGAACCGTTGGTTTATCGCAACTATACAAAGTCTTTGCGAACCGGTTTGCGTTGACGCTTTGCTTCAAGGTGATCTGCTTGCGCTGCCTTAACCTTTTCCACCCATTGGGACAGCTCTTTGTCCGCAATGCCAGTCACCTCAGTGATCCGCTGGTTAGCAAGCGCAAGTTCATTCGCTTTCCATTGCTCCACCTGCTCCCGTACCTGTGCCCGCTCACTGCAGATTGATAAGAACGCTGACCATAAGGTCTTCATGTTGTCGTTGTGTTGCTTGCACGCTTCCACCCACTTGCTGTGACCGCTGTTGGTTTCTTTTGGCTCAGCTGCCACCTTTTTAGGGCGCCCGACTTTTGGAGCTGTGCTTACTGCTTCGTGATTACCTTTCCAATCCGAGGGTCTATTAGTTTGGGACATGCAATCTATACACAGGGTTAACAGCTCACGCATACGAGGGTCGCTGTAGTTCCAAACGTGCTCACCGCCAAAGTGTTCAAAGTAACGGTCGGGGAATGCAATTTGCATTGCAATGTGGCTCATAAAGAAGTAAGGCGCACCAGCAACGTCTTCAATGTCCTTAATATCATAATGCGAATGGATTGTGTTGGGTTCAACGACCACCACATAACCACAATCTGCGGCGTATTTAAACAGTGCGAGCGCTTCGTCACTGCCATGGTATAGAACGTCCCGCAATATCTGATCCGGTTTGTCCCGCAATGCAAACGCAAACCCCTCCTCGGGGTCTTGCTGCATACGGTAGAAGTCCGCGCTGAAGTAGGGTGTGTTTAAGTTCTTAATGACGTCAGTCGCTTGCCCGTGGTTTAATCGCGTATTCATTGGAGATCTCCGTGTTTGGTGTTTATTAAGCATACCCTATATGCAGGGGGCCTACCAGATAACCCCTCCCCCGAGTCCAGGGTAACTAAGTGGTAGGAAAACAATCTTTTCCCCCTTAGTATGTTTAATTATTTTAGATAGGGTAGAGAGAGGGGAGGGGGGCTCATGGGGGATCCCCCTATATAGGGTATTAAAAAATAATTATTATGTAATACCATTTATATATAGTAAGTAGTGTGTATAAGCAGTGCTGTTGCTAGGGTTAGGGGTTGCATGAAAGTCAGCTGTAAGTGCTAAACGGAGACGCGACTGGTGTGCTTGTCCAGGAGGGGGAGGGGAGCCTGGTGGGAGGGGGCCGGGGAGGTAGCTATTAATGGCAAGGTCCGAAAATTTCATAGTAAGCGGATTGTACCCGAATTTACTGCAAATTAATTCAATTTAGCTGTTGCGCCTGGGTCTGATAGGTCGTAATGTGTGCGCATATTGTTACTAAACAGCACGGGGAATTGGACATGGACTACCAGTCGGTAATGAAGATCAGCAACGAGATGAACGAGACTAACGACTGCGCCGTTCGCGCTTGCACCATCGCAAGCGGAGTGGACTACAAGGAAGTTCACGAGCTGTTTAGACTGCAAGGTAGAGCCAATCGCAAGGGTAGCAACCAAGAGTGGACGACACAGGTGATGGAGCAGCTAGGTTTCAAGCTGGAGGATGTCACCCGTGCTGTGTTCCGTCAGTGTGGTAAAACGGTCAAAACCGTATCTCGCAACCTTGCTGGCGGTCCTTACCTGATACGTGTACGCCGCCACATCCTGTGTCTCACGAATGGTGTTGTGCAGGATTGGACAGACGGCAGGCAGCACAGGGTTATTGAGGTGTTGCGTGTGGTTAATACAAACGCACAAGTGGCGCTCGAAGTACCGGTACAGCGGCCCACAGCGAGGGTACTGGTACCGGTAGCTCCAACGCTTATTCCGTTCCGTGTTGGTCGCAACGTTAAAAGCCAGATCCACGGGTTAGCAAACGAGATGTGGAAGGCAGCGGGTGCGCCCACTGACGTTAAGGTGCTGCGCAAGCTGCGGAAGGTAATGATGGACGTTATGGAGCAGCAAGGTATCAAGCGCACGACCGCCAGCACCGAGCTTGGCCAGTGGCAGAAAACTATTTTGTAAAAGGATGGATATTTCGCTTGCGTCCATGGAAGGATGCGTCTAATGTACGTCCATAGACATTAAAAACACCCAACGGAAAGGAACATACCATGTCCAAGCTATCTTTCTTCGTAGTAGAATTCGACGGTACCGAGAACGGTCCTTTCAAAACCAGTAAGCAGGCAGCCAGCTGGGCTGACAAGAATGATCTTATCGCTTTTGAGTCACTGGAAGCAGCGGATGCACACGTTGCAGCGAACAACCTTGTGTTGAAGGACTTTAATAACCTGTCGGTAATTATCCAGAAGTAATTGTGGTTAACCCACCAACACAGCCCCGCAAGGGGTCCCGGAGATTATATGAGCTGGCACCATTGCGAAGCGTGCGAAGCTGATAACGACATGCCCACCATAGAGCAGGTGATAACTGATAGCTGGTCTTGCTGCCAGTGTGGCACGCCTATCGGTATTGGGCAGTATGAGCAGGAGACTGTAATGACGGAGCTGTACGAGCGGTTCCTGTTGCTGGAGCAAACGGTCAAAACCCTTTTGGATAAAGCAGGGGAATCCAATGTACGGAATTTATGATAGCAAGCTGCACACACTGGTTGAGCGTAACCTTCCAGGGGATACAGTAAGCACCCTAATTGACACGTTACGCTCTAAGTACCCTGGCGCAACAGGCGAGCGCTTTGTTATCGTTAAGCAGGTTGACGAGGGCTGGTTATGCACTGAAACGGTTCAACTGGTTGCGCTGGAGGGGAATACACAATGAAGCACTATTGGTTAATCTGTGATCTTCGCACCAACGAGATAGAGCACATGCTGCAGGCAAATGATGTGTTCCTGGTACATGAGGACGGACCGCACTTGCTTGTCGCAGCAGAGCCCGACACAGCGGCCCGCATCCCCCAGGCAGCTTGGGACCTCTTTCCGTGGTGCTATTGCGAGATCCGGGAAGCGAACGAAAACGATATTCAGGATTATTTGTAGTTTATTTGGAATTACCGCTTGCGCCTACGCCCAGATGTGTCTAGTGTGGGTTGTACAGTGCAGCAACGCACACCCAACGGGGTACAGGTTATGAGCAACCAAATGACAGCAGATCGCGCAGAGAATCTTGGCAAACTGGCTGCCCGTGACGGATACGGTATGCGGGCCACTGGTCGCTTAATCGAAGCTCATGGAGGGGATGTAGCTGCACAGGAAATTGCAGTGCGTGCAATGATTAAAGAAGCGGGTCTTATGGACAGCGCACAACGTAATTTTGGTTAACAGCTACAGGGGAAAGGTCATGTGCATATTTATATTCTTTTTGTGTGTCATTGCAGGTGTTACCCTTGCCCGCTGCTTATTCGGTATTTCACTCTTCAAGTAAAGGTGTCTTTATGAAAAAGTACACAGCACAGATCACCCGTCCCTGCAACCTGCACAGCGCAAGTGAGCAAGCCCGGGATTGGAACGAAACGATGGAAATGCGGATTGTGGTTACGCCCGAGGGTGTGGTGTGGATTAAAAAGGACCGCCATGACGTGGGTGTTAACCCTTTTAAAGCTGCTGGCGGTATCTGGTATAAGAAGCCAAAGACCTCGCAAGCGATGGAGGAATGGCTGCTCCAGGTGGGTGCAGTGGAAGCAACCTTTAAGGGCGGACCAAGGGGAGTGAAATGAAAACGCTAACTCATGCAGGTATAATAAAGCAGGCGAAGTTTGGAACCTCTTCACGTTCCCTAGTTAAGCTTCGTGAAACAAAGTGCTATTGGATAACGGAAAAGGGAACCCGCTACCGCAAGGAAACGGGTTCCATTGTTGGGCTCTCCATTTGGGATGGTGTAAACCATTTGGAACTTGATACAGTTAAGCTTCTGCCCAAATTGGTTAATGAACAGGGTGCAGTGAAATGATTGACACTAAAGAGGTACTCGTAACTTCTGAATCCGGAAACGGAAAGCATCAGGTTGTCATTAAGTGTGCATCGCTTGCAGTGATGCAGGATATGCACCGGGCAGTGTTGGATATTGGTGCCAGCCGCCAGGCGCTTGAGGGTGAGCCGTTTACGTGGGTTTTCACGGATGTTAACGGGAAGGCTACGGAGCTCGCAGGCGACCCTGTGCACAGAAGCCCGCAAGATTTGCGAGTGTACACCCCACTATACAAACACCCGGCCAGCGCCGATGCGCGGGAGGAAAAAAGAAAATCATTCCACCAGGGCCAGGTTGAATTGATGAAACGGTTTTGTGTGGTGATAAACGAGATGCTCGACGGTGATTTCACGGAACGTTACGGTCTTTTGGAGCCCTGGAATAGCACGCACGAGCGTCTGAAAAATCGGCTTTCAAATGAGGACAGAACCGATACGGGGATTCACCTTTCGAGCCAGCGCAAAGCTTCGGGGGATTTGTGAGCTTCCTCGCACGGGTGCGCCTTGTGTTTACCCACGGGAAAGAGCTGGAGTTTTTGCTTAATGTTATAAGGCGTGACAAAGAGCACGCGGAATGGAAAGCACGCCAGCATCACCTTCACCTTTGTGTGCAGCACCAGCAAGAGCGCAATCGCTCACATTACTCGGAGAAGAACTGTGATTACTGCAAGCTCCTTGCGAGGGTTAACAATGACACCTGAGCAAATAAAGTTTCTGCAACGCAACGAGGACGCAATACTGGAGGTTATGCAGTGGCGCAGGAAGCTTCCTTGTGAGTTTATTATGCTTATAGGCGGAGGGTACTCTTGCAGGTCGTGTGAGAAAACCTTTGATGACATTACACCTGCCTGCCCCATTGACCGTCAGTTGTGATACGGTAAGGGGTTGGGCTACTATACGCAAGCGGGCAACCCTGCCCGCGTACCTGGAGAAGTGAAATGAAATACATTGCCATTCTATTGTTCGCGTTGTTGGCGCTACCTGCAACGGCAGCGGAGGGTGTAAGTGACCTGAGCTGGACTGCACCTGAAACCCGTGCGGACGGGACACCACTGCAAGCTACCGAGATCCAGGAGTTCCGTATCTACTACGGGGTGGATGTAGCGAAACCACTTACCAAGGGAACGGAGTACACTGCTGTAACCGGTGAGAATGTGGCCAAGGTTACTGTGGAGCTGACCCCAAGGCTGGAACCTTATGTTGTGTCGTTTGCAGTTACTACGGTGGACACTAACGGGTTGGAATCCTTATTGTCCGATACGGTAACGAAGGAGTTCGTTGCTGAGTCAACATCGGAACCTAACGCGCCAACGAACTTGCTGTTTGAGTTCAATTGCATTACGGGTTGCACGGTTAAGGAAGTTCCCGTACAGTAGTGAAGCATCCGGTGGGCATGGGCCTGCCGGATAACCTTGGAGAACAATATGCAAATGACCCGTGACGCACGGCAAACACTTGGCGAGCTACTTGACGAAGCGAATGACGACATGTCCGCACTGGTGGAGGAGTACATAGATCACGGGATTTGCTACACCTGTGGCAACCTGCAAAGCGGAGTTGAACCTGACGCGGAAGGGTACGAGTGTGACGAATGTGGTGCCCGTGCTGTAGGTGGGTTGGAGCTTGCAATGGTGGAAATAATATGAGAATCTGGGATGTACCTGTGCAGCTTATGTGTGGAAAGCACTTGCGAGGGGAGCATGTGGAATGTCACATGCTTGTTGGATGGATACAGAAAGGTATGTCGCTGAAAGGGTTTGTTGCTGACGGTTTGGTAGACCCGCGTATTATACAGGAGCGACACGACGACCTCGCTGTGGAAATGGTTGCACGGGGCGGGAACCATAACAGCCCGCTGCCGGCCCACAGCTCCCCTGGACCAGACGAAAACCATATAGACGGGCAAGCTAACATCCAGGAGCTTGCTCGTCGCTGTGCGGACTGTTACGATCGCATACGGGAATGCGGGTACACGCTACCGTTCCCAAGGGGCGGGGACAAGGTGTTTAAGTGGGAGGATAACTGGTACGTCCAATTTACTGGGCAGTGGCTAACAACCAAGTACAGCAAACGCGAGCACGCGTTAAAGGTGCTCGAAACTATGCGCAGGAATATGACGCTAGAGCGCCAGGGGAGGACATAATGGAAAACCGTATGCAGTTGAAGCTCCGCAACGCAATAGACTTCAAGGTTGCACAGGGGTTTGAGGTTGTTGACCGGACGGGTGTCATTACCCTTGCCCGAGGGGGCGTCCGCGTCCAGGTTTCGATGCTTAATGGAACACCCATTGTTCGGAACGTTTAGTTGCTGTTGTTATCTTGCAACGCCTGCGCACATGTGCAAAAGTGCAGCTCTACACATTAGGGGATTGCAATGAACGCAAAGGAACAACACGTCCTTATTGTTGGTGCAAGTGCAAATTGGATAAGTTCACGTATCGCTGAAGCAGGGTTCCAGCTTGCTCTGCAGGATCTGGAACAAGCTGTCCATCACTGCACCCTACAGGTTGAGAATTTAAAAGAAGAACTTTGCCTGTATGAAAAGGCGAACCATTACGGTAGTCGAAACAAGTCGGATAGAAAGCGTGCAAAGCGGGACAGGTGGTTATAGTGAACGAGACGTTTTTGTTGAGCTGCATACAGCACATGACCATCGCGTCGTACCTACACCCGAAACCGGATGTACAGATTAAACGAATGGCGAAGCGTTACCTTCTTGCAATTGGTAAGAACGACAAGCTGGTGAAGCGGACGTTGCGTAATGTGGTTAAAACCTCGCAACCTGCACTCCTTGTTCAAATAGCTTATAACGACCTTATGGGGCAAGGATAATGTCAGTAAACCTTAGGATTGATAACTGCCAGCAGTGTTCACACAGGGGGCACAAGGGCGGGTTTGGAAGTATCATGTACGTTCCCAAATGTGATAAAGCAGACAGGGAGCTTCCGTACACACCAGTCGCGCAAGCAACGCGGGCGGGTGCTGTAATGGTTGCAACTCAAGACGACGGGATACCAGACTGGTGCCCCTTACGCAAGCAAGAGGAAGAGGAATGAAAAGAAAAGTCCAAAAGATTAAGTCCGCGAGCACTATGCAGGAATGTATTGATCGCATTCACACCTTCAAGATTACTGGACCTTCCGCCCATACCGTGCAGCGGGTAACGGTTATCTTTAAGGGTACACGGGAAGAAGCTGAAAATGTGGAGTTGAAATGAACTTGCTTAGACCGTTTGCACAGCTCTTTGAAGAATTGAAGCAACGTAGGCACAAGCGCAAGTTCCTAAAGTATGAGATCCACAAAGCTAAAGGGCGCGAGTTTGCGATGTCCGAATACTTTGAGGGCAACGCTTCTATCCTGGAGTTGGAAGCCTGTGTTGCTACCGCAATGGCGTTCAACAATGACGACGCTTTTGATGATGGTATTAAGCAAGCAATTGCAAGCATGAGGAAGTTGCAATTGCCAAACGTTGTCGATAATAACTATGGGAGAGTTAAGTGATGGATAAGTTAAACAAGCATCAATTTGACTTCAGCTTGCCTATGTACCCGAACCAAACCATAAGCGACAAGGGTATGCAGTGCGAGATGACAATGGACGGGCGCAAGCTGGAAGGGGTTACAGGGTTAATCGTTAAAGCAGACGCCCGTGGGTTTACTAATGTGGCTATAGAGTTTGAATCCTCCTGTGCAATACGCTTTGCAGGCCACCTTATGGTGGGTATCACTGAAAGCTACGACGAGGAATCGCTGGATCTGTTACTTGCCGAGCTGTACAGCGACGCTGTCGGGGTGATCGGCGCAGAGCTTGAGCGGAGTGGGGATACCCTGGAAAGCAGCATTACAGCCCGCGCAACGCTCGTTAAAGAGCTTGTAAAAAGCATTATAGAACGTATCAGGTAGGCG
>LV_Brine_h2_0102DRAFT_1000400_pt1 | contig 15793 bp, 25 predicted proteins | sample LakVidmifraction_3_FD_10600 | JGI IMG/M metagenome (IMG submission 10600)
TTGTTTAAACACTACATAAAACTTTTAGTTATTCAGTGAGCGTGGTGGCTCTGTGGTTGATTAACTATTAAGCTACTATGTAACTATAGTCTGCTTCTTTATAACTAGACAGAGAGCCATCTAACCAATGCAGATAGATGCCTTTGCTTTCCTCTTGAGTCTTAAGAGTATGACATGCTAAGCACAAAGATTGAAATAAGTTTGTTTTAAACTTAACCATATCTTGTCTATGTGGAAACACGTGGTCTGTATGAACAGCTGAAGATACTTTGCCATTATACAAACAACATGCACATAGTGGAGCTTTGCTTATTTGACTTACTCTCTCTTGCTTCCAGTATTTTGTAGAATATAACTTACTGTTAGCCTTTCCTTTTACAGTGCTACCTCCTCCGTGATTAACACAAAAGGTAGATCGAGAGGTGTGTGACAATTTACAGCCTAACTCTCGACATTTAGTATTAGTAGGGACAGTCGGCATTAATTATTATTTCTTAACAGCTTTAGTTGTGACTNTTTCGTAAGAGCTTAACAATAACAAATTTAAAACATTCTGCTGCACGCTGCCTTCTTTTACTTCTGCAATTGCTTCTACTACATCACATTTTGGTAAGTGAATTGTAGATGCTTGTTTTTTTACATCTCCATAACTACCACTTAAAAACACTACTGCATCTTTAACATTATTTTTCATTTCATTCTCCTAAAGTTAATAATATACACTCATAAAAATAATTAGTACAAATCGATCTGCAGTACAAATTGCTTTTTCTTAAAAGTAACACTTACAGTACAAATCTCACACGAACTCAACTTACAGTACAATAGTACACCCTCTTAAGAGGGTTTGTACTGTTTGTACTGCATAAAGTGTGAGAATAGTCACATTTACAGTACAACAGTACAAAACAGTACAAAAACGCATTTGTTCTTTTTGTACTGCTTAAATTGTGAGCAATAAAGCTGAAGATTGTACCGCATCTTTTAGCAACCAACCATGTTCAAACACGCTAATTATAGAGCTATTTAATAGCTCAAAAATGATGCCATTTGAGTAACTTGGCTTAAGTTGGTTAGTGATATAGCTGTCTTTATTTCCTTGTTTTTCTAGATAATCATGGAAAGCAGATCTAGTTAAATAGGGCATTCCTTCTCGCAATTCTCTTCCACTTTCTGCCCAAGCGTTGTCAAATTGCTTGCGTTTTTTCTCTAATTTAGACTCTTTTTTTACTAAAGGTTTAGCTTCTACAAAGTTAATAATTGCAGAAGTAACAGGGAGTCCGTCCTCGTCTTTCCAATTATTTATAGAAACACTCTTTAATTCACAATATAAACTTTGAGTTAATTCAGCGTCTTTTGATTTACGTTGAACAATTTGCATTGGTGTATCGTCTTTTGCAGGAATGATACTAATCTCAATATCTAGAGCACCTCTCCATGCAGAAGAGCCACGAGCTCTATGTTGAGACTCTTCATTAATTCCTGTATGGTGGACTAACGCAACACTGCAATTAAATTCTCTCATTAAATTAGCGCATGCATCTAGCATTGATTTTGCATCTTGAGAGCTATTTTCATCACCGTATAAAAATCTGTGTAAAGTATAAAAATCTGTGTAAAGTATCGACTACTATTAGCTTAGGATTTACATTAAGAGATTTTAACTGTTGTGATACTTTCATGTAACCGTCATGTGTATTTAGGTCTAAGCCAGATTTACTAATCCACATGTTAAGCTTATTAACGCATTTCTCTTGTTTCCATGCGGCAACTCTTCCTCTTAAGCCAGCATGGCCTTCGCCTGCTAAGTAGATGACATCGCAAGATTTGACTTTATTGCCTGCCCATGTGGTGATATTAGATGCCATGCTCATACATAAGTCTAAAACAACAAATGTTTTGCCACCGCCTGATGGTCCGTGTATCATAATCAATGCGTCTTCTTGTAGCCAGTCTTTTACTAACCATGAAATAGGACTAGGTTTAAGACTAAAATCATCTGCTGGTATTAACCAATCTTCTACTATTGGTTGCAATAAAGCTAACAAGTCACCGCCAGATGAAACAAAATCGTTTGCGTCACCTTTGTCAGGTGGCATAATTGATCTGCAACCATATTTTGCGCATGCTTGATCTGCATATTTTTGGCCAATTCCTGACTCGTCATTGTCTGCTATTACGCAAATATCCTGACTAGGTCCATACTTTTCTCGCAAGATGTTTACTACGTTAGGAATGTTTGACGCGCTGTATGATATATATGTGAGTTTGTCTGTAACTTCAAAAACAGTTGCACCTGTTGCAAACCCTTCAACAACGTAGATAATATCTGACTTAGTGCCTAAATACCAAAAACAACTAGAAGTTGCTCCGCCTGGATGATATTTTTTATCACCGTCAGGTCCTATATATTGAATGCTAGAGATGTTGCCGCTAACGTCATACAAAGGCACCATTAATCTACCGTCGCCTGTTACTCTAGCGCCATTAAATCCAATGCCTTTCCTTTGCAAATATGGGTGCTCATCAACAGAGTGTCCTCCTGAAGTCCATATCTGAACTACTGTGTTTGCAGAGCGCTCTCTTTCTTTAGCTAACTCAGAGTCTCTTATGAATTGTGCTTCGCCTATTCTACGTGAGTTAGTAATCTCTTCACTAGCTGTTAGCTTTCTGCCAATATCAGCTCTAAAGTTAACTTCAACGCCAGCTCTCCAACAGCCAAACTTTGCTGAAGGTATTCCATCGCTAAAGCCTATGTACCAACCTGTTTTATCTCCTGAGCCTCCTTTGCCTTTTGTGCCACTAGAAAATCTACGCAACTTGCCGTCTAATGAAATATTATCAGGGGCAGTAATCCCATGTTGACTCATAGCATCAGTCAATTGCTCTTCTGGTGTTTTAACAATCTTTATTTCAACTGGAGGAGTAAATGCAACTCCTAGCATATTAGTAATGTTGCCCATGGCTAAACACTTAAATATGCAATAAGTTTTGATAGGGTGCTATAACTAGGTTCATTTACTCCGTTTAACAGCTTGTATAAAGTATTGTAATGAACGTCAATTGACTTTGCAACCGCTTTAATGTTTCGATCTTTTAGCTTTTCTTTAACTTCATTTAATAACATTTTCTTGCTCCTTTTTTGTAAAGTATTTACAATATAACACATATGTGTTTACAAAGTACTAATTTTAAGTGTAATATCTAAATATACCGCAAACTGATTCTCAGACAGTGGTTATACATGGAGATACATTATGGCTATTAGCCTTAAGTCAACAAGAAGCTTTTCTAGCAATGGAGTAAAGCTGTTAGTTTATGGACAATCAGGAGTTGGCAAGACTTCTCTTATTCCAACATTGCCTAATCCAATTATATTATCAGCTGAAGGAGGATTGCTCTCTATTCAACAGTGGGATTTGCCATTTATTGAAATTAAATCAATGGATGATTTAAGAGAAGCGTACGAGTGGATTGTAGACAACGACGATTATAAAACAGTTGTTTTAGACTCCATTAGTGAAATTGCTGAAGTTGTTTTAAATCATGAAAAGAAATCTAATAAAGATCCAAGAGCTGCATATGGATCAATGCAAGAGCAAATGACAGACATTATCAGATCGTTTAGAGACTTACAAAACAAGCATGTTGTTATGACTGCAAAGCTTGAAAAGTCACAAGACGAAATGGGAAGAGTTTTGTATGCACCTTCTATGCCAGGAAACAAACTAGGTCAATCTTTGCCGTACTTTTTTGATGAAGTATTAGCACTGCGCTCTGAAAAAGATGCAGACGGTAATATTCAAAGAGCAATAATGTGTGACTCTGATGGATTGTGGCTAGCAAAAGACCGTAGCGGTAAATTAGACTCATGGGAACAGCCTAACTTAGGACATATTATTATTAAAATTATTTTCCAACAAACAAAGGTTGAAGATAATGAATAATAAATTAAATGACATTGAGTTTTTGTCTAAAGAATGGTTAGATTTAAAAGAACTTGAGAAAGTGACAATAGAGTCAAGAAGAAAAGCCGAAGACCTATTGCTATCTTTAATTGGCGTGCCTGAATTTTTAGACGGCCAAATTACAGTAGACCATGATTTGTTTTTAATTAAAGTAACAGGCAGGATGAATAGAAAAGTTGACTCAGAAAAGTTACAAGAGTTAGCAGATGAAAATGGGTTAAATGAACATTTGCCATCGTTATTTAGATGGAAGCCTGAAATTAATGCATCACAATGGAAAAACGCATCAGAAAGCATAACAAAACCTTTGCTAGGAGCAATTACAACCGTTCCTGCAAGAGCATCATTTTTAATCACTATAAAGGAGTAATTAACATGGCAAACTTAGGACAATCATTCGTAGCAGACGACTTACCACAATCAACATCTGACTTTGCACCATTGCCAGATGGCTGGTACAACGTAACAATTCACAGTGCTGAAATTAAAAAAACAAAAGCAGGTAATGGTCAATTTATAGCAATTCGCTATGATGTTACAGGTCCATCGCACCAAGGCAGAATTGTGTTTGGCAATCTTAACATTAAAAATCCTTCAACAGCAGCAGAGGAGATTGGTAGACAACAACTAGGCAGTTTAATGAGAGCAATTGGCCTAGCTAAAGTAGACGATACTGATGAATTAATTGGTGGTAACTTACAAATTAAGTTAGCAACAAGGACTTCAGAAGGATACGAACCTACTAATGACATTAAAGGTTATAAAGCAGTTGACGGTTTAAGTGGAAATTTACCTACAACAAATTCTGCAACTTCAAAATCTTCTCCACCATGGTCTAAAAAATAAGAAAGGATTAGGCAGTTTAATCTGCCTTTTTTTATATGAAAATACCAGAAATAGAAAACACAACAATTAATGCAATTGATAATTTTTATGCTAATCAAAAAGAAAACTTTAGACCACACATGGGAGCGTCTTTAATAGGTCACAAATGCGACAGGTTTTTGTGGTATTCGTTTAGATGGTCTTTTAAAGAAAATTTTGAAGGCCGCATGCTTAGACTATTTAACGTTGGTCATGAATTTGAAAATAAAGCAATACAAGATTTAAGAAGTGTTGGAGTGGATATTAGAGGTAGCCAAAACAGAGTTAACTTTGGTAAGCACGTCTCAGGATCAGTTGATGGCATTATACATTCAGGATTAGTTGAAGCTCAAAAATCTAAACATGTTGCAGAATTTAAAACTCACAGCGACAAGTCTTTTAAACTTTTGCAAAAAGAAGGAGTTGAGAAATCAAAGCCATTGCATTTTGTGCAACTTCAAACATACATGCTAGGGTTAGATATTGATAGAGCATTCTATTTGGCTATTAATAAAAACACTAGCGAGTTATATTCAGAAAGGCTTGAGCTAAATAAGCCGCTTGCTATAAAGTATGTTGAAAGAGCTCAAAAAATAGCAATGACTGAGCCTAAACCAGAGCCTATGACGCGCGATTCTACTTGGTATGAATGTTTGTACTGCCCTGCGAATAAAATGTGCCACAATGATGCTCCTACTAACCAAGTAAACTGTAGAACATGTGCACACTCAACACCTAAAGAAGACTCTACTTGGTTTTGTGAAAAATGGCAAGATTCAATACCGTATGAAAATCAACTAACAGGCTGTGACAATCACGTCTTTCATTTAGATTTAGTGCCATATGAATTTAAGCCAGCTCATGATGTTTGGCATGCAATATATATTATTAATAAAAAAGAAGTATTAAACGGCGCTGATGGTTTTAAATCAAGTGAAATAATTGCAAACCCTTTAGCTTGTTCGGATCCTGATGATTTTGTTAAAGATCTGCGTGAAACTATGGGTGCAACCATAATTAAATCTTCTTTTGAAGATGACGACATTCCATTTTAAAGGTTATAAAAATGCTAAGAGATTATCAGCAAAAAAGCATTGACATGCTTTATGATTGGATGTTTAAAAATGATGGAAATCCTTGCTTAGTATTGCCTACTGGTAGCGGGAAAAGTCACATTGTTGCATCACTATGCAAAGACGCTGTGCAAGCATGGCCAAAAACACGCATTTTAATGCTTACGCATGTAAAAGAGTTAATAGAACAGAACGCTGAAAAAATGCGATTGCATTGGAAAAATGCACCATTAGGAATATATTCTGCAAGTTTAAATAAAAGGCAGTTAGGAGAGCCTATAACGTTTGCTGGAATACAATCAGTTAGAAACAAAGCAGTGCAAATTGGCCATATTGATTTGTGCTTAATAGACGAGTGCCATTTAATTAGTCACAAAGATCAAGGAGGTTATAGAAAGCTGATAAATGACATGTTGTTAATTAATCCGCACATGAGAGTTATTGGATTAACAGCTACTCCATATAGGTTAGGTCATGGCTTTATTACTGATGCACCTGCTTTGTTTAATGCTTTGATTGAGCCTACTTCTATAGAAGAACTGATTGCTAAAGGCCACTTGTCTCCACTCCGTAGCAAAGTGACTTTGCATAAACTTTCAACAGAAGGAGTGCATAAAAGAGGTGGTGACTTTATAGACTCTGAATTGCAGGCTGTAGTTGATACTGAAAGCAATAACGATTATGTTGTCGATGAGGTAATTTTAAGAGCAGAAGGCAGAAAAGCTTGGCTGTTCTTTTGTGCAGGAATTAATCACGCAGAACATGTTAAGAACGTTTTAGTTTCTAGAGGAATTAGTGCAGAGTGTATCACTGGGCTAACTTCACAATCCGATAGGAAAAGAATATTGCAAGAATATAAAGCAGGTAAAATCAGAGCGTTAACTAACTGTGATGTTTTAACAACTGGATTTGATTATCCTGACATAGACTTAATTGCAATGCTTAGACCTACTTTGTCACCAGGTCTTTATGTGCAGATGGCTGGTCGTGGTTTAAGAATTAAATCGCATGCTGATCATTGCTTAGTATTAGATTTTGCAGGCGTTGTTAATACTCATGGAGCAATTACTAATGTTAGACCTCCAAAAAAGCATGGTAAAGGCGAAGGAGAGGCACCAATTAAAATATGTGACATATGCCATGAGATTGTGCACGCAAGCGTAATGATTTGTCCATCTTGCAACACGCCATTTCCTGCTAGAGAAAAAGAGCCACTTAAATTACACGACGTTGACATCATGGGAATACGTGGCACTGACATGCGAGTAAAGGAATGGGTTTGGTCAAAACATATTGGAAAAAATAGTGAAAAAGAGATGTTTAAAGTTACATATTACGGCGCAATATCAGACACGCCAGTAGTCGAGTACATACCTATTAATCACGAAGGTTACGCTGGACATAAAGCTAGGTCTTTAGTTGCTTTGTTAGCAAACAAGTCAGGTGGATTTTTGTTAGAAAATATTGTTGAGACTGCATTAGTGATGACAAAATCAAACCCACCAATTGAAGTAGAGTACAAAAAAGAAGGCAAATACTATAGAGTTATTGACAGGAGATGGTAATGGCTTCAGAACATTTAGAGCAAGCGCATTTAGTAAGTTGGTTTAGAAAAAACTATCACCCTGAGCATAGAATCTTTGCAATACCAAATGGAGGTTTTAGAACAGGAATGGCTGGAATGGCAATGAAAGCAGAAGGNCTAACAAAAGGTGTTCCTGATTTGTTTATCCCATCTTTAAAGCTTTTTATTGAACTCAAAAAAGTAAAAGGCGGAAAGCTTTCTATAGAGCAAAAAGATTGGCTGCTGTACTTAAACGAAGTTGGATATACAGCTGTAATGTGCAGCGGTCAAGAAGAGGCTAAAATTCAAATTATTAAAATAATATCAAATAAATAACACAAAGGTGTTTACATTATCCCATTTAGTACGTTATAATCTTTAAACCACATCAATAAAAAAGGAATTANNATGGAAAGTAAGTTATTAAATATTGTAAAAACAATGCACACTAAGTTTGGATTAGCAAACAACGATGGACCAACTTTTTTAACTGCAGAAGAAAAAGCTTTTAGAATTACTGCATTACGCGAAGAGATTGACGAGTACGAGCAGTCTACAACTTTAGTTGATGAATACGATGCATTAATAGATTTAATGGTATTTGCAACAGGCACTCTTGAGCGTCAAGGTCTTCCACTTCAAGATGGCTTTGAAGCTGTAATGAAATGCAATATGCAAAAAGAGTTGGCTGGATCTTCTGAAAATAGCAAAAGAGGGTTTAAGCGTGATTTAGTAAAGCCAGCAAACTGGAAAGGGCCTGAAGCTGATTTGTTTAACATTATTCTTAAACTAGCAGAAACTCCAAAAGAATTATCTAAAAAGTTTGACAGTGGAAAAGCAGATCTTGGATTAATACCAGTTGAACCACTTAATTTAATAGCTAATGTTTTAGAGTTTGGAGTTCAAAAGTACGGGCGAGATAATTGGAGAATGCATGACGTTCCTGAGTTTTCAAGGTTATATGCTTCTATTTTAAGACACTTAACATCTTGGAACAATGGAGATGATTTAGATAAAGAGTCAGATCTGCCTCATTTAGCTCATGCTACTACTCAATTAATGTTCTTAATCTACCACTCAATTCATAGTCCAACAAAAGACAATAGATTTAATAAAGGAGTTTAACATGCAAAATGTTAATGACATTAGAGCTGCATTAGCTCAAAAGTATTTAGACAATGATTTTGTTGTTGACAAATCAGGTTGCAAAGTAGTAGAGTTAATTGGAGAATCTTTTGAAGCAAATCAATGCTCAATCTTTGGAAAAGTTAATCATGATTATATTGCAAAAGAAGAAGACTGGTACTTACAACAAAGTCTAAATATCAATAGCATGATTAAGCCAATTCCAAAAATATGGAAAGATATTGCTGACAAACAAGGCTTTATTAATTCAAACTATGGCTGGGCTATATTCTCTGTAAAAAATGGAGAACAATTTGAAAAGTGTGTTAGTCATATTAATGTTGATAACAACACTAGAAGAGCTTGCATGATTTACACAAGACCAACCATGCACAAAGATTTTAACGCTGGAGGCATGCAAGATTTTATGTGCACACATGCTGTTAACTATTACGTAAGAAATGGATTAATCAATGCAGTTGTGCAGATGAGGTCTAATGACGCAGTGTTTGGCTATAAAAATGACTTAGCTTGGCAAAATTACGTACTTAAAAAGTTAGCATTAAAAACAAATCTTTTACCAGGATCAATTATATGGAATTCTGGATCGTTGCATATTTATGAACGACACTTTAGCTTATTAGAAACTTATGTAAACACAGGAGAATTTCAATGATTTTTAACCCGTTTTCAGCTGCACCAGTCCATAAAAAATCACATGTTAGAGGATGGTTGCAACACTGGGCTAACAAGCTTAATACAACAGTTGCTTTAAAAACAGATGACTATTCAACTGCCGACATATTGTATTTAGACCACGGAGTCAACTACGCAGGAGGACTTAATTTGTTTGGTGGCGTTACTCAAGAAGTATTTAACAATCTATTAAACTTAGTTAACTCTAAAGCACCACTAGTTAGCTTAGACATACCTATGCCTGATTATGCTTTAATGCTTGCAAAAAGAGCAGGTCAAGCAACTTGCCATCCAAAGCTAATAGACATAATTCACAGATTAGAATTTCGCTTTAAATCTGCAACAACACTAATGCAAAGCGATTTAGATTTAGAAAATTTAATTATTGGAGATAGTCATGCAACATCTTACGCAGAAAGCAACACTGCTGTGATTAGAAAAAACGGACAAACTTTATATGGCGCTGTAAAAAACAATTTTCTTCAAAGCGAAATGCTAAAGACAACAAAAAAATACTCTAAAGTAACTTTTGCACTTGGATCAATTGACATTAGACATCATATAATGCGCGCAGAGATGCCTGAGAAAGAACTCTCAACATTAGTTGATAATTATATATCAATAATAAAACAAATTGAAAGTGAATATCATTGCGCAATTGAAATTGCAATCCCACACCCTATAGAATATGAGCAGCGTAGAATTCCTCAAACTGGATTTTATAAAGGCACTGCTTTTTATGGCAGCATTACTAGCAGGATTAATTTATTAAATTTATTTATTAGTCAAGTAGAACAAAGCAACATTAAAATTATCCGCCAACCTGATGAGCGTTATTTAATGAACCCACACGCTTACGCAGACAAATATATGGAATTAGGCTCGTCAGTGCATTTGGCACCTATTAGTTATAGATACAACTCTGATTGGAGAGAATAATGTTTGATATTACTCAAGATGATAGCAACAAAGATTTAAAAATAAACGATAGACAAGGCTTTTTAAATATGCATGGAGACTTTAAGTCTAACATGCCACACCCTATGAGCTTAATCCAACCGTTTGAAGACAAATTTGTGTTTAGAGCAGATTTAGCTCCTGCTGGTTTAAAGGCTTTTGGCGCAGAAAAGTTAATCTCAGAAACTAAAGAAAACGTCTTGGTGTATTGCGCTCCTCGTGTTGGTCATGCACCAGACGCAATTGCAACGCTTGCAAAAATGTACGGCAAAAAGTGCGTATTTTTCTGCCCTGCTTCTAAACAAGCATCTAGACATCAATCAGCATTAAAAGCTCATGGGGCTGATTTAAGATTTATCAAAATTGCAGCAATGCCTACTTTAAATATCTATGCTAAGCGCTGGGCTGAAAAAAACAATGCTAGGTTTTTGCCTTTTGGATTGTCAGGCATACCACAAGTAACTGCTGGTCTAATAAGCATGGCAAGTAAAATGCCTGAACCAACTGAAATATGGATGGCAGTTTCAACTGGCACAACTATTAGAGCACTTCAAATAGCTTGGCCAAATGCAAAGGCAAGAGGAGTGGTTGTTGCAAGGAATATGAAAGATGGCGAAATAGGAAAAGCCGAACTAAGGAGTGCAATAATTCCATTTTTAAAATCAGTTAAAGCTAATGAGTTGCCACCATTTCAAACAACTGCAACTTACGATGCTAAAGCTTGGATGGACTTTGTAACCTTTGGAAAGCCAGGTGCAATTTTTATAAACGTCGGTGCAGACGCTTGTATAGAAAGGCTAATCACACCAGGTTTAATAGAATCAATTAACAGTGACAGAAAGTGGCACGACTTTAGTGACTTAAATTGAGAGACTATGTTTGGTGGTTAATAAAATTCTTTGAATTTATAGTTGGATTGCATATTCTTGCAGGTATATGGAGGCATTGGTAATGAGTATTGTAAAAACAGAATATTACAACGAGTTTTTGCGCTATTATGAAATGGCAAAGACTCAACAACAAGAGTGTAATTTAGGAACAATTCCTTATAGCTTAAGTTCTATTGACGATGACTTAATGAAAAACATACATTTATACGATGTTGTTAATAGAAAATATGCAGGGTTTACGCAAATTATACATGACATTTGGCATAACACCCAAGACTCTCATCCTTACAAACATAAAATGCATAGTGTTAGATTAGAAATATCAAAAAACTATTCTGGAATTCATAATGTGTGGACTATACAAGAATGGATCTTTTTATTTATTGTGCATAGAGTAACTGGCTCTGGAATTAATTACGCTAAAAATCCAAGTGGTTATCACAACACAATATTAACAGATTTTTTTGAATGCAAAAACATTAGTGACATGTGTCAAGTCATTGCTAAAAGAGCAGAAGTAGGTCCAAGCTTTTATACTTCTGGAGGTTATCAATTTCCAGCGTTTCCTAAGCCTGAGTTTGGATTTAAAACTGGAGGCAATATGTTTTTAATTAAGCACGCGCCATATCTTGCAATTTTAATTGCATCGTTTTTAACAACGTCATCTAAAAAGAAAACACTTAGAGAGGTTGGAGATTTTATGTTTAAGTGGAATGTGCAAAACGGATTTAGAGTTTATAAGTTTCAATACGCAGCAATTATTGCAGATATTGCTGACTTTTACCCAAACCTTGTTGAAGGCAGTTCATTGTTTTACTATGGGTCTAATGCAGTAGAGTGTATTAAATACATGGCTAAAAAAACATCTAAATTAAAAAATAAAGAATTTTTAGATGAAGTTGTACTAATGGCCTGTAGTGACACAGGTGGCAAGCCATACGACGTAGAAGATGTTATGTGTGATGCAATACGTTGGATTGAAAATTACGCGCGTCCTGGACATGACTACAATCATGTGGATAGGGATTTAATATTTAGCTCTTGTAAAATTAAAAATCACCCTTTTGGAAGGCAAAAAGCAATGCTAGATTTAAATCTTATAAAAAGTTTTAATGGTTTAAACAACCATACTAGCGATAATTACATTATCAACCAAGCTAACATTAATGTAGAACAATATAAAGAGATGGTATGCGGCCTAGTATAGATGAAACATTTATGAGCATTGCTCAAACAATGGCAAATAGAGCAACCTGTGCAAGAAGAAAAGTAGGTGCTGTAATAGTTGACAAAAATAACTATATCTTGTCAACAGGTTATAACGGGCAGCCTGCTGGGTTTGAGCACTGTATAGAAGCGCATTGTGCAGGGTATGCATGTAAATCAGGAGAAGGTTTAGATCTATGCGAGGCTTTGCATGCTGAACAGAATGCAATAGCTAGATTAAAAGAGCCTTTTAATGCTTACTCAATGTATTGCACAACTGCACCATGTGTTGCATGTACAAAACTAATTTTAGCAACAAGCATAGTAAATGTGTATGTATTAGAGAGCTATGCAAATAGCGGCGAGCATTTGTTTTTTAAGTCTAGAAACAACAAGTTTATTCATATGTAAAATAAATAACATAAATATATTAAATAAATAACTTAAATGTGTGTACAAAGTAATATTATTGCTTTATGATGACTTACGTTACTTAATCATACAGACCAAGGAAAACATTATGTTAATCTCTAAAGAAGTTTCAAAAGTTTTAAACGATTTGTTTATGACTTACAAAATTACAAGCAGCAAGATTGATAAGCATTTTGATGATAATTGTGCATTCAAAGCAAAATCTATAACTACTCTGTTTTCTCAATTTAATGATGTTGCAAGTCAGTTAAATTTTGACTTTGGTATGAATATAAGTCTGTATCTTAACAATGAAACAAATGCGCCTTACTAATTAAACAAAACCCAGGAGAAATAAAATGACTAAATTTGAAAATGAAGCTTATGGAATGGGGTTAAAAAAAGGCATGTTTGCTGTTAATGACAAAAATGAATATATTAGCCATATAACAAGGCAGCTATTGCAAGCTTATAAAGAAGGAATGTTGTCATCATTGTTGGTTAACTATTTAATTCAGGATCTTAAATAAAATAAAATATTTACTAATAGCATTTACATCATTAACAACAACAGCAACTGCTAGTAGTTGTGTGTGGAATTTTTATACAGTGAATGGGGTAACTTACTCATGCATGACTTGTTGCAACATTACATCATGCAATAAGTCATAATAAAGGAGAATATTGTGGACGAAAATATAGATGATTTAATGTGGTCGATTAAATTTGACACAAGATTGTTAGATGACTTGCTATGTACTAACAATAATTACTCGCAGTTTATCAGTGACATTTTTGCAGCTTTTAATGATTATATAAAAGCACCAGCAGATGAAAATCAATATCATGATTTTGGTATTGACGCAATAGGCATTATGCGAGCTTACATAGAACTTGTAGCTAAACAGTATGCTGAGCATATTTATTCAGAGCGCAATGAAGAGCCTCAACGGCTTGAGTATTAATTAGGAGATTTAAAATGAAAAATAATCATTACATAAGTAGATACGAAAAAGGAGAGACTAGGTTTCACAGGACAGATCCTTTTAAAAGTAATCAGTGGGATTTTAAAGAAAAAGAAATGCATATTTTATTAAAATTATTTTATAGCTGTGGATTTGCTTTATCATTAATTTTAATAGTAATCTATTTATAATTATTAATTTATAATTTATTAAGGGATTAAAATGGACATAAAAAACACAATGACTGTTAAGACTTTTGCTATGCGGAATGAAATATTAAAACTAATGAGAGAAGGAATGACAAGTAAGGAGTTGTCAGAAAAAATTAAATTGCCAACATCTACTACAAACCATCATGTAAGATCCATGCTAGAAGACAGATCAATTAAGAAAAGTGGTCGTAAAGTTTACAAAGGCAAGAATACAATATTATATGTGTCAATTATAGATAGCTACAAACCAGCTGGTCTAACGCTACTATCAGGTTCTACTAATTCTCAAACTGTAGAAACAGTTAAAAATGCCAGAATAATTAGATTGACTGACAACATATTTTGGACGCCTAAAACACCACCACTCACAGGATTATATAAACGCGTAAGCATCGGATCAACTTTTGGAATGGTGTAAATGCTTATTGAATAATCAATTGCTCTTTAATCCATTTTTGTAGGTAGAGCAATTGCAAAACATCTGTGGCGCAATCTATGGGATTAATTCCTGTGGTATTAATTTGATTAATTTCGGCTTCTCCATCAATGACACTGGTGGAGTTGGAAACTTTGGACAATCCATTGCTACTGGTTGAATTGTTTGGCATCCATTTAAGAATAGGATGCTTAGTGTAATAAGTATGTAATTTTGATATTGCATTTTTATGCTCCTTCACAACATTATTATTAATTGTATTTTGCTTTGACGCCAGTACTAAGTTTCTTACTCTTAGTGCCTCAGCATTTACTTTAATCTCAAGCTTAAAAGCGTCAAATTTAATCTTAACATTTGAATAGCCTCTGTAGTACCCAAAGCCATACAAAGCCCCAGCAAGTAATATTGCACAAGTTGCAACAAAAATATGGCTTAAAGACCGTGTAAACATAACGCTAACTCCGCTTTTCGTCTTTTTACAATTCCACTACAATTGCTTGATGCAATTCTGCAATCTTTGCCAGCAACAAACTGCCAACGTTTAAATTCATTGCATGATCCGACTGCATCACCAGCATTTGCTTTTCTTACCATTGTAGAATTACAAAATGCTCTATTGCCAATATTATAAGCAAAACTAACATAAGCATCATATTGGTTTTGAGTCATAGTAGTAAGAACACACTTAGAAACTGCCTGGCCAGCCGATGAAGCGTTTATTTTTAAATCTTCTAGTGCTTGTACTACCGTGACAGTTTTATGCGCATCACGGTTAGCATTACCAAAGCCATTTGTAATAACGCCGCCTGTGTCTATGTAAGGAGTCGGACTAAATCCTTCATGAATAGCTAAAAGTATTAATCCAGCGGCGGAGAATATTGCACTAGCAATGACTTTTTTATTATTCATTATCTATCTCCATAGCGTTTAACTTTTTTAATTGCAATTTATAAGAAAGGTGTTTGTAGTACCAGTTAACTATAAAACCAAAAATTGCAATTACTATTCCGACAATTACCCCAATTTCACTTAACGCCATTCCAGATAGTACTGTGCCGCCAGCTCCGCCGTATTGAATGCCACTGCCAGCGTTAGCAATTTTTTCTAAGTAATCTTCTTGTGCCATTTCTATTCCTTGTTTCACTTTTATTAATTAAACCTGTTGCCATAAAGCTTGTGGAGCTATAGCCCAATTAATATTTCCACCTACTTGATAAACAGCAATATTCCTTATTGTATTGCGGTAGGTAATAAATTCAGCTTGATTGACTAAGTATGGATTGCTTATTTCAGGGTTACTCACATCAGCGATCGTGGTCCAATCAGTTGCGAACAATAAACTTGTTGCTGTGGCTTTGTTTTCATCAGCTGTAGGTTGTGGAATAGGAGCAGGCGGACTAAAATTAGTGCCGTCATAGGTCCATTC
>LV_Brine_h2_0102DRAFT_1000406_pt1 | contig 15674 bp, 18 predicted proteins | sample LakVidmifraction_3_FD_10600 | JGI IMG/M metagenome (IMG submission 10600)
AAGTCAACTAGCGACATTGATGCACCCCTGAAGGCGCTGCTTGCGGCGGCTGCGGCGTCGGCTGCGTCGTTGAATCCAGAGTTCATGACGCTGTTGGTGTCGACCACCTCCTGGGCTACATCTACCTGGCTAGCAAGAGTCGGTATGAGCTTGAGGAGCTGGAAATAGAGGTAGGTCACGTCCTCACCGGCATCGTTGTAGTACTTCGCTGGGGAGTCCTCGTCCTTACCAAATACCGGCGCCCTTTGCTGAACCTTCCTGACGCCACCTAGCTGCTCCTCAACATACTTCTTGAGATCGTCCTCGTTCCCTTTCGACCGGAGACCTTCAGAAATAAAGTCTTTCATGTTGAGACCAAGAGACCTCCACTGCGCCGCAAACGCAGGGTTCCCAATGATCTTCTTGACCTCGTCCTTGCTTCCTATGGCCTCGCGGAACGACTCAGCAACGGTATCGCCAACTGCCACCCTTGAGATTGCCTCTGCGGCGCTATTTGCCCCGTCAGTAAGGTCGTTGCCCATGACGTCCCCCCACGCCTTTGACGCGGCGGCGGCCTTCTTCTGATCGTCAGTCACCTCGGGTAGCTTTACGCCGAAGGTGGTGATCGCCTCGCCGGTCTCCTTCCACGTCGCTGTATCGGCCTTGATCGCATCATTCAGCCCAGAAACATCGAGCGCGGTGAGTCTTGCCGCTTTACCGGCGTTCTGTGTCGCAGTGATGATTGTGCCAATCGCAAAGGCAGCCGCCAGCAGAACAATGCCACCGAGAGCAAACCTCATTGTCTTCATTCCGCGAGCCGCTGCGACCGAAGCAACCTCCGTCTTGCGGAAGGACTTGCTCATGAACTCAGCCGAGACGGTCGCCTCCGTCATGGTGCCTGTCGCCGCCTTCAGTGACAGGTTCATCCCGAACAACCCGGCAATGAACTTAATGACGGAATTGTNTACCGTNTTGACCCCAAGCCCGGTGAGCGCCCACGGAATAATCACGAGGCTCGCCTTGGCAAGAGCTAACGCACCGATCAGTGANGTAATAGCAAAGACTACTGTGCCAATGACGCCGACGAGCTGGATCAGCGCCCCACCAATTGGACTATCGGCAAACTTTTGGAACTCGATAAGTATGTCGGTCGCCATGCCCAGCAGGCCCCTAAGTGCTGGCTCAAACTCGTCGCCGAAAGTGGCAGCTACAAGCTGAACTGCGTTCTGAAATCTTATGGTCGCAGAAGCAAGGGTGTCCTGAATTATCCCGTACTGGTTGCTCAACTCGACGTTCTCGACGAATGCCGTATTGGCGCCCTCAAAGCTCTTCTGTACCAGCGGCACGTTTTGGGAGAGCGCACGCATTGTCTGATTCACGCGAATTGTGGACAGCCCAAGCTCGTCCAGCGCCGTCGACTTGGCCACGGTGTCAAGATTGGAGAGCCCCGCGACAAAGGCTGTGAAGACTTCTTGTCCCTTGTTCTCGCGCACCAACTTTTCAAGACTCGCCGCCGTCATGTTGGTGATATTCGAGAAGGCTTCCATCTTCGGGCCGCCCTGAGATACTGCCTTGTTGAGCGCTCCGAAGTAGAGGGAAAGCGCACCACGCGCACGCTCTGGGGGGATCGCGAGAGAGGATAGCGCACCGGCAAGGCCAATGATGGCTTGAGCCGAGAAGCCCGCACCGGAGGAGAGTGCCGTGATTTCTTTCGCTGTGTTCGTGATCGTGGACTCGGTCGCGACAGTGGTACGGGCGACGTACTCGATGGCAGAGCCAAGGTTTTCGTACTTAGATGCAGAGAGGCCGGTGAGGTTCGAGATGCGTCCGAACGCTGTCGCAGAGTCCTCAGCGGACTGCCCTGAAACTGCACTGTACTTGGCGATCGTCGCAGTGAACGCTTCAACGTCGGCGGATGCGATGCCTAGCTGGTTTCCGAGTGCAGCAATCTCTGAAAGCTTGATGATGTCTACGGGGGTGCTAGTCGCGAGGCTCCTCAATGTGCCCTTCAAGGACTGAAGCTGCCCCTGCGTTCCCTCAGTAGTGCGCTCGATATCGACAAACGCCCGCTCGATGTCGCTCGATGCGCTGATCGCGGCAATTCCTATCCCGCCAATGGCTTGCGACGCCTTCTGCGCCAGCCCTGCGATGATGAAGTAAGAGAATGACGACATGAAGGCGTTCTGGTTACCGCGAGACTCAGTCGCCCCACCGCCAGTGCCGGTAACACCGCCAACGGGGGCCGCTATTGGTCGGCCGCCCATCCCAACGACGCCAGCTTGACTCGCTCCAAGCTTTGCCTGCTGGAAGGTTCTTAGTGCGGCAGCAGCCCTATTCGCGGCAGCGGCCTGCAAGTTCATGTTTGCCGCAGTCTTATTGGCCACAAAGGCGGCGTCGGCGGCGTTCATCATGCGCTTCGCGACCGAAAGCTCCTGTACGGCTTTTCTGTATATAGCGGTCGCGCGTGCCAGCGGCGTCATCGCGGCAAGCTCTCGCTCCCACTGCGCCGCAGCAAGGTTGCCCTGAGCCGCAGTGCGATTGGCCCTTGCGTTGACCATCGCTAGCCGTTGCTGATCGACGACCAAGCGGTCTCTGCCGATGTTCGCGCCGATGGCCTCTAGTTGGTTCTCGTGCTCAAGGGCTCTGGCCATGCCAGTACGCATACTGCCGTCGCCAAGAGCCTTGATTCGCTGTGCCGCCGTCGCGCCGATCATCATCGAGGCCATCCGCTGATAACCCTTGGCCAAGGTCTTGACTCCGACATTGGCCCTGATCAGCGCCTCGTCGTTCTGCATCAAGCTGTTTCTTGCGGAAGTGAGGCCGGACTTGGCCGCAGTGGCTATCTCCGTAAACGCCCTCTGGTTCGCCTTCCCTAGCTGGTTCAGGGAAGAGCCGGTTCGCTTACCGGCTGTTTGGAGTTCTCCTAGCTTCGTTACGGCAGCGTTGAGGCCTGTACTCTTCGCCTCGATTGTGAGATTTACGTCAGCCATAAGCCCAAGGGTACTAGGATTTCAGGGGTGGTTTCCAGAAACCCCTCACTCGGTTTCAGCGTCGTCAGAAATTAGCCCCATCTGCTTCGCCCGCTCGATCAGGTACGGCTTGCGAAGGTCTACCATCTCCAGACCTTCAGTGATGGCGTCGTCCGTCAGGTACGGCTCGCCAAAGACTCTGGTGCCGTAGCTTTTATTGTCCCCGCTGGTCATCTTCTCTTGCTCTCGCTCAGCGACGATGGAGGCCTCGCACTCGTCCTTAGCCGCCCTAAACTGGATGCGATTATCAGACGAATGGCATAAGTATTTCGGCATCCCGCACTGCTGGCAAAGCTCATTGAGGAAACGCTGGTACGCCTTCGCCAACGCAACATCCCACTTACCCCATGGCTTGTCTGAGTTCTTCCCAAGGACTAAGGCCGTCGGTCTGACGCCATGCGCGATAGACGCTTTCATCAGATCGACGTACCCCGCCCCGGAGCTAGACGAGAAGAACTCTACGAGAAATCCTCTTGCACTTCGATGGACTCGGAGATGGAGTCAGTGAATTGGATTCGCCCAATCAGTTCATCAAGTCGCGTGAATTGCCCCGGGGGAAGCTCGTCTATCAAGTCCATAGCGTCTTGATAGCTGGCGCCCTCGTTGACGGCGCCAGAGTCAGCGTCAGTGATGCTCTGAACCATCACCGTCATCAGGTGTGCCGATTGAGAAGCATTGAACTCCTCCGCCATGTCTTCGGGGACGTTCTTGTCCTTGATCTCCAGTGTGGCCCTTGCTTTTCGCCGACAGTCTCTCTGAATCTTCGGCGGCACGGCGCGAATCTGGAGGAAGATGGAGGTTTTATTCAACTTGGCCGTCAGCTCTTCGCGCTTGGTGTTGAGTTCAACAACTCTCCCGTCCATCATCTCTAGCGCGCTCTCGAAGGTCGTCTTGATTTTCTTTTTCTCGGCAGCAGTGAGGCCGCCCATAACCTTTTCAGACGCAGTCTTCTTCTCGTGCTCCAAGACGAAGGTAGCCCTGCTCTCGTTTGCGACCTCAAGGTCACCAAGAACGCCAGAGCGATCCCGGTGACCCGTGGCGTTTCCGAACTGGTCGATCAAGTCTCGTGTCCACCCCAGCTCGTCCCCGGTCTCCTCGTCGAGAAAGAGCCTGATCGAGCCACGACGTAGGCCGCGATTCTTTAGGCGATCCTGAAGGCTAAAGCCCTTCTTGGTGACCTCAGCGATCTCTTTGAGTGCTTCTTTTGCCTCGGCTGGCATTTCGGTCTCGTCGGTCATGTTGGCTTCCCTTTCGTTATGGTTTCTGGAAACCAGCTTACAGCGCAAAAGAGCCCCAATCCCACTGAAGGGATTGGGGCTCTTCGCTACCCAGTGTGTGAGCGCTAGGAAACTGTGATCGAGAGTGCAGTCGAGGCCGTGGCCCCCGGGTACTGCGCCGTAACGTCTGGAGCCCCAGTAGCCTCTGCACGGAAGATGCCCGGGTGGACCTCAACTAGCAGTGACTCGTCAGAGCTAACCCACGTTGCCGCCTTGGTGATGTCCCAGCCTTCATACTCCGCAGAGACGAAGATCAAATCACCAACACTGCCGGTAGCCGAAATCGCGGTCGTTGTGATCGTGCCAGCGGAAACGGCTGGGACAATGTAGTTGACCATGATGTCGTCACGAGCCTTGAGCGCGACCTGGTAGTACTTCGACACGTCGTTCTCGCCGAAGGACACCGGGTCGACGATCAAGTGGTAGACCGTCCAGCGATCGCCAGCAGCCGCGACGGCGCTGTTGAGTTTTCCGTAGCGGACTGCGACAGCCATCTCAACGCGAGGCGTTGAGAAGAGGTCATAGGCCGTGCGGAACACACTTGCGAGGTCAGCAGGTCGCGGATTCACGAACTGGAGGTTGCCACCAAACTTGGTGAAAGCGCTACGCGACTGAGCGCCAGCGCCATCCGTCAGAGTGCGGTCGTCCTTCTGGTCGCTGGCCTGAATGTTCAGGTCGAACGAGTTCCAGTTGACTGCACCCGAGACGTTGTCGAGGCCCGTCAGCTCTGCGAGCGTAGGGACCTTCCAGTCAGAGACTGCGTTTGCGAGGCCAGCAAGAACGGTGACCCTTTGGTTGGAGAGGACTTTAGTGCTCATGACTAGGCCGCCAATTCGTGCTTGAAGTTAAGAATCCCCTTGGGCACGAACGTCTCGCCGATGGCTTGGTATTCTCCATCGCTTGACGCTGGGATCGCGTGGTCTGTCCAGACGTAGTAGAAGTGCCACTCTTCCCCGATTGAAGTGGTTTCCGTTCGGCCGTAGCCGATTCGGTGAGCCACAACATATGCCACGTCAGGCGCGTTTGTGAGGTTGGCCGGGAGGTTGAACTCGCTCGCGGCGTCCTTCTGGTCAACATCACGGAGGAAGTTCATGTTCGCGTCGTAGTTGTAGAAAGTCAGGTCTTCCGACTCTCCCACCGAGCACAACGTCTTCGCGTCCTTTGTGGACGAGTCCGTCATCTCCAGCTTCCAGTCGTTCAGGATCGCACAAGTGACGTTTCCACCCCAGTTGGAGCCAGCATCACCGGGAGTTGTAATCCCGATGAAGTAGTTCAGCAACGCAACGGTGGGGGCGGTGATTGGAACCCCGGACGCTGCGGAAGGGTCTGCGACCTGCGGAACTCCGTTGATTTCGTAGGCAGGCAAGAACAAAACCGTGTCCTTATCCCCTACCAGCATTTTCTGTGCCATCAGAGGACACCCTTCTTCTTGTGATTCTCAGTGGGCCCGGTGCCGGTGCTGGCTTCGGGGGGCTGCGTGGTGGCCTTGGCCCCCTTGACAGGCTTGCCGTCTTGGCCGACTTCGTCAGCGTTGAATCGCTCGCCTAATCCCGACTTCGGGTGCGCTTGGATTTTCCCGGTCGTGCGGTTGCGGTAGTAGGTCATGCCTCGAAGTCTAGATCATGCCGAAACTAACGCAAAATGGTTTCTAGAAACCTTGGAGCTCAGGATTCTGGCCAAGCTCTGTCTCGTAGAAGCGGGTAGCGATCCACTGAATCCGTTCGCCGTTCTTGTCAAACTCGTCGTAGACCGTAAAAAAGAACGTTCTGATGGTGCCCGCGTTGGTGGAGGGCGCCCAGCCAATCAGGCTGACGTCAGTCTCGATAGCGAGTGTCGTCGCCCCCGCACGCGTTGGCGAAACGTGCTGAACCTGAAACGACCACAGTTGCGGCTGGCTCTGCTCCGCAGCCCCAAGCAATCGCTTGCCCTTGCCGGATACCGGGATTGTGCTGCCGGGCTGAATGTCACGGTACGGCTCCTTATTGCCGAAGGCGTCGACGGCCAGCACCGTGCCCTGCTCAACGCCGAGGTAGGTGATTCCGGTTAGCCCGTCAATCCGCGACTTGACTGCGGCAAGCTCAATGGTGGGATCAACAGAGGAAGTGCTCATATCGCGTCCAGCCCTCCTTTTATTTCTTCTCTAGCTATGAGTATCCCAGCCCCAAGGGAGTTTGCCGCCTCGATGCCTCGGTTGCCCCCCTTGCCCGTTAGGGCGCGCCTATCCGCAGTAGAGGTTCCCGCGTCCTGACCGCGAGTGCCTTTCTCCTGATAGACAAAGTAGTCGTCTTGCTCCTCTTGCCAGCCGTGCCAGCCAGTGACTCTCGTCAGGTGTTTCGTTTTGACGACTTCAACGTTGGTCTTCAGCGCCCTGATCATGTTGCCAGTCTTATTGCGGCCCGCGCTGCCACCCCCGTTGTTCGCTGATCCAGCTTTGCCTGCCATGCGCTTGATGCCGTAGGCGGTCACAGCCGCATTGAGCTGCTTCTCTTGGGCATCACGACCCGCCTTGACGCCCGCATCAACGGCCTTGACCGCCTTAACCTGCACGCGGCCCTCAAGTTTGTCTATCTTTGTTGTGAAAATAGTGGCGTCACCACCGCCATGACTAATGGTGGTTACGGAAGGCCCGCCCTGAGAGTACTGGGTGAGCCGTATGGACTGAACAGCCCTAGCGAGCTTCCCGGCCTCGTTTTTGGCGCGCTCGATGCCGGTTATCTCGACGGCATAGCTGGCTGCCATCTCATATTCACCCTCGCCGATGTCCCCCTTGTTTAGTCCCATTAGGTAACCCTCGGAGTTGCGTTTACCTCGGTCGTGACAAGCACCTCGCGCTCGGCAGAGAACTGCGAGCCAAGAGAGCTTTGCACAACGAAGTTGATTAGGTTGATCGTCGGGTCGCCGTCAGGGGTTGAGATTTGCACGATCAGGCCCTTGCGAATAATTCCAGAGGTTGCCGTCATGGGCACCTTGACGACCATGGTGCGCTTAGTAGACCACTCTGTCTGCCCGCCAGCGTCGAACGCTGAAGGGCGTGGCTTCTTCACCCGGCAAGGCGTCGTGAAGACCGGCGTAGTGTTGCCGTCCTCATAGAAGCTCGCCGTCCCGGTAGTGAACTCAGCGGCAAGGGCCTTGCCCTGCTCTATGGCGTCTCGAACCGCCTGAAGGTTACTGACCATGGCCTAGTACCCACTTGACCCGTAGGCCCCCGGTCGGCCCCGATTCACTCGGGGGAAGAAGTTGTTGGCAGAGTTCAGTGGCACGATATCGAAGGCCTCTGAAGCATCGGCAAACCCGGCATTGGACAGAAGTCCGCCAGCGAATTTCATCATCAGATTTGCACGCTCAACAGTCTTGATTTTTATTTCGTCAACCTGAATGTCTTGAGCCGAGGCAATGAGCTGGGTGGCCATCGAGCCAAGCGCCTTCGCTTTGGCGGTGTCGATCGAGTCTGGGTAGGCCGCAATCAACGCGTCAATGGCGTCGTCACCCATGAACTCAAACGTAGCGTTGCCGTCACTGGGATCGTTTGGCGTGCCATTGGTGTCGCCAACCTCAAACCTAAAGAGCCCTGTAGCTGTGCTTGGGTCAATGGGGTAAGTACCTTGATTCGTTGCCATGCTGTTTAGATTACAGGCGCTGGGCTGGTTTCTGAAACTGTGGGTTGTGTCGGGCTGGTTGGCCCTGTAACCGACGAAGGGTGGGCTGCTACTCACGGCCCGACACGTCCCGGCGACCGAAAGGTGGATCACCACCTCAAACAATACCCGGTTTCTGGAAACCAAGAAGCCCCCCACCCGAAGGTGAAGGGCTTCTTTAGCTGTTCCCTCAAGTGAACAATTACAGCTTACTACGCTCCTGCGGAGTAGACCACGGGGGTCTTGTCCCACAGTGCCGCGCCAGTCACGAGGCGCAGGCGCATCGAGGCCGAGTCGGAGTCGAAGGAGAATCCATCGCCACCTTCGGTCTTGACGCGAATCTGCGGAGTCTCGTAACCACGGAGGCGCAGTACGTCCAGAACTGGACGACGGTACGCTCCCGGTGCTGGCAGGAGGTACCACTTCGTTCCGGTGACAGCCTCGTGCTCAAAGACCTCAACGGTCGCAAGCGCGGAGTTGTCCGGCCCGATGGTGACAGCGCCACCAGTGGAGGCTGGCAGAATCGCCGTGATACCCAGAGCCATGCGGATTTTGTAATCCACAAACGGCTTCTGGCCGACGGGCACGACCATGACGTACTTGGACAGTGTGCCAATCTTCGAGCCGTTGACCGTGCGGTTGGCCAGCGCCTGCATTGCCGCGAAGATTCCGTCGGCCGAGGCCGGGGAGTTCGTTGCAACCGTGGTGCCGTCGGGCAGGGTGACCGATCCAGACGCGGTGGTTGCGGTGATCAGCGCTTCGCCGACCTCGCTCCACTCTGTCTGGAGTGCGATCTCCTGAAGCTCCGAAGGGATGCCATCAAGGACACCGACAGTGTCATTGATGAAGTCCTCGAAGTCCCAGTTGACCCGAGTACCGCGCTTCGCCAGCTTCGAGTACGCAGACTCTTGGCCGGAGATCGTGGCAACCGGGAAGGGGGTGCCCTGTGGAACGCGCGGTGCGGAGCCATCTTCTGTCACACCGGGTCCGCCAAGCTTGCCGAAGACCGAGAACAGTGTTGCCGGACGGAAGTCTGGCACTNTGCGGAATCCAGCGAGCTTTGATACCGGACGATCCTTGTCGACCGGCAACTGCGGGATGGTGATGATGTTGATGAAGTGCGCCACGCTTGCAGCGAGGTCACCCGACATCAACGACTCTTTGAGCTGCGCTTCCGCAACGTAAGAGCCGCTTTTGCCTTCGGCAATCATCTTGGAAACCTTGCTGACGGATTCGCGGGTCACCCCCTTGGGGGGCATGACGAGTCCGTCAAGGTTGAACTTGTCCTTGAACTCCAACATGAGTCTAGGCTCCAATCTTGACGCAGATCGCGGTGGCAGCGCCAACGTAATCCTGTGGGTTGTTGACCTTGCCGAACTTCGAGTTTGAACCCGTCCCGTCTGACGTGGTCAGGCTCGTAATCCGGTCGCCAGCGACGACAGCGTAAATCTGCGTCTGGTTAGCGGTTGAGCCTGTTGCGCCGGTGACGGCGAACTCGTAGGTTCCGTCGACGGCCACTGAGCACTGAAGGGCGTCCAGCCCGACACCGCCAGAGGGGATGCCCGAAATCGTGAGGGCACCAACGGTCTCGCTGTCAGTGCTCCCGCCCGAGTTCGTGTACGCAACACCGGGACGCTCGTCGAGGGTTACGAGGGCAGTACCCGCCACAACCTCAGCGATAACCGGCCAGATTTCGCGCAGTGCATCGGTGGAGCTAAACGCTTCACCTGTGGAAACAACGTCAGCCATTTCAGCTCACCTTCCCGAAGTTGGGGACATCGAATCCGGTGTCCGTCTTGTCCGTGCCGCCGCCAAGGTGCTCGGCAATTTTGCCGTCCTTGTCGTCGTCCTCTTTGGAGGCAAGCGCCTCCGCGAGAACCTTTTTAGCGTCCTCGATGGCAGGCGCGACGTCCACGCCCGTCAGTGCGAGGGCTCGCAACGACGCTGACTGCGACTCGGTGACTTTGGCCTCAGAAATGAGGCCCACCGCCTTGTCGTAGTCGCTAAGACGACCCTCTACAGCCTTTTCGACCGCAGTAGTGTCAGCCTCAACCTGAAGGCCAGCTTTCGCTTTGCCCTCCAGCGTCGATACAAGGCCCTCAACGATCTTGGTCAGTCCGTCGAACCGAAGCTCAATGTCCTTGTCCATGTGAGTAACCTCTTTCTCTCCTGCGGTTGCAGAAGCTTCTGTGAGTTGCCGAAGGCTTTCTGCCAACTGCTTCTCAAACTTTCCACCCCGACCGGCCGCGACCACAAGGTCAACGCTGCGGAAGGGGTCAATGGGTGTGAGCGATTCCGCAATCCACTTTCCGGTAGACGGGTCTGCACGCCCCTCGCTGTCGGAGTAGATCGACAAAGCAAGCTTGCTAGCGTACTCGTTCAAGTATTCAGCCACCTGTGGCTTGGACTTGGAGGGAAGGTAGTCACCCGACATTTGCATGAGGCCGTCGACCTCTTCAACGTCAATGACATCGCCGATCGAGCCAATTGCCCCCATCGGATCGCGGTACTCGGGGCGCTCAAGGTCTTCCGGGTGCCCCGGGAACGACAGTGAGCCCGCAAGTAGGTCTGCGTTTTCCTGTGTGAAAAACTCTCGACCGAAGTCGGAACTGGAGCCGGAACCCTCGGTGATCAAGACCACCCGGAGCGCCTTTTTCTTCTTGTCGTAGGCGATTGTCGCCGACTCGTAGATTCGCTTGGTCATGCTGCTGAAACTACAGGAGTTTCGGCCGCACACAAAACGAGGTTTCCAGAAACCTAGTTATTTCGCTTTCTTCTTGAAGTCGTTCGCATGATCAGAGCTTCCCGCGCCGCCGTTCTTGCCCTGACCCGGCGCGGCGGCCTGCTTGGCGGCAAGAGCCTCAGCCTTCTCGTCTATCTGCTCTTGGTTGTTGGGAATAACTATGCCCTCGGGGATGCCGCCCAAGAAGGTACGACCGTAGATCGTCTCCAGCTCGTGACGGAAGGCCTCGGCAGATAGCGTCCCCGTCGACCACGCCAACATCGCGGCCTGCACTGCACGATACTCGTCAGTCGCGTCGTCGTAGTTGTCGAAGTACACGACTGCGTCTGGTGCGCCCATCCAGCGCAGAACCCGAATGTCGAACTCCGCGTGCTCGCTCCGCCGTGTCTGCATGGCCATGCGGCCCGGCAGGTCAAGAGTCTTCGCCGCGCCGTAACTCGAACCGGCAAGAGCCGTGTTGGCAGAAAGCGCAATGCCCGAAACGTGAAGGCTTGCCGCCATCGTTGCAACGACAAACCCGATGGAGCCGAAGTCGTAACCCTTGCCCGCGCTCGACAGGGGGACAAGGTCGTTCTCGCCACCGGCGGTCGCCGAGCTTCCGGCCTCCTTGGTCTTGGCCATTTCCAGAGCCATCTGCTTCTGGCCAGCCTTGGTCTTGCTGGTCGCCTTGAAGGCGAACATCGCCAAAGCATCCTGCATTTTCACGCCGTTCATGATCAAGTCGCGAATGATGCGCGCCCACACGATCGCAGCAATCGCGTCGGGCGAACCGAAGGCTGCGCCGTCAGGCCGGTTAGCGTGCAAGTCAAAAGCAGTGTGGTCCTTCAGGACGGGCTCAAGGGTGCCGTCGGTGTACCGGACCTGAGACGGTTTCACGCCGTCGTACCAGTCAACAAACACCCAGTAGGACTTCTTTTCGCGCCTGCCGGTGAGGGCGCCTTTCTTTTGACCGCTCTTGAACCGAATGGCCTCGTTGCGTGTCCAGCGATAAGCAACGATGTCGTCCTCATAAAGCTCGTCACGTTGCGTATCCGTGATCTCGTGCAACGGGATCGGGCGGAGCTTCTTGTCGCCGTTCTTGCCAATGGCGAGGTAAATGCCGTCAGAGTACAGCGCGTGCTCGCGGCGACGACGTGCTGAACTTGAGAAAAAGAGGCGCTGATTGTCTATCGTGTGAATCAGGTCGTGGACGTTAGCCTTCCCCTTGGTCCTCCCGGTCTCTTCGTCGCCGGGAATCTTGGCGTAGTGGATGTCGCCGTCCCAGATAAAGCTGTGACGAAGCATCAGTCCGTTGCGCATGTGCGGGTTGGGTGCGTTCGTTTCGGTGCCGGTCAGGCTGGTGCGAATCTGTTCGCTCCACTTTTTGAGGCCGTCAATGGTCAAGCCTCGGTAGCCACCCTCGCCGGGGAGTGCCCAGCCAGCGTCTTCCTGCCGAAGCATCATCACCGCGTTGCTCAGTGCCTCCGAAACCCGCTCCAGCTCATTTTCCGACGCCGAATGGGCCTCAACCGCGAGGTTGAGCTTCTGCGTGACGGTTTGACGCTTTGCTGGGGTGGTAGTTGCCATGTTCTCGATGGTATCTCATGGCGTTCTCGCATCAAACCGCCCAAGTTTCCAGAAACCACACCTCCGAGGAGGTCGCGGGGCTTTGCGTGCTTACTCGCCCGGTAGCGAAATGGGCCCCGTCTCAACGGCGATCAGCTCTGCGAGGTGACCGCCCTTGCGGCGCTTGTCTCCAAACTTGGTGACCGCAACGCTTTTGGCCATGAACCTTCGACTGGGTGGTAGCGATAATAGAATCGGCGTAGCCTCAAGCCTCTCGATCGCCCCCCTGTCCCGCTTGGCCGCCTTGTTGTGGCGTGTCACTCGGACCTCAATGACGGCCAACGGGATCGACGCAATGGCCATCACCAACGCGAACACCGCGAAAGCGAAGGCTACTGTCAACGGAATCTCAGGCATTACTTCGTCTCCCTCAAAAGCATCTCGAACTTTCTGTTCCAGCTCTTGCCCTCGTCGGCTAGAGCTAGCACCTCTTCAATCCCGGTTTTCCTAGCGCGCTTCTTGCTGTCCTTGGCGATCATGCGTGCCGCTGCACGCTTGGCCCCCCCGTACGTCCAGCAGAGGGCGTAGTCGACGTTGAACGCGCCCTTGCCAATCTGGACGTGGTACGAACCAATGAGCCACCCGAACTCAGTGTCGTGTGTGATCCGAACTCGGTACGGCCCTGCGAAGGGGTCGTAGTCGCTCACTTCTTCAGCTCTCCGGCCAACCACTCAAGCCACTCTTCTTGCTTGGCCCGCTCTGCCGGGCTTGCTTCCTTCTTGCACGCCTTGTCGTACATAGACCTTGCAAGAGAAACAAGCCTTTCTGCCTGCTCAAATAGATCGACNTCGTGGTCCAGCTTCGCCCCGTCGGAGGTGTCTGCCGTGGGGCGCGAGTCGTAGAGGCCAAGCGGGAACTTGGACAACTCGTTCATCACGCCTTCGCGGACTTGCAGGTACAGAGTGGCCTCAACCACTTCGTCCGGGTTTCGCTTCATGATCTCTCCTTCGTCTCCTAAAAAGGATACGCCGACTCCCACCACGACTCAACCCGCATGTTCCATGGGTCCTCCAGCACAATGTCGCCCGGCTGGTGCTCGGGCTCGGGCAAAAACAGCTCGCTCGTGTCGATAACGCTATAGATCAAAGCGTCTAGCCGGTCAGGTGAGCCGCCCTTAACCGTGCGAAGCTCGTCCTTCGGCGTGATCTGGATGCCCCCTCGATCGCGGAAGCGGTAGGTAACGTTGGTGAGCTGGTCGCTCAACTCGCGGTCGTCGTAGTCGAGGTCGAGTCGCCCCTCGGCCATCAACGTGCGCAGCCGGTCGTGGTTCTCTGCTCGTGAGTTCGCCCACCGGCGCGGGTCCGACGACCTCGTTCCGCCGTCGACGCCAATCAGAACGTAAACCTTGTCAGCGAATTCGCCCAGTGAGTTCAGCATGTCGTACACGCCGCCGCCGACGCCCGATGCGTCAATGCGAACCTCCGCCGCGTTCACTTCTTGCGCGTACTCGTGTGTCTTTCGTGCGCTCTCGACCGTGTCGGCCTTCGCCCATGACTCGGCAATCCGCGCCCGGCCACCCCTGTTGTTGAAGACGACGCTCTCGTCGGCACCGAACCGCGCAATGTCGACCCCCAGCGCTGGCCGGATGGACAGGTCCTCTTTTACCTCAGTGCCGTGCGACAGGTTGACAATGTCTTGCGGAAAGAACGCGGTGTCGTTGTCGCCGGGGAACTCCCCCATGACCTTCGACAGGCCGCGCGCGTCCCACTTAATCGGGTCGGTGACGATCATCTTCTTGCCGTCAACCCGAACAAACTTTTTGCCAAGTTGCTCAAGGTCGTCCTTGCGCCACGGCTCCATCCCGGCAACACGTCGGTCGTAGCGTCGGTCGTGGGGGTAGTCCGGGTCGGGCTCGATCTTCCCGCCGGTCGCCCACAGCCGCGACTTGTGCGCAACCCACCGCTTNGACGTCAACGCTCGGAGCAGTTGCCCCTCCATGATGTCGCCCTCGCGAGTTTCTGGGTACACCCGCTCGCCCGTAAACACAGGAGTGTCGTAAGCGGATATCGTGTGCAGGTTGAACTCTGCCGCCGTCAGCTTGTCGTTGAAAGAGTTCTGCCAGTCGGCAGTCGCGTTGTCGGGGTTGCCAATGCCCATGAACCTGCTGTCGTCACCCGTCATGACAGCTTCCGCCGCCGTGAACATCGCTTTACTCATGCCGCCCGCCTCGTCAAACCAGACGTAGGTCATGCCAATTTGAGACCGCAGCCCTTGGAACATCGAGACTGCGTCTTGGTCCGGTGGCTTCCGCCCCGAGGCCAACCAGATTTTGCCGTTCTTGGTTTCAGAAACCCAGCCCAAGTTCTCGTCGATCCGCCCGGGAATCTGGAAGTCTCCGCTGCTCGCGTTCACCCGGCCGTGGTAGCTCTTGAGGTAAGCAAACGTCACCTTCTGTAGCTGGGGAATCGACGGTGCCGAGATGATCGACACCGTCTCACCTTCAGGGAACACCGACCCCGCCCACAGCACCATGCGCGCCATGATCGAGGACTTTCCCACGCCGTTGCCGGACTTCGTCAGCGTGCGCGGCTTATCAGCAAACAGCGAGTCCCGCGCGATCTCGCGAATCTTCGCATAGTCCCGCATCCGAAGGATATCCCAGTTCCACGCATCAAAGTCAGTCTGGTACAGCCTCAGCTTCGACCGCCGACGCAGTTCACTAATCGCCGAATCGAAGACCGACGTATCGACAAGACTCACGATTCAACCTCGTGCTTCGACAGCTCAATCTGCGCGTAGCGCAACGCGTTCTCCAGTGCGTTATCCCACTGCTCCTCCTTGATCTTGTCGCCGCCAGTTATGCTTCCGCGCATGTGCGCCATTGCCACATTGATCGCATCAAGCATGATCGTGCCCTGAAAGGCGTAGAGAGTGGAAAGCTCCTGCTCTGTGCTTTCCTGCCGCTTGTCGAGCCGAGTGCCGACCGCCTCAAGAGCACGTACCAGCACCTCAGCCACACGGGCCGTCAACGTCATCTCCTCAAGGTTGGCAACCAGATTGCGCATCTTCAACGTCACCAATTGATCCTGCTGGAGAGCCGTCAAACGATCGGGCATCTCCAGCAGGGCGTCAATGCGGGCCATCACCTGTGCCGGGTTGAGGGCCCCCTCAATCTTGAAGCTCAACGCCTCGGCACTCATGGTGTCGGCGTAGCGAACAAGTACTTCGTCAATCTCTGAAAGCTTTGTGGCCATGGACGCATTGTAGCTCTGGGGCTAGGAAGAAAAAAAATTTGGGAGGTTAGAGCATCGCGAAAAAAATTACTAGCGAGGTTTCAATGAACCGTTAGAGCGAAAAAATTACTAGTGAGGTTAGAGCAGCGCGAAAAAATTACTAGCGAGGTTTCAATGAACCGTTAGAGCAGCGCGAAAAAATTACTAGCGAGGTTTCAATGAACCGTTAGAGC
>LV_Brine_h2_0102DRAFT_1000414_pt1 | contig 15472 bp, 9 predicted proteins | sample LakVidmifraction_3_FD_10600 | JGI IMG/M metagenome (IMG submission 10600)
AAAACCTACGGCTTCGGCCCTTGGGGCGGCAGTAACACCGCCAAAAAACGCTGGAAGTACCTTATCGCTGTTGGGCTTATATTACTCATAGGGTTGCTTATATGCTTCGTAAAATAGAAATCCAGCCGGGTATCAACCGGGAAAGCACTCAGTATTCTGCTGGATACAGCTGGTTTGACTGTGACAAAATGCGTTTTCGTAAGGGCAGGCCTGAGCAGATCGGTGGATGGACGAAGTACGTTGAGACAGCCTATCTTGGAGTTTGCCGGTCGTTGCTGGACTGGACAACCGCTGCTTCCACCAAATACCTCGGCATTGGCACCAACCTTAAATTCTATGTTGAGCAAGGTGGAGCCTTATCGGATATTACCCCTGTCAGGCTGACCACAGCTACCGGTGACGCAAGGTTCGCGGCGGCGAACGGCGATGCCACCTTAACAGTTGCAGAGACGGCACACGGAGCTGTACTGGGTGACTGGGTGACTTTCACTTCAGCAGTTTCTCTCGGCGGCGCCATAGTGGCAGCGGCGCTTAACCAGGAATACGAAATCGCTTCTATTATTGATTCAGATTCTTACACCATTGAAGCCAAAGACACGGCAGGTGCTGAAGTATTGGCCAACGCTTCGGACACCTCTGATGGCGGTGCAGCCACTGTTGCTGCCTACCAGATAAATACAGGAACGAACAATTACATAGCGTCTACCGGGTATGGCGCCGGTATCTGGGGTTCAGGTACGTGGGGCGGCGCGGGCTCGTTAGGTTTTTCCAGCCAGTTACGCCTATACAGTCAGGCAGTATTTGGAGATGATCTGGTTTTTAACCCGCGCTCGGGTGGCGTGTATTTTTGGGACGAGAGTGATGGAATCGCAACTCGCGCTGTTGACCTGGCAGCCCTGCCGGGCGCAACAGATACCCCGACTGTTGCGTATCAGGTTATGGTCTCGCCTACCGATAAGCATGTCATATGTTTTGGAGTTAACCCGATAGGGTCAGCAACCCTTAACCCGTTACTGGTCCGGTGGTCGGATCAGGAGAATGCGGCTGACTGGACACCTACAGTGACCAATTCTTCAGGCGGAACGCTTTTGTCTTCCGGCTCAGCAATTATTGGCGCAGTCAGAACACGGCATGAAATTATTGTTTTCACAGATACCTCGGTTCACGCCATGCGTTTTTCGGGGGCGCCGTTTATATACCAGTTTTCTCCAATTGCTGAGAATGTCAGTATCCTCAGCCCTAACACCGCTATCGCTGTAGGTGATTCAGTCTATTTCATGGACGCAGACGGGTTTTACATCTACAACGGCGCGGTGACACGTCTGCCCTGCTCTGTGCTTGAGTATGTATTTAGCGGCATCGACAAGAGTAACCTGTTCAAAGCGTATGCGACTAACAACTCAGACGACTCTGAAGTGACATGGCATTATCCGACCGAAGGTACTGATGTCAGCAACTATGTGACCTTCAACTACGCAGAGAATGTGTGGACAATCGGGACGTTAGACAGGGCCGCATGGATTCAAGCGACGAGTAAAGCTTTCCCGATTGCCGCAACCGCAGATATAGTCACACCTAAAGTCAATTATCTATACAACCACGAAGCGGGCTATGACGCAGATGGCGCCGAGATCGGCGGCTACATAGAGTCAGGCCAAGTAGAGATCAGCGGTGCTGAGGTTGGGGATGGTGAAAGCCTGATGTTTCTGGACAGGTTTATTCCTGATTTCAAGGTGACTGGTACCGCTAATAACGCGGATTTTGATGTTATCATCAAAGGTGTTCAGTATCCGCAGCAATTGTTCAGCGATCCAGATGCTGTGAGTTACGCCAGTACGGTGTTAGCGAACACAAAACAAAGCGATATACGACTCAGGGCACGTGAGATTGTTTTACGGATTGAAAGCAACGGCATCGGCTACGGCTGGAACGTGGGCGACTTCAGAATTGATATGCGAACGGACGGAAAACGATGAGAACCAGCGAAATAATTGCCCTCCCAACAGCAAAAGCAGCCTACGACCACAGCAATGAGCAGGTCGTGCGCCGGACAATAGAGCAGACCTTTACATCTCTGCACTCGGATATTCGGGCGAACCGTGACGGCTTGGATTCGCCAGCTTCTTTGGCGCTCAGACGCCACCAGTTCCTGCTGATGGGAGCTTAACATGGCTGATGTAATTAAACCCCTTGGACAGTTGGCAGCAGCAGCGACCACGGCAGAGACTTTGTACACAGTACCCGCGCTGGCGCAAACCACCACCAGTTCGCTAATAATCTGCAACCGGACGGTCGGAAGTCTGACTTATCGTATCAGTGTACATGTTGCCGGTGCTGCTGCTAATGACAAGCAATACCTTTATTACGACAAAGCGCTGGCAGCAAATGATACCTTCACCGCAGTTCTCGGCCTGACGCTGGGACCTGCTGATGTTGTGAAAACCTACGCCAGCGCCACAGGATTGACCTTTAACCTCTATGGAGTCGAGACGAGCTAATGAATAACCAACACCCAATGAAAGGCATAGCGACTATCTTGGCAGCGAAAGGCCGCGGCCCTGATACGCAGCTCATGCACGTCACGGACGCAGAGTTAGCAGGACTGGCTTCACTACATCCTACTGGAAAGATGCCAATAAACCCAGACACAGGCTTGCCCGAAGCGGGCTGGTGGGATACTTGGGGTAAGGCAGCAGCGTGGGCTGCTGCGGCGTATGGTGCATCTAAATCGGAAAAGAAGCAGTCAAAGAAAAACAAAAAGAAGTTTGAAAAAGGCGAAGAAGATAAGCGGGCTAAGAGCGATCAGGGCTTGCAGAACGCCTATAGAAAGGCACGCCCTGATCTGGGCGATGGTCGTATAGACCCTGTAGACGTCCAGGCAGGGTTACGCGGTAGCTATAGTGTTGCGCCGCCCGCGGGCTACCGCCCTGGGATTGACCCGGAGTTCAATTATTTTCAGAATGACCCTAACAATATACAGGCGCCTGACCAGACATCTCAGGCGCACTATGCCTCCATGTATCCAGAACTTAACCGCATGGCGCAGCCTACCCAACCTTATTTTGACTCCATGCGTTGGAGTCCAGAAGGTGACCCGGCAGCGCCGCCACAGCAGCCTCCCGGCGGCTTCGGTAGCAACCTGCCACCACAGGCCTCCATGGGGCCTACTCAGTCCTCCGACGCGGGAGGCAAGCCACAGGGCGACCCATGGGCTGGAGACGCGGCCGCGCAGGCATGGTTCCTGACGCCAGAAGGCCAGCAGTGGAGGGCTTCCAGGAGTCCTGATGGTTCATATCCAGGCGCGAGAACTTCGCAGTTTATAGATGTAAACCAAGACGGTACTGACGATCGTGACCAGCCGTGGCTCCATCAAGGCAATGGGCAGCAGGGGGGTCGTGCCAGTGACTATGCAGGTGTGGGTGGCGTGGCCCCCGCCGTGGCAGCGGGGCTTCGTGAGGGCGCAGACAGTGGTGTCGGCGCTATCAGTAACACGGGCATAGGCGCTATTAGAGGTGGCGAAGGCGCCCTCGGTGGAGGTGGAAGCTCTAGGGGCAACTTCGATATGATGGGTAATTTGGGTTTGGGCTGGATGAACCCGCCACAGTCAGGCGGAACCCCCTACGCTAATAACTACGGTGGGTACGGCAGTGACGGAAGTCCGTCGTCACTGGGCGCTAAAATGTCCAATATTAACTGGAGTCAACTGGGCGAAAACGCGTTTAGGGGGCTATCACCCCTAATTGCAAGTAACTACGTGCCCTTCTCGGGGAGGCTTCTGGATAATTACCTGGATAACCAAATGTTATGGGGGTCTCAGCAGGGCATGATGAGCCCCAGTAGCCCCGACTTTGTCCCTCCCGGGGGAGGTGGCGGTGTAAGTGGCGGGGGCGGGTCCAGTGGGGGCGCGTCTTCTGGGGGCGGTAACACGGGGCGCTATGGCGCAAGCAGCGGCTACAGCTCTAACGGCAGTATCACAAGCGGCGGCGCCGTCAATTATGCGACACGGCTGCGTCTGAACTCCCACGCGGCCGGTGGTCAGGTTATGTTAAGCCTGGGTGGGATGCAAACTCCCATGGCTGAAGGCGGCATAACGGGGATCCAGAACGAGTTTACTGAGCCTATGCAAGCACCTATGCAGGAAAACATGCAAGCGCCTACGCAGGATCATACACAAGAGCCTACGCAGGAAGATATCACCACACTGGCCGGTGCATTGCTCGGCAGGGTTGAAGGCGGCGCTGATCAGATTGTAGAAGGCTTTATACAGAAGTACGGCAACGAAATCTTCCTGGTGTTCAGACAGATGATCCTACAACAAGGCAATCCAGACGCTCAGACTGAAGGCATGATTGAGGGCCAAGGCGGTGGCATGGACGATGAGGTCATGGGTACCATCGGAGATCAGCAGCCCGTAGCCGTCAGTCCGGGCGAGTATATAGTCTCGGCAGATGTGGTCAGCGGATTGGGTGATGGAAGCTCTGATGCTGGGGCGAGAGAGTTGGACGCCATGATGGACAGAACACGCATGGCTCGCGGGGGTAACACCACCCAACCACCGCCGTTTAACGCCCGCGGAGTGCTGCCTAAATGACAGAAGGCAAATACCAAATAATTCTCGTACCCGTCAGTGAATGTTCAGCGGTATGGAAGGACGTCAAAGGTTTACTGGCGCCGGCCATTCGGGCTTCGGGTGGACGCTGGCAGCCTGAGTATGTGCTTGTAGCATTGGTGTCCGGCAGACAGAACCTGTGGGTTGCCCTTGACGAAGAGAACAATGTTATAGGCGCAATGACCACAGAGATTTCATCCTACCCAGAGAAGCGGATGCTCGCCATACATTTCCTTGGCGGCATAGATTTTGACGGGTGGTTTAAGCAGATGCTGGCGGCGATCACTGAATTCGCCATAGTCAACCAATGCGATGGTCTTGAGTGCAATGCCAGAAAAGGTTTCTGGAAATGGTTTAAGGATGTGGAGTTTAAGCAGACTTCGGTATTCTACGAGCTGAAGTTATGAACACAGTAAACCAGCACTGCTGGGGAGTATAGAATGGCTAAGAGCGACAAAAACAGCACAACGCAGGGGTACACCTCCCTACCGCCGGAGGTTGCACCATACTACAACGATGTATGGCAGCGGTCTGCATATGAAACCTCGCTGCCGTACCAGAAATACGAGGGCCAGCGGCTTGCTGACTTCTCGCCACAGCAGCAGGAAGCGATGGCGCGCATGTCTGAGTTGGGTATGTCAGGAACAAGCCAATCGCTCACAGAAGCAGCTAAACTTGCGTCTAAAGTCGGGCAGCAGGGCATCGGCAGCATCAGCTATGGCGGCAGCGCCAACTACCGCCCTGGGGCTATGGGTGACGCGGGTGCGTACACTGCCGACTCAAGGCAGTCTGGTTACACGCCCGGGGCAAGAGACTCTGGCTATGGCATAAATTCAAGGCAGTCTGGGTACAATGCGGATTCAAGGCAGTCTGGGTACGGCGCCGGGTCGCGGCAGTCTGGGTATGGCGCTGGCCGGATTGACCAGAACAGCTATCAAGGCGGTCAGCGCAATATGGGCTTCAGGCCCGGTACGTTAAATGATTCCGCCATGCTGCAGAGCTACATGTCTCCCTACCAGCAAAGCGTCACCAACATCAACAAGCGCGAAGCCATGCGTGATGCTGATATACGTCAAAGGGATACAGGGTTAGGTGCGGCCAGTGCGGGCAGCCTTGGTGGTTATCGGGAGGGTATTATACGCAGTGAGACTGAGCGTGATCTTGGTCAACGTTTGGACGATCTTCAAACTCAAGGGCAGCAGGACGCATTCAGCAATGCCCAGCAGATGTTTGAGCAGGATCGTTCAGCACGCGGGCAGGCCGAGCAGTTTGGTCAGTCACAGTTCAACATAAATGAACAGATACAGCAGCGACAGAGCCAGCTTATGCAGCAAGGCTTTAATGCCAATGAAGCAGCACGACAGGCGCAGGAACAGTTCGGGCAGAGCCAATACGGCATGAACGAGCAGAACCGTCAAGCGCAGGAACAGTTCGGGCAGAACCAATTCGGCATGAACGAGCAGAACCGTCAAGCTCAGGAGCAGTTCGGGCAGAACCAATACGGTATGAACGAGCAGACACGCCGGTCCGTTGAACAGTTCATGCAGTCCCAATTTGGCATGAACCAACAGGCCGCACAGCAGGCAGAACAATACTTACAGAGCCAGTTCGGCATGAACTCGCAGAACCAGCAGTATGGGGCGCAGGCGGGGCTTAACCGCTATAATGCTCAGGAAAACGCCAACCAGGCAGCGCAAGGTTTCCGGCTACAGGCAGCTGACTCAAGAATGCGCGCCCAGAGCGCTAACGTAAACGCGCAGCTCGGTCTCCAGCAGAACCAGCTAAACGCGTCCTCTCAGCTTGGCCAATACGGGCAGCAAGAGCAGGACATGGCGATGTCTCGTCTGGGTATGCTACAAGGCGTTGGAAACCAACAGCAGCAGCAGGCGCAGGCCGGGCTTGATATCGGGTATAACGACTTCCAGGACCAGCGTGACTGGGGTAAAGAGCAGGTTTCATTCCAGAATAACATATTGAACTCCAACCCCATGGCGCCGGGGACAACCTCGACAACCCAGGGGCAGCAAGTATCTCCATTGAGTCAGGCACTGGGCGCGGGCATCGCGGGTTACGGCGCATCAGGTAAAGGCGGCACCCAGCCATAGCAGCCACCACAAAATTAACCGGACGGATAACAATGAACATCTTACAAATGGAAGATCAGGTAAAGGGCATCCCTGACCAGCAACTAATGCAGGCAGCGCAGAATCCCGATGGCCAGATACCTCAGTTCCTGCTGGTTTCTGAAGTCCAGCGTCGTGGCGACATGCGCAAACGCTACCAGCAGGACCAGGCAAAAATGCCGGAGGGTACGATCACTGATAAAATCATGAATGAGGGCATTATGGGGCTTCAACCTCAACAGCAGCAAATGCCACAGGGTATGCCACAGCAGCAAATGCCACAGGGTATGCCTCAAGGTACGCCTCAACAGCAAATGCCTCAGCAGCAGACGCCGCAGGGCATGGCGTCTGGCGGTGTGGTGAGTCTGGCCGGTGGCGGTACTGCCGGTATGGCCAGTACTTACAACCCTTATGACATAGATATGGGGGCGTACAATCAGCTGATTGCACAAGGCTTTTCAAGCGACGAAGCCATGAATGCCTTACATCGTGCAGGCACGCTCGACATGGGCGGACCGCCCGACGGTTCACTGGGCGGCGATCTGACTCAAAGCCAGATTGACTGGCAGGGCAGCAACGACCCACGGCTAGGGCAGATGGCGCCGTATCAGCCACCTCAACCTGGTGATGCGCGATACCCTTCAATACACGCCGGTTTAGGTGACACGTTATCACGGAGTGAAGAAGCGGCCGCTTTAAAAGATAAGAGCCAAAGTGATTGGTATGACCCGTTAGTTACGGGAATTGCTACTGTGGCGAACTTAGGCCCCCTTGGCCACACGGAAGAATTCAGGAGCGATAAGACCCGCGCTATGGCTGACGCAATGGGTGGCGCGCCGGTAGACCACACTGAAGAATTCAGGAGTGATGAAACCAGAACTTTGGCCGAATCTATGCGGAATGCAATTCCGGCATCCACTAACGAGCCGCAGCAAAACACTATCTTGGCTCAAGACGTTGAAAAAGACGACCTGAGTGGCCTCAAGACCCTGGCGGTGCAGGGAGAGTACCCGGATGATGAGTTAAACAGCCTAAATGAAGAGTCTTTGGGTATCACAGGGCTTGCCGCCGCGCCCAGAAATTTGAGCACTTCTAAGATTAACCAGGCTGACGGTGCCATTGTTAAGGGACAGACAATGGGCGCTGAAGGCCCACCCTCTGAACTTGACGAGTGGATGGCGCAGCAGCGCAGAGCCGCGGTTAACAATGCCTTAATGCAGTTCGGTGCCGGCATTGCCGGAGGTGATATAGGCGGCGGGATCTCCAGAGCAGGGGATGCTATGGCAGAGGGCCAGAGGGGTAACGATGCCTATATGATATATAAAATGCAGCAGGAAGGGCAGGACCGGCGCGACGTCAGCCGTCAGGAAGGGGAGGACAGACGGCTTGATAAGACTTTGGAGCAACGCAAGGCTGAGGCCCGTATGGGCAGCGCAGATTCGGCAAAAATGCGCGAGAGTAAGTGGTTCCTCGACCAGCCTAAAGCGAGGCAAGACATCCTTTCAAGGTACGCAGGGCGTTCGTTACCAGAAGACACAATCAATAAGCTGGTCTCCGAAGAGATGGTTAAAAGCTTTAATTCGGCAAGGGAGCTTGGTACTGAGCCTATGACTGATCAAGATCGGATAAACATGACCAACATGCTTAGAGGCCAGTATGGCCTTCAGGATATCGAAGGCGGCGGTGCCGATATTATGGCGCAAGCGCGAAACGCTATCGCTCAAGGCAAGCCGAGAGACGCAGTGGTTCAACGCTTAATTGAACTGGGCGTACCAGAAGAAACCGCCAGAGGCTTATAAGATGGCTGATCTGTTCGCAGACATAAAAGCTGAAAACCCCAACGACCCTTTCGCTGACATACCCGCGCAAGCGGGCGGCGATCCGTTTGGCGATCCGTTTGGCGATATTGCTGCGCAAACACGCCCTGAAGACCAATCCTTCTTCCGCGAAGTGGCAGACGTACCTCTTAAAATTGGCGGCGGTGCCGCTATGGGCGTGCGCATGTTTGCAGACGCTTTCGGCGCGGACAACCCGGTATCGGAAGCTGTCGGCGGCGTAGAAGATTATCTTGATAGTCTGTTGTCAGCACAATCCAAACAGGACAGCGCTGAAGTCGCCCGTATCATGGACGAGGCCAAAGACAAAGGCGTGTGGGGTCAGGTCAAAGCGGGTCTCAAAGCGGTGTCTGTAGCGCCAATTGACTTCACCGCAAGCGCAGCGGGTACAGCGTTACCGATTATCGCAGGTACTATCCTCGCACCGGCAGCAGCAGCACCGGCCATAGGTTTAGGTTTGGGCGCAACAATGGGCGCGGGTGTTGTGAAGAGCGCCATACATGAAGCGGTCTATGATGAAATGATCACGCAAGGGCTGTCAGAGGAACAGGCAACCTCAGCCGCTGAGGCTGCGCAAACCTATGGCGGCGAGAACACTGATCAGATCGCTTTGGGTACCGTGCTGGGCGCCTGGGCTGCACGCTCGGGCATCGAGCCAGTTATTGCTGCAGCAGCAGCGCGGGGCGCATCCAGAAAAGCGGGCGAGAAACTGGCAGAAACTGCAGTTAAAAAAGGCCTGCCTCGAAGAGTCGCGCAAGGCGCAGCAATTGAAGCGCTGCCCGAGGGTTTACAGGGCGGACAGGAACAGGCCGCACGTAATATTGCGCTGCAAAGAGAGGGCGTTGACGTACCCACCATGCAAGGCGTGGTGAGCCAAGGCGTGCTGGAAGGTGCAGCCGGCGCTATCCTGGGCGGCACTGTTGGCGGCGTGAACACAGGCCAGCAAACCCCGCTAGCAACACCACCAGCCCAGCAAACAAAAACCAACTGGCAAGAAGGCGATGTCGCTGCCGGACCTGATGGTGATATTATCCTGACAGCCGAGCAGGCGGCGGAGGCCAATGGGGCTGAGGCGCGCATGGCTGAACAGCCTTTATCGTCTACTGCACCAACTGCAAATGAAGTTAGCCGGATAGTCAAGAGTGAGTCTGCTGATGCGTCGCACATTCGGAACGGCGGAGAAATATTCAAGTATACAGACCCTGAAACGAAAGGCGTAATGAGCGTAGTAACGCTGGGTGGCGACGCGCAGCGCGCAGCATCAGTGATTGAATTATATGTGCCTGAAGAGAGTAGAGGTAAAAATGTCGGAAGAGTTTTGCTTAACCGAGTTATGCAAGACCACCCAAGCTTAATGGGGCAGGTATCTTCAAAGGCCGCAGCAACAACAGCCTACGCTGAAGGGCGCAGGCCGCTAACCAAACCCGATGCCACTTTAGATGAAGTGTTTAGTTTGATCGACATGGACTCATCAGTAAACATGGCAACGCCAAATGAACAGCCTTTATCTTCAAAAGCCCCAGATCAAAAACCCTTCTACTCAGCGTTAACTCAAACCCTGAACGACCCACAAGGTATGCCCAAGAAAGGCACGGCTGCCCAGTACAAAGGTTGGCTTGATGGCCAGCAAAACAAGGGGTCTTTCAAAGCTGAGGAGCGTGACTGGATAGGTTTGGACGACTGGCTGGATACTAAAGGTACGGCCACCCGCGAGGAAGTGCAGGCCTATGTGGCTGACAACGAGGTTAGTGTTGAGGAAGTTACGAAGGGTGATTATTCAGACGTTGATGCGTGGTGGAATGATGAGGGTGGCGCAAATGAGAAGATGCCATTTGGTGAATTGAGCGCAGCAGAAGAGCGGGCTGCTCGTGAACGGTATATTGAAGAAGTAGGCCAGTACGAAAGCAACACAACCAAATTCTCTGAATATCAACTCCCCGGTGGCGAGAATTATCGTGAGCTGTTGCTGACGCTGCCGGCTAAAAAAGAAGCATTAGAAGAGTGGCGTGTGTTACGCCCTAATGGCGTGTCTGACGGATTATGGGCAAGTGAAGAGCAAGCTCAAATACGGGCAGATAAAATTGGTGGCTCGGTAGAAGGCTTGATCGGTAAGCAGGATGTTGAGACAGGATACCGTAGTGGGCACTACGACGAGCTTAACGTCCTCGCTCACGTCAGGTTTAACGAGCGCATCGATGCTGATGGTAAGAAAGTTCTGTTCATGGAAGAAATTCAGAGTGACTGGCATCAGGCTGGTAGGGAGAAGGGGTATACCGCAGGGAGTAGCCCGAAAGTGGCTGACGCACAGCAATTCTTCGGTATAGAACAATCTGTGTGGGACGGGCTAAGCGACAGTGACAGGAGTAGTTACTTTGACGAAATGACATCCGGCGAATCCTACGTGAAGGGCGGAGTACCCAACGCCCCATTCAAGAAAACCTGGTCCGCCCTGGCCATGAAACGCATGGTCAAGTACGCGGCGGATAACGGCTTTGATAGATTGGCGTGGGCAACTGGCACACAGCAGGCTGAACGGTATGATTTGAGCAAGCAGGTCAATCACATTGACGTTGAAAATGTGGCCGAAGCAGAGGGTGTGCAGTTTGTTGACATCAATTTCAAAAAAGGTGACAACATTAACATGGAAATTGAGAATGGCGTTGTTCGTGAGGGTGAATTTAAAGGCAAGAATCTCTCGGACATCGTTGGCAAAGAAGTCACTGACAAAATAAATGCTGTCGAAAAAGGCACAACAAAAAGACTCGTAGAATCTGACCTCAAAGTTGGCGGCGAAGGCATGAAAGGTTTTTACGATAACATGCTGGTCAACAACACCAATAAGTTTTTCAATAAAAAGAAATGGGGTAGCGCGAAAGTTGGGCAGACACGCATAGAAACTGAAGCTGGCCCTTATACTGACGAATACTCCACCGGCACAGTATGGAATATTGTCGATGCCAATGGCGCGGTGCTGGCGTCATACGACCAAGCGAATGGTGAAACCCTCGCAAACCGGCAGAAAGAACATTACGAAAACCAAAATAAAACGCTAGCTCAGATGGGTAATCAGTACTCTGAAAACATGACTGCTGAGCCTATGTCAATTCAATCTGCCGCCAAAGAACCCCCAACAAAAACTAAGGTTGGCGTCCACTCCCTCGACATCACCCCGCAAATGAAAGCCTCGGGCTCCATGCCGCTGTTTAGCAAAGGTCAACCCCAAACAAACGCCAAACTGTCTGCCCCTCAGATTAAAGCTGCCGTCACCCAAGCCCTCAGCCCAACGCACGCAAAGGATGTGAATGTCGTGCAGTCGATCGAGGAAGTACCCGGGTATGAGAACATGCTGCAGGTCGGCCAGGATGAAGGCTTCTACGATCCGAACACCAAACAAATATACCTGCTGGCTGATAACATCGCCACAGAGGAGCGAGCTAAGTGGGTGGCCTGGCATGAGCTTTTTCATCAGGGAAGCCGCGTAAAATTCGGCGCACAGCTGTCAGAAGCCCTATCGACCGCTGACAAAAACGGCACGGTCAACTCACTGGCCAACGCTGTTGCCAAAGACAGAAACCTGACTGAGACCCAACGGCCATTGGCTGTTGAGGAAGCCATGGCTGAGCTAAACGCAGCGCAAAGAACCGGTGACTACGCAGCTATTCAGGAACGCTATAACGTAGCCATACCCGAAAGCCTTCAGGCCGGGTGGCGCAATTCCCTAAAACGTTTTGTGCAGCGCCTGAAAAGTATCTTTGCGAACGTTACTGGCAGGCAGGTGGATGAAGTAAGCGATGCTGAAATCTGGTCGAAGTTTAAGAATGTGGACGTGGCAGTTGAAAGTAATTCTACGCCCGCAGAAACCTCCAGCGCACCTAAGCCAGAAGTCGCTTTAGCCTCAACCGCGGCCCCACGCACCCGGGGCTCTCGCGGAGCATGGCTGTCAATCACCCCTGAAACCTCCACCGCACTAAGAAAGTTTTGGGACAAACACTTCAGGGGCAAGGGCTTGCTGCCTGAGCCTGTGTTTGATGCAAAGGTGGACCGGGACTCCGCCTTTGGTTCTGAAAACCACCACCTCTCGTACTTCACAAAGGACTTAGAGAAAGTGGTGAAGCGGGTGTATGGAACGGCGTCAACAAAGCTGTCGGACGCGCAAAAAAATGAGATGAACAACTACTTGCTGGGGCAGCCCACCAGCTTAGACCCTCAGATACGTGCCGCTCTTGACCCTATGCGGGCGTACCTGGACAGCCTGACCGCCCGCATGATCAGTAGCGGCGTAGTCAAGCCCCCAGAAACCATACAGAAGATGCTTGATAATGTTGGCACGTACATGAACCGGTCATACCGTGCGTTCGATAATCCAAAATGGCCAGAAAAAGTATCTCCCGAAGTGCGTCAAGCGGCCTTCGACTACCTGGACCAGCAACGAGGAGCACCCCGGACTGCCGATACTGATAGTAAAATAAACGGCATCATTAACGGCATACTGCAAGAGGGTACTGCTGCTGACCATGTTGGCGCCTTCATAGCTGAATCCAAACTCGGCTCCATTGACAAGTCAATGCTGATCCGGCGCAAAGATATTGCTGAACCTATTCGCAATTTACTGGGCGAGTACAAAGAGCCGGCAGTAAATTTCACACGCACCGCCACAAAAATGCAACGGGCAATAGCCAACCGCGTATTCCAGCAAACCGTTCTTGATGAGGGACTGGACAGCTTTCTGTTTAATGAGCGCACCGACACGTTCTCCGTGCCTATAGCGGGCGAAGGATCCGAAGCAATGGAGTTGCTCAGCGGACTGTATACAACTCCTGAGATACGGGACGCATTCAAAACCGCCCTGGGGGACGAAGTTGTTGGAGACATGTACCGTGTGGTCATAGCGGCCAACGCAATGGTTAAATACGGAAAAACCGTTATCGCGCCAACCACCATGGCGAGAAACTTTATTAGCGCGGCGTTTTTCTCGATAGCCGGTGGTCACATGTTTACTGGGTCCTTCCTGCAAGACTTGTCAAAGTCGAAAAGTACTTTGTGGGGAGAGCTAAAAAACCGAGAGGGCCAGAGGGAGTATTACTTAAAGCTAAAAAGACTTGGCGTAACGTTAGATAACCCCTACGCGGGCGAGCTGATAGGTGCAATTAACGACACCCTGACAGATAACGTGGTAGGCGGACCCGTCAGACAGAAAATCAGGTCAACTGCGGGATTTTTCACCCAGCTGTACCAGTACGGTGATGACTTCTGGAAAATCATAGGCTTTGAATCCGAGAAAAGGGCCCTGGTTGATGCTGGTTTTGAGACCGGGGCAGCGGAGGTTGAAGCAGCCTCAAGGATTCGTAACACATACCCAACCTACAGCCTCGTCGGTAAGGCGATTAAGTGGGTGCGCCGCTTCCCGCTAGTCGGCACGTTTGTCAGCTTTCCTGCAGAAATAGTCAGAACCTCCGTTAACCTTGTACGCCTGACCGCCAGCGATCTTGCAAGCCCCAACCCTATGATGCGCAAAATAGGTGCGCGAAGAATGGTTGGAATGACGGTTGCTACCGGGTGGGCTGCGGCTGCCAGTACGCTGTCTATGGCACTAATGGGCATTGATGATGACGGCGATGAGGCAATCCGAAAAAGCGGCGCGCCGTGGTCAAGAAACAGCAACCTGCTATATGTGGGCTTTGATAAAAATGGCCTACCTGAATATTTTGACATATCCTACAGCGACCCTTACAACTATCTAAAGCGCCCACTCACCGCAATTCTCACGAAAGGCGATATGACGGCCACCCTTAAAAGTATTGGCGTTGATATTTTCTCTCCGTTTCTGGGGCCTGACATCGCGTCTTCCGCTATTGGTGAAGCAGTCTTTAACCAAAAGATGGACGGCGGAAGGGTTTATAACAGCGCAGCAGACATCGGCACACAAATATCTGAAATAGCCGGGCATGTAGGTTCAGCAATAGCGCCGGGCGTTGTAGGCAATCTAGGTCGCATTGTAAAAGCGTCGCGTGGTGATAGTTCTCCATATGGCAAAAAATACTCACTGGAAAACGAAATCACGGCGCTGGTAGGCTTTAGAAAAATGACCCTTGATCCGCTACTTGGACTGAAGTTCCGCGCCATGGATTATAACCGAGGAAAAAACGATGCCATAAGCGTCCTGAACTATCAGGTATCTGGGCAAAACATTGTGTCGGATAGAAAGCTGGAGTCTAAGTTTAATGAAGCTATGCGCAGCAGAGAGCGGGTGGCGGAAGAACTTATTAGTTATATTAAGCAAGCCCGTGAATTTGGTAAATCCAGAGGCGAGATAGCCAGAGTTCTGCAAGCTATGCGCGTCTCCAAAAAAGACATCGGCGCGCTCATGCAGAACAACCCCCCACGGTGGCGAATGACCAACGAGTACATGCGAAACGCTAGAGATAGCGTAAGAGCTACTGTTGCCCCCGCCGACCGCGCAGCAGCGCTTAGAGAATTACAACGACGTATCCGGTTAGTGCGCAAATTCTACGGCCAGTACTACCGTTAGCTATTGCATTTCAAGGCCGCTCTTACTCGTCGTCTTTCATCTCCCTGTAGGCCTCAAAGGCTTCGGGTAGGCTATCCCTAAGCCGCGTAATATCGGTAATTATTTTGTTGAGCTTAACTGTGCGTTGTTTCAGTTCAGTTTTGCCGCAGAAACTAAAATCAAGGGTTATCTGACGCGCACAGTCTCTGATAACGACTTCAGCTTCCACCCCGTATGCTTCAGCAGTAGCTGTGACGGATATAGCGCCTGTGTCGCTGCTGCTTTTAGGGTTCAGCCACTGTCGCGTATTGAGTATCCGTTTACTTTTCATCAAAATATCCTTGTTAATTCTCTGATCGCATCGCCCTCAACTGTGGGGGTTTTAATATTGTAGCCA
>LV_Brine_h2_0102DRAFT_1000418_pt1 | contig 15360 bp, 19 predicted proteins | sample LakVidmifraction_3_FD_10600 | JGI IMG/M metagenome (IMG submission 10600)
GGGGGGTCGGGGTGTTTGCGAGCGCCGGGATCAGGTTCCCGAGGCGGCCTTCGCCGGTCGGTGACGGCCACGCTGCGCCCGGAGCCTCGGCTCGGATGCCAGGGCAGCCAGTCGAGCGGTACCGGTAGTGCGGTGCGACGACGTGACCTTCGGCGAGGGTTCCCTGGGCGACCATGTGGGCGCGCAGTTCGTGCCATGCGTCGATCTGACCGGCGTTGACTGGCACGTCTGTGGCGTTGAGGAACAACACGGCAGCGGAGTCGGTGTTGAAGTTGCGGCAGTGGGCGGCCATGTACTCGCCGGCCTGTGTGAAGATCGACCGGTCGAGCCCGATCATGTAGCTGTACTCCCACGGACGGTCAGTCGAGATCCCGTAGGCGGCAGCGGCTCGAGCGTCCGACAGCACCCGGGCGGGATCGTTCGACCGGTAACGCCCGGTGGCCGATGTGTTCACACCGACCTCGTGGGCGAGGAGCACGCCAGCACGTTGCAGCCGGTACCGGTACGGCGGCGGGGTCGGGGTGCCGATGACGGAGCGGGCGTGGATCATCAGATTGCAGCCGCCGACAAGACACCGGCATTGGAGACCGTCACAGCCCACAGCGACCCGTTCGGTGACTTCAGCACGAGGCGTGAACCAGCGGTCTGTGCTGTCGTGCCCACACGCTGCCCACCTTCGATCGAACGCAACCGGCGGTCGAGGTCGGCGAACCGGTCGGCCATCGCCATCATCGGGTCGGTCACGGGATCACCTTGCGGTCAAGGGTCACGGTCAACTGCTCCGCCGATCCCTGCACCGACCAGCGGTGCGCTGTCACCCGGCGTTCGCGAACCAGGCCCGGTGACCCGTCGTCGCCGGCCGGGAACAACGGGTCGTCGTCAACGATCAGCTGGCAGTCGTCGCCGAGATCCCACGAACCCCACGGCTGACCGGAGAACGTCGGGTCGACCTGCAAGCTGAACGACTCGTCATCGACACCCGACAGGCGGGCCACGTCGGCACCGGCGTACTGGGCCAGTGTGGCGAGTACGCTGACATCCTTGTACGCCCTCGTGACGCTGTAGGCGGGCCATCCGGCGTTGACGAGTTCGGTGTTCGCTGCGGTCGTCGTCAGCATGTCGGTACCGTCGCCAGCGCCGAGCGCCGTCACCACGGTCGCCATGTCGGATGCGTCCTCTGACACGTCGAACAGCACGGCGTTGCCCGGTGAACGGAACCGCAACCCGGTCGCGTCGAACGTGCGACCACGGCGAGGGTAGAAGCGTCGCAGGCGGCGAACCACGGCACCGGCGTCGTACTCTGTGCGGATGTCGTAATCGAAGCCGTTGGTGACGTTCGACAGTTCACGCATCAGCTCGCCGATGTACTTGCCGGAGAACGGCTCGTAAGTGCGATCGCGTGGCACACCCGACGTGGCGGCGGGGATCTCGATGCCGACGTTCGCTCCGGCCTGGTTCTGCACGAAGTCGACGAGCGCCTGCAAGATGGCGAACTGATCGACAGCTGCATACGTCAGCGCCGTCGTCTGGCTGTAGTGGTCGAAGTACGACGCCAGCCCTCGACCGGCAACGCTCAGCGTGCGAGACGAGGTGTCGTACTGGCGACGCCACACGATGCCGCTGAAGCACGGCACACCGTCACGCTCGGCAACGATGACAGACCGGCCACGACGGGTCGAGTCGGCAACCGTCGTGCGTCGTGAGGTCGTCGCCGTCTTCGCCTGCCCGTCGAGTTCAAGGGTTGCGGAGAAGTCACCGGCAGCGTTGAGCACATCGGTCGACGACCACGACGCCACGTTCAGGTCGGTGAGCTTCACCCCGGTTCGCAGGTCGTATGCGGTGAAGCGCCAGTCGTGCTGCATCAGTCACCCAGCCGGGTGCCGAAGAATCGCAGGACGGCGATCGCCGTAGCCTCACCCTGGAGGTTCTGGCTTGCACCAGAATCCTGCAATGTCGCGAGTTGCAATGTGTTCGTCGCTGCGAGCCGCAGCAAGGCGGTGCCGCCAAGCGAACCAACGAGGCTTGCGGTGCCGAGCTGCGCCGAGTAAGCGTAACGGTCGAGGGTGCTGCCGTTGACTCGAACCCACGCCTGCCGCGTCCCGGTTGCCGCTGCAAAGTAGGTGGTTGTGTGACCAACGAGCCAGAGACCGCCAGCACCTGCCGGGATCGTCACCGTCGTCAGTGCCGTCTTCAGTCCGTCGGTGTTGACGTGATTCGTGTCGAAACTGACAGCGGTGATGACGTTGTTCGCAACGGCCTGAGCCACAGAGTTACCCAGCTCGAACGCCGGCCGGTCGGTCTGCTCGGTCAGCTTCGACCGGTGCTTCAACGCCACCGTGGCGATGTTCGCATTCGTCACCGACGTCGACAGCGCGGCCACCGTCACCCGAGCAAGCACGAGACACCCGGCGGGGATCGCTGGGTCGACCGGGGTGGCGGCGGGGGTGCCGGTCACGACGAACAGGCGGGCGTCATTGGCACCGGAAGCGTCCTCGACGGTTTCACGCACCTGGGCGCACACCAGATCTCGGCGTGCGTTCGACCCGTTGGCGGCGGCGATCACGACGTTGGTGGTGGCGTCGTTGGTGAAGATGTACGCGCCCTGTGCCAGCGACGAGTTGCCCGAGATGAACGCCCGCCCGATGCCGACGTTGACGCTCATGTTCGGCGTGCCGTTCTGCACGACCGCCAGGTCACCGGTTGACACGAGACCGTGAGCGGGGCCGACAGCGCCGACTGAGTTCACGAACGTCTGCACCGCCTGGCCTTGCATCGCCGACACGAACTGGCGGACGTTCTTGGCGCTGTGCGAGCCGCCTTGCAAGAACGGTGGGGGTGTCAGGATTGGCATGATGTGATCCCTCCTACAGCGAGGCTGAGCGCCACGCGTACGTGCATGAACCGGTACCGGAAGCGGCACGGAAACGGATGGTGTTCGACCCCGCCGGCAGAACGAAGAACCTCGACAGCAACGTCACCGCTGCTTGACGAGGCGACCCGTCGAGCAGCACCGAGCCGTCAGCGGACGACACAACCAGCGTCGACCCGGCAGGCACCACGATGTCGAGCTCCACGAACTCGCCGGTCGACGCCAACGTGATGCGAGGCGTCGTGACCGGGCCGGTAATCGTCGCCGTCCAGTTCGTCTCGAACGTCCCCGAGTTCACTGCGGTGCCATCGGAATCGGAACCGGCGCCGAACGTCAGCGGGAACGTCAGATCGAACGGTGCCCCGCCGCCGGCGACGAGACCGAGCGAGATCGACGACTCCGCTGCGGAGAACATGCGGGGATCGGTTGCCTCGAAGACGCAGCGGGCGTATGCGAGGTTCAGGTCCATCTGTTCGATGTTGAACTCCACGCCGATGGGGCGACCGAACAACGTGCGGGTGTCGCCGGTCAGCGTCACGCTCAGCGGCACGACGGACGAACGCACCGGCGCCCACGCCACCGACAGCGCCAACAGCGCCGCCTCGATGCTTTCGGGTGTGCCCGTGATCTGGATGTCGAACGCCACCTCACGCGACGGCAGCAGATCGCCGCCGAGTGACTGCGTGCCGTCGGAGAACTGGCGCTCGAGGCGTGCCGTCCGGTACGACCCGACGCCGAACCCGGTGGGCGGCTTGCGCCATTGGTAGGCGGTACCAACGCCCATGCTCAGCCCTCGGAGTTCGGCGGTGTAGATGCTCATCGTGCCCCGCTCCTCCACGCCATTGATTCGAGTTCACGTCTGATGGCGTGGGGGCTGTCCGACGTGTTGATGTTGATCGTCGTCGAGCCGCCGAAGCCGCCGGTTCCGAGCGGTGTCACCATCTCGTCACGGCCACCCTCGCCGAGCCGGACGATCGTGCCGCCGGGGCTGGCCTTGACCATGCCACCCGTTGCCATGCCGGGAATCGTGCCGAAGAACTTCTCCAAGTTTCCGATGATCTGGTCCATATACCAGAGCTGATAGGCAGGGTCTTGGTTGACCTTCAGGTGGTTCAGTTGGTCGGCGCTCACCAGGCCCTGGCCGGTGACCTGACCGAATCGGGCCCTGGTTGCCTGGGATGCGTCAGCCTCGGCCATGACGGCGTTCTGTGTGGCCGTTTCATCCACGCGAACCTTTGCGAGATTCTCCTGCGCTGCGATCAGCCAGTCAATCTCGTCAGTGGCGAGGCCGGCGGCTTTCGCATACTCGACCCACGACGCTCGCGCGGTCTCGTTGGTCATGATCATGTCCTGGGACGCCTTGGTGAGCCGGTAGTTGGCGTCCTCCAGCCGCTCCGTCGACGAGGTGACGGAGTCGTTTGCGGACGCCAGATCCTTGCGCGCCTTGGCGATGTCCTTGGCCGTTGACTCTGGATCTGCGAGCACCGTGGCGAGGTTCGTCTCGGCGTCAGTCACCTTGGCGATTGAGTCGGCGAGCTTCTCTTCGGCGTCGTCGACAGAGTCGAGCATGTCCTGGCGTGATCGTCCTTCGTCGAGCCCGCTCCAAAGGAAGCTGAGCCGCTCGTTGGCAAGAGCCACAAGATCGTCGGACGCAGCGATGGCGTCCTTCGTTGCCGACTCGATCGCCTTCGTGAGCGCCTCGCCGATCCTGTCGGAATCCTCCATGATGCCTTCGGCAAGACCCTGCGAGATCGGCTGGCCGACCTTCTCGGCGAACAGGCGCGACGGCGACTGAATCTTGCCGGACTTGATGGCAGCGGCGAGCGCCTTCTCGACCACTCGACGGGCGGCGGTCTCAGCCACATGAGCCGAGGCGTCGATACCGCCGCCGATGCCTTCGGAGATTGCCGAGCCGATTGCAGCGGCTGCCGGGTCAACCGTGCCTGGCACCTGGAGCAGCTTGCGTATCATCACGTCGACGTCGTCGGCGATGCCGGGGTACTGACCCTTCAACATCGACAACGCGTCGATCTGCAACTGCGTCGATTCGCGTGACCCGTCGGCGGCGCCAGACTCCTCTGCGTACGCCTCTGCGAGTTCGAGTGCCGACCCGGCGGTGTCGATCTGGGCACTACGCACATCGCGCAGTGCGGCGGCCTTCTCGGCGTCGGTTGACGTTCCGTCGGTGAGAACGTCGTTGGCGTCTGACTGCGCCGTTGCCAGATCGGCGGCAGCGTCGGCTAGATCAAGTGTCGCTGTTTCCAAGTCGAACGCTGAACCAGCGGCCTCACTCGCCAACTCGATGCTCTCGGCGAGCTCCTCGTTGGCGCGCCGGACACCGTCCTCCATCTCGCTGTAGCTGTCAGCGACATCCTCGACGCTCACCGTGAGCGCTGCAATACGGTTACCGGAACGGTTGACCGACTCGCCCAGCACATCGGTTGCATCCGATGCGCTGTCTCCTTCGTCAGCGAACCGCTTGAAGAAGTTGACGGCAACCGCGATCGGCGTCGTGTACTCCCAAACCTTGGCGGCGACTTCGACAACGGTTTTCAGCAGGCCGCCAGATGACTCGTTTGCCTGCGTTGCGAAGTTCCCGAATCCCTCGAGCGCATCCGCCGCATCGGTGAGCGCAGGGACCAACGCTTCGCCGGCGACCAGCGCAACATCCCCGAACGCGTCGTTAAGGTTGTCCATTGCTGCGCGGAACTTGCGAGCCTTCTCGACCTCGTCATCGTCGATGATCTGTGCGTCGGACACGCCCTCGAGTGACGTGCGGATCTCGTCGGCACCCTGCCCGACCAGCTCGGAGATGTCCATCCATGAACGGCCGAAGATCTTCTGTGCAGCCGACGCACGCTGCGTTGCGTCGGGCATCTTGTTGAGTGCGTCGACCGTTGCCAGGAACGTCTCATTGACGTTGACCGTGCCGTCGTTGTTCTTCACGATCTCAGCGCCGATGGCGGCGAACGCAGCGGGCGTATCGGCTGCCGATCGGTTCATCCGCCCGATGGTCTTCTCGAGCGTGTCCATCTCGATGCCGATGTCGCCGGCAACCTCGACCAGCCGGGACGCATCCTCGACCGGCATACCCAGCGCCTCGGACAGCTTGCCCGTTGATATCGCCAGGTCGTTGAACGCGTTCACTGACTTGACACCAAACGCAACGAGGGCGGCACCGGCAGCGAGCGCCGCCTCGGGGCCGATGGCCTTCAGCGAAGCGAACGCCGCAGATGATCCGGCCTTGAACTTGCCCATCGCACCGTCGGCGTCGCCGATCGACTGCCTGAACGAGCCGAGAGCGGTGTTGGCTCGGTCCGTCACCACGTCGATGAGTACGGTCACCTTGTTTGCCATGAGGTGCCCCTTGTCAGTCGAATGCTTTACGGATCGCTCGCCCGACCTGGACCTGCACGACGCCGGGCGCCTTCTTGTCGATGGCGGCGCGTGCGGTGTCGGCGGTGCCCTTGCCCTGCGTCTGGCCGTTCCAACGCTTGCGACGAGCACGCGACACGCGACCAGTCTTGGTCAGCGTCGGGCCTTGCATCGGGCCGATACCGGCACTCCCAGCGTTGCGGCCATCGGAAGCCACCGTCCAGGGTCCGGCCGATCGGCGCGTTGGCTTCAGCAGTACCTTGCCTCTGGCGACGATGTCGTATCGAGTATCGAGCGTCGGCTTCCACCCCGAGAACTTGGGGTCGCCGCCGAGGTCCGCAGACGCCGCCGACGTGGCCTCGGCCTTCGCCATGGCTCCGAGGGCGTGCCCGAGGGCCTCGTCGGTGAGCTGCGACTGGAACCGGTCCACTCTGCGCGCCATCGACGCAAAGGTGTCGGCCATCAGATCAGCCGGTGATGTCGCCGAAGCGGCCGGAGATCGTCACGGTCAGCGACGCCATCGCAGCGTCACCAACGGAGCCCATCGCCGGCGTCCATGCCGAGATGAAGCCGAACGCAACGAACGACGGGTTCGTCACACCACGCGCAGCGTTCGTAGCCTTGATGTCGAGGAACACCGCAGCGGCGAGGCCGCCGAGGGTGGTCTGCACGATCGGGTACAACTGCGACGCCGCGAAGTCCGACAGGCACTCGAACGTGATGCTGTCGCCGTTGCGGAGGCCGGGGATCACCTGGGTGAAGCCGCCCGATCCGAACGTGGTGGTGTCCTGCGTCGCAACCGACACCGACGGGTTGCCGGACTTCACGAACGCCGAGATGTCCTGAGCCGAGGTCAGTGTGCCGGTGTTGCTGAGGGCCGCTGAGCCCATAGCGCCGGGAGCAACAGCCCCCGTCCAGGCGGTGCCGAGCAGGATGGAACGATTGACGTTAATAAATGCGGGCATAATGGCCGCCTTTCAGGGTGTGAGGGTTGGATGTAGAGACCGGCGCCACCGAACCAGCAGACGGGCACCTTTGGACGAGTTGCACTGTCGGCAAGCGGGCAGAAGGTTGCCGATCGAGTGACGACCGCCGAGATGAAGTGGGATGATGTGATCGCGGGCCAGACTTTGCCCCGACGCTCCGCAGTAGGCGCAGCAATGGCCGTAGCGGGCAAGCAGTCGTTGCCAATCCCTTTCGGTGACCAGGCGAACGTCGGCGCCACTCAGGAGAGCCCTACGCCGCTGCGCTTTGAGGGCGTTGCGTGCGGGGTACTTGGTTGTCCACTCGTTCTTTCGGCGGCGGACGGCATCGGGGTTGGCAGCGAACGCCGCCGCCTCGGCAGCCTTTGCCCGGCTTTTGTAAACGTCTTTGTTCGCCAGGTAGTGAGCGCGCTTTTGCTGCACTGCCCGCTCGCGATTTGCCTTGTAGTACTGCGCCAAATAGTGCTTCGAGCACAGCCTGCGCGCCTTGATCGCACGTTCGCAGCCGCCAATGGAGCACGCCGGGTACAGTTGCGTTTGGCTCATTTCAGTCCTCCTATGACTGTCTGAGCAGATGCCCGGGGGTGTCCACCTCCGGGCATCGCTATGAATCACATTCTACGCGACACCGATGACGACTTGCGAGGTGATGTTTCCGGCGCCGGTCTGCGTCAACGTGGCTCGATAGAAGCCGTCGGTGATCGCACCAGGAACCGAGAAGAACTGCCAGCCAGGCGTCGCCGCTGTGGTCGCCGAGAGTGTGGCGCGCAACGTCGGCGAGCCGAAGCCGACAACTGTTGCGGACTGCAACGTGACGACCATTGTGCCGACGCCGGTGGCTGCGGTGACGTTGAGGCCCACGTACAACCGCTCCGTCGCTGTGGGGCCAACATGGGCCACGATGGGCGCAACGAACGTCGACGTACGCAACGCCAGTGGCGAGGCAATGACACCTTCGGCGTTGGCGGTGTCCGACGTCAACGACATCTCGAACGAGGCAACGTCGCCGATGTTGCCGCCGGGTGCATTGATGCCGTCGATGATGAACCGACCGAGCGACACCGGGTCACCGGCAACAAGGCCACCGGTCGGGGCGACCGTCACCAACTGCTGGGCACCGAGCTGCGACGAGTTGAACACGGCGGCAATCTCGTCGACGTCGTAGGCGGCGAGACCGGAGAACGCCTCGGTGAACGACTTCAGCCCCGGGATCTGACGCTCGAAGCCGCCGCCGCCGAACACGTTGGCCGACTGCATCGCAACCGTCGACGTCGGCGTGAACGACCCTGCGAACTGCGAGATGTCGGTGGTGCCGACAATGATGCGGGTGTCGGTGAGAACGAATGCGGGCATGTGTCAGCTCCTGTAGATCTGGACGAGCAATGGGATCTCAGCCGAGACGGTGGCGTAGCGGTTCTCGCCGAACTCGCCATAGAGGTGGTTCTCGACGCCGCCGGCGTGAACGGTGAAGGAATCCCCGCCGGGTAGCACGCCGGTGAACGCGAGGGCGTCGACGACGCTGCGGGTCTCGGTGGTGCCCGACGACAGGAACCCGTCGAGGGCGATGTCACCCGACTCGATCGACCCGCCGATCGGGTAGACCACACGGGCGACCAGGTTGACGGTCATGTTCCGATTCGGGCCGAACGTGCCGTGGTACTCCACGTAGTTCTCGCCGGGGACGATGACAACGTGCGGGAGCGGCATCTCGCCGGGGACGTGAGCGAAGACCGAGAGTTGGCCGTCGAGGCTGGAGTCGCGCAGCATGTCCGCGATCTCGGCGCGGATCTCGGCGAGGACGCTCATTTAAGCGATGCCAATGGAGTCGGCGGACTTCAGGGGGTCGAGCAGCGCCGACACCATGCCATTGGTCGAGATCCGACGGGAGAAGTCCCCCACCTGAGCCAGGCCGAACCGGGTGTCCCTCGCCGACAGTAGGTCTTTCGCCAACATCTTGGTGGCGAGCTTCACGGCGTCAGGAACGGCGGGCCACCCGTAGCGGGCAGTGATGACGAGGGTGGCTTCCTCGTCGTGATACCACGAGCCGGACAGGCGCCGGACGTAGGCGTACGGGCGGGTCAGGCCGGCAGGGTCGGGGCGGGCAGTGCGGCCGGGGCTGGTCTCGAGCTGGTAGTCGGCGGCGGCAAGCGTCGAAGCGTTGTCGACGATGACGAGGTCGGTCGTGTTGGCGATGTCGTCGACCTTGGCGAGGTACCCGTCAGCCACCACGAACGCCCGAGTGGTTGCCACGGTTGGCACGATGAACGACCGGTGCGTATAGAAGTCGATGGCGTTGGATGCCACCTCCACCGCTGCCTCGATCTCGACGATGTCGGCCGTGACGGTCGAGCGGAAGTAGGACTCGGCCTCGGCCGGCGTGACGTAGCTGGTCATGGCTCAAACTCCGATCGACAGTTACGGTCAGCGCTTCGGCTTGCGGGCGGCCGGGGCGGCCTTTGCGGCGGTCTCGACGACGGGGTTGGCGGTTGCCTTCTCCGGTGCCGACTTGACCGCACGGGCCAGACCAGATCCGAGGAGGCCGACCGCCTCGGCTTCGGGCAGGTCGACCTCTTCGCCGACGTCGGGCCAGTCGATACCGTCGTGCGAACCGGTCAACTTCACGATCATGGTGACTTTCATGTGTCCTCCTTGGAGTGGTGGATGCGAGGGGAGTCGAACCCCTCCTTGCCGGCCATGAATCCGGGCACCCGGTGTTCACTTGTCGGTGTGACCTACGCGGCACCACCGACGAGGTGGCGGACGGCGCCGGTCGTGTCGATGAGCGCACCGTCAGCACGAACTGATGCACGGAACGTGATCAGGTCGGCGTTGAATGCGAACTCGTCGGAACGGTCGAGGCGAACCTCGCCGACCTGGCGCACGAAGTACTTCGGCGTCAGACCGAACGACACCGAACGGGCCAGCGCAGCAACTGCCGCAACGTCGGGGTTCGACGTGAGCGGGAACCCGAGCAGCGTGTCAGGCTGGCCGGCCTGCAACGACGGCTCGAACAGGTAGCGGCCCGAGGAATCCTTGAGCTTGCGGGTCGAAGCGATCGACGCGTCACGCATCTGGAAACCACAACCCGGCTGCGCCCGGTACGCCTGGTTGACGGAGTACACGAGGTCGATCAGGTTGTCAGCGCTGAACGCACCAGCAACGGATGCTGCTCCGGTGACCCCGAGCGTGGTGTCGATCATCAGGCCACGGGGCTGACCGGAGCCGGTACCGACGGTGAAGTCGGTGTTGAGCCGGACACCGAGAGCCACGCCGGTCTGCTCGGCGAGGAAGCCGAGCACGTCAACGCCCTGGTCTTCGACCATCTCTCGTGAAACCTGAGTGATGAACGAGTACTTGAACGCGCCGAGGGTGACGAACGCACCGAACGTCGGGTCGCTCTCCGAGATGGCTGTACCTTCTGCGGTGATCGCAGCGGTGGAGAACGCCGTGGTGCGAGGCACCTGGAGGTTCTCGCCGCCGGCGGTGTTGAGCACGGTTGCGAGCTGCAACATCGGGCCAACCTGCACCATGTGAACGGTGAGCTGGTCATAGAACGACGTCGGCACCGGAGCGCCGGTCGAAGCCTTGGTGATGTCACGGGACTCGGCCTTGACATCGAACGACTTGCCACGCTCGCCACGAACGAACGAGCGGAACTCGGCGTCAGCGGTCAGTGGTGCTTCGGCCGGAGCGTCGACGGTCGGCACGTAGCCGGCCAGCTTGGCGTCGAGGTCACGGGCGCGCTGTTCGGCGTCGATGATCCCGGCGATGCGGGTCTCGAGGTCGACCATGTCGACTTCGATGGCGTCGAGCGATGCTTGCTCTTCGCCGCTGAACGCACGCCCTTCGGCGGCGTCGATGATGTTCTTGGCCTGCTCGCGAGCGTTTGCACGCTGCTCGGTCAAGCGCTGAGCGATGCTCATGGACATGACAATCTCCTTGTGGAGTAGATGGGGTGGGGGGCGCCGGCCTGTGGCTCAGGTGGTCGGCAGTCCGAACACGATGCGTGTCCGGTTGTGGTCGACGACTGGCCCGGCGTGCTGCGCCTCGGCCACTTCGTCAACAGGCTCTTCGTCGCCCACGGCGACGGGAGATTCGATGACCTCGTCGGTATCGACGAGATCGGCGAGCATGGTTCGCAACTCGTTACGCCTGGCAGCGTCGAGGACGCTCCCGAGGCTCACGTTGCGGGTGTCGGCCAACGACCGCAGGGCGAGGGCGAGCCCGTCGCCTTCGGTGTCGAGGTAGGCGGGCGACCCGACCGGGCCGACGTCGAACAGACCGGCGAACGATCGGATGGTCCGCAACGGGAAGCCCTGCTCCGTCAGCGCCCAGTCATCGCCGCCAGGGGCGACAGTGAACGAGAACGACGACCCCCGCATCTTGCGGGTGCGAACCTTCGCCATTGCCCGCACGGCGTCGGGGTCGGTCAGGTCGAGGTCCATCGCGTAGCGCAGACCAACCTCGTCGGACTCGAGCCGCATCGTGCCGGAGGCGGTGTCAGCGAGCAGCCAGTTCGGGTCGTGGTTGACGAGGCCCTGCACGTTGGCGCCGGGGCCGGTGCGGCCGAGCACGTCGTTGAACGCGCGTGCGGTGATCTGCTCGACGAAGCCGCCGAGGTTCTGGCTGTAGCGCATGTACACGGCGCCGTACCCGCTGAGGGTCACAGCGCCGTCAGCGGACTCACGCAGCTCGGCGTCGGGTACGCGCCAGAATCGGGACTCACGCATTGGGCACCTCCGTAGGAATCGTCGTTATTGGTGCCACGTCAGGCATCGGTGGCAGGTCTTCCAACCCTCGTGACTCGTCAACGGTCAGCCATCCACCAGCAACGCCGAGGGCGTACGCCTCATAGCGGGCCTTCAGGTCGGTACGCAGCAGCGCACCCGACGCAAAGCGGATGAACTGCGGGGCAGGGACCACGTCGTACAGCACTTCCTGCCACAGCAGAATGTCCGAGTTGACGGTGTTCACCATCGTCTGCTGCTGGTTCTGCTCACGGTTCGCGTACGTCACCGACGAACCCGACACCGACACCCCGATTGCTTCGGGTGACAACCCGAGAACGATGGCGATCTCGGCCTGGTTCTGGCGGATCGTCTCGATGAACTGCGACTCGTTCGCCGGAACCGATATCTTCTCGTACTTCAACCCGGCACCGAGGACGGCGGGCTTGCGGCGACGCCACTTCGACATGATCGTGTTCACGATCGCATCCGACTGCGGACCGTCGAGGTCGGAGTCGGAGTAGATGATGGAGGACGGGACGGCGCCATTGGCGAACCAGTTGCGGCCGAAGTCCTGCGCCTTGATGCCCAGGTCGACGAGGCCGCACGCAGCCAGCGGGGCGACGCCAACCGTACAACCCGGACGGACCTGGCCGGGGACGACGATGACATCGCCACGAGGCACACGGACGCCACCGACGAACACCTGCAACTGCTCCGTGATACCGATATTCGTGAACGTCACATCCCACGGCGGGAGCACGTCGAGCGACTTCGGATAGCCGGCAGCGTCACGGGAACTGACGAGGAGCGTGGCGTTACCCCACAGGAGGCGGGCGTACTGTGCCTGCTTCATCCACGACGAACGAGGGACACCCTTCGCCGACGGTCGAACAATGACACCGGGCTGCGGCGACACCCTCACCGACGACCCGTTCGGACCGTCACGAAACGCATCGAACGGAAGCTGGCTGACGTAGTTGGCACGCAACTCGACGCAGGCGGCGACGGCCGACAACGACATTGCAAGATTCGCCGAGTAGAACGCCGTCGACGACTTCGCATCGAGGTCTTTGCCTGAGCCGAACGCGTCGACGTGGCCCCAGTCGCGACGCTCGACGGCAGGCGATGACGGGCGGAACAGGATGCTCACGTCAGCCGCCACGCAAACACGAGTGACACGACACCGGCGGTGATCCATCCGGCAGCAGTCGACACCTGAGCGGCACCGATGGTGATCGCGATGGACCCGGCAATCTCGGCAACCGAGGCGACAGCTCGACGCATGTGGACCTCCTCGGTCAGTAGGCAAACACGGGGCGGGACTTGGTCGCCGACCCGTCACCGACACGACCCCATGCCATCGTGGCGGTCGTCAGCGGGGTGATGTCTGTGGTCGACGAACGGCGAGACCACACGAGGCCACCATCGCCGCTTGGTTTCGTCTGAGCGTTGCTTAGAGCGACACGGAGCAGCGGTTGCCCACGGTGGCGGATATCGGGCGTCACGCCCCTTGTGGCGTCGATGAACCGGCCGCACGCCTCGGCGTAATCGTTCGGCGACATCACATCGACAGCGACGCCGGCACGCTCGAACTCGTCGATGAACGACGCACCAGGCGAACCACGCATCACCGTGATCGGACAGCCGTGACCCTCGGCGAGCTCGGCGGCACGGACGATCACCCAGTCGGTGCCGGGGCGGTTGTCACGAACCTCGACATGGCCGAGGCCATCGGCACGCCGACCCGCAGCACTGAAGCACGAGAACCGGCGGTCGGGGCTGACGTCGAATGCCACACGAGCGGCATTTGTCGCCGTTGCTGACGTGGCGTCGGTCAGTGTCTCCCAAGCGTCGAGCGGGATGGGGTGGTTGGTGATTCCCTCGGGGGACTCGGGGATACCCAATCGCTCCCGAGCGAACTCGGCGGGCGACAGTGACCGCTGCTCGGCGGCGATGTCCTCCTCGGACACGAGGAGCCCCATCGACGGGTTGGCACGATGCCACGCCGCCGGATCAGTTGGGTCGACGTCGACGTGGTTTGACCATTCCACGAAGAACAGTCGGGGGTCGGTGCCTTCGACGCCACGCTCCCTGACGGAGTGCAACACGTCCGACGACGCGTGCGGCGCCGATGACGTGTACCACACCTGCGGGTTCGGGCGGGCCGACAACGCCGGCATCAGTGCGCCCATCGTCTCGTTTGACAGGTGGAACGCTTCGTCGAGGTACACGGCGTCGGCCGAGAAGCCACGACCAGACGCCCGTGAACGAGCAATGAATCGCAACCGGGCGCCACTCTTGAGCTCGATCGCCTGGTCGCCGGCGCCGGTGCGGATGATCTTGACCTGCTTGCGGAGCAGATCGCAGTTCTCGACGAGCCCGACGATGCGGCGGAAGTGCTCGTAGCACGTCCGGAACTCGTGCGCCGAGTGAACCTGGAGGCGTTCGCCCCACACGAACAGCCCGGCCAGTTGGCGCACCTCGAGGATGCTGCCCTTGCCGGCCTGGCGGGACACGATGAGACCGACCTCACGAGCCGCCCACCGGTCGACGTTGTCGGCACGGATGGCGCAGGCGTCACGCAGTACGTTGGCCTGCCAGTCGAACAGGTCGAGCCCAGCGATCGAAGCGACGTCCAGCGCCTCATCGACGCGTGGGTTGGCAACGGCGTCAGGCGGGAGATTGCGAACGCTTGGCGCGCAACTGGCGACGCTCGGCGAGGACGTCATCGAGTGTTGCCTCCCCTGCACCGCCGAGTTCGGTGATGCGTTTCAACACGGCCTCGAGACGGCCGGAGATCTGGGCCACGACCGAGGCTTCGGCGATGTCCATGTCGGCGGCGAGCTTGTCGCGCATCGCTCGAAGCGTGTCGATCTCGTTGCCCTTGGCTGCGGTGGTTGCGATGGAATCACCCGTGTTCGGCATTCCAGACCCCCCACCACTCGTCGACGGCGGCGTGTTCGCCGGCTGCCGTTGGCCTGTTGCGCTCGTCGATGCGGCGGTGACACTCAGCGGCATCGACGAGCATGACGATCGTGCGGGACGGACGGCAGAGACGCTCGTGGTGCAGTCGCTCGCCGTTGGATGCGGCACACCGAACCACGGCGGCGTCTGGCGTCGAGCGCTTGCCAACCGTGAAGACTGCCTTGCCGTAGCGTCGTAGCTGCTCTCGGATCGTGTCGGCGTCGGCGTAGTGCTCGACCTCGACCGTGCGTTGGTGCAGCGATTCGGCGAGGGTCGACTTGCCGGAACCCGGCGGGCCGCACAGCAATGTCACGCTACGTGATGCCCATACTGCATGGTCATGCACTACGTGCGGCTGGTCGATTACCGTCACGTCGGTGCCCCCTGGGAAACCCTTATGTTATAAGGCCCCCAGTGCATCATATGTATGCAGAAGGTT
>LV_Brine_h2_0102DRAFT_1000419_pt1 | contig 15316 bp, 24 predicted proteins | sample LakVidmifraction_3_FD_10600 | JGI IMG/M metagenome (IMG submission 10600)
ACCAAGAAAGTGTCTCTAACAAAGTATTTGAAAAATCTGATTCTATTAACTCTGAGACTCAAGGATCGTTTGAGAACCAGCAGGTACAACAGATGCAGCAGCTACAAGAGATGCAGCAATCACAAATGCAACCACCTCAAATGCAACCACCACAAATGTAAATTCAAGCGGTCTTTAGAGAAATTCTAAAGGCTGCGAAGAATGGATCTCTGCTTTTAAAAGCAACCTACAATCTAAAATCCTTTTTCTTTTTAAAAAAATGACTAATATATAGTAAAAGATTTAGTATACATTTGTTAAGTCAAAGGAGGCTTGTATGCCATACGATAAAGCAAAAATGAAGACGTCTGGTTCTTTCATGGACTCAGGAAAAGGACTTTGTTCTTATTCTAAAAATCCCATGAAAGCTGCTAGAGAAACAGCACCGATGTGCGGTCCCGGCGGTAACGCTGATCAAGCTAAAGCGAACAAGTTACTACAAAAAGCGCAGAAGTCGGTTGATTCTTTACGTGGCAAGAGTGGGATGTAGCACGTGAATTTTGCGGTGGCAACTAATACAGAGAATGCAAAGATTTTGGATGGCATTATTTTTCCTATTATGGTCTTTATGATGCACTTCCAATTTGTTCGTTTTATCACTGCAAAAATAGCACTCATTCGGAAGTGTACGAAGAGCTATTTCTCTGTATTTGTTTTCATGCGTATAACCACTTGCTTCACGGCTATTACTGCAATAAAGAGAGCAATATTCTTTTTTGAAATATTTAGCTCGAGATTTAGGAAAAGTGAACTCTTCTCCACAAATCTTGCATTTTCGCGTCATGGAAAACAACTTGCTAACCGCTTTTTTAGAGCAGGCAACAGAACAACTAGCGGTTTGCCTTTTTGCAAGCTCTTTTGGAGTTATCACAAAATCGTTACCGCATATGGAGCAGATTTTTTGGATAGCTTTAGTCTTAAAAGTGTAGTGGCAAAGTCTAGAGCAAAAAGAGTTCTTATGTTTTTTGACTTTACAGGGTTCCTTGTTAAAAGGAGTTTTACAGAGATGACAAAGGACTTCCATATACAACATGATAGGCCACAAGCTACCTATTATTCAACCAATTCGGTGAATATATGAAGTTAGTGAAGTGTCCACAATCAGGGTTGATGCTTCCTATGCAATTTGTAGATGAAAAAATAGCTTTAACAAAGGTTATAAATAAATTTGTAGAAGAATCGGTAAACCAAATGCAAGGAGAAAAAGAAAATTATTTCCTTACATTTCATGCTAAATTCGACACTATGAATCTAGGAAATTTTAATATAGCTGCTCCAAAAGTAACAAGAAAACTTCCGCCATTTATGAGCAATACACTTGTGTGGTTTGTAAGTAATGCGAGGGGAATATGTGAACTAATCTGGATGGTTCCACCTAAAAAACCAGGTCAGAAGCTAAAAGTTGAGTTTAATACCACAGGTGTCGCCTACCTGCAAGCAAAGGGTGCAATGCCATCGTGACAGGCTATGTCACGTACGAACGGGAGATTATATGACAGAAACCGTTTCTGCCACAGAAGAACAAGAAGTTGTAAGCCAAGTTTTAAACGAAGTTNAACAACAAGNCGAGCCTGTACANGAAGAACGTGAAGAACGCGTTCCGCTTTCTGCTTTGCAAAAAGAGAGAAAGAAAAGACAGGATGTCGAGCAAGAATTAAAGGTTTACAGAGAGCATCAATTAAGTCAGTTGAGAGCTAATAAAGCTGCTGAACCGGAAGAAGATCTCTTTGAGCCTGCTACGAAGAAAGATCTTGGCAAAAGCCAGGAAGATATTATTCGTGCGGTAGAAGAGCGCAGTTGGATCCGAAACAATCCGGAAAAGGCTGAAGAAATAAATGAAAAACTAGCCGAATTTTTAAAACAACGGCCTAATCTCGCCTCAGCGATCTCGAGTGCAGGTAACAGATACGAAGAAGCGTGGGAATTGATGGATAAGTTATCCCCAAAACAAAAAGCAGCGTTGAGATCTGCGCCGATGCCTAAAAAGGAAACGCCTGGTTCGCCGATGGCCATCCCTAAAGCTGCAGCAATGAATCAAAGTGTTGATGTTATGACCATGTCTGATTCTGAATATGTAACTTGGCGACAGTCGGTGAAAAAGCGACGTTAAGGCTCTAAAGGAGCTTTCCACATGTCAGTAACAACAACCGCAGGCTATGGCTCGATGAGCGATCGCTGGGCGCACAGAGCTTTACTTCAAAGAAGTAAGCCACGTTGCGTTCACAATCTTTTTGGACGAGCATTTACTCTTCCGCAAAAGAACACAGATACAATGGCTTTCAGACGTCAAGAGAACTTGAATTCTGATCCAGTAGTGCTTTCTCAAGATGCTGATCCATCTCCTGAGCAAATCCAAAAGTTCGACATCAACGTCACTGTCCAAGAATTTGGTAAAGTTGTGTTGCTATCTCGCAAAGTTATCCTCGTTGTTGAAGATGATACTGCAAGTGAAACAGCTGACAATCTTTCTCAGACAATGCACACGATGCTCGACAAAGTTACACGCGATGTTTTTGATTCTGCTGTACCACAAATTTCATGCCTTAACGGTGTGAATGGTAATGCTATCACCGAGCTGACTCAAATCGACGTCAATAGAGCGATTGCTTATCTTGATGAAAATGATACAGAAAAGATGACTCCGACTATCGAAGGAACTTCAAAGTTCGGTACTGGACCGGTTGAAGCAGCTTATTGGGTAACATCTCACGTAAAACTAAAGCCGGATATTCGCTCTCTTGATGCGTTTTTACCAACAGCTGCGTACGGATCACAAGATCCTGTGTTACAAGCTGAGTTCGGTGCGACAGATGAAGCGCGCTGGGTAACTTCGACTTTAGTCAAAGTGACAACGGGAAATCCGCCTGTTTACAGCAATACTTTTATCGGAGCTAACGCTTATGGGTATGTTGGTTTAGACGAAGTATCTACAGAAATGATCTTGAAGCCGTTAGGTTTTAACGATTACCTAAACAGATTTCAATCTATGGGCTTTACAGCTTGGTTTAACGCAGCAATTCTCGATGACTCTCATATCGTGACATTGCTCTCAACTAAAGCTTAATTGGAGAATTTATGTCAGATCTATTTCAAGGTCAAACGATGACCGAATCGTTCAAGTTTATTTCAGCTGGAACGGCACGCACATTTAAGTTTGGTTTCCAACCAGACAAAGTAACTTTCTACAATCTAAGCGATTGGACAGCTACAGCAGCTGGGAAGCCAATTTCAGTATGGTTTAGAGGTCAATCTACAGCAGCACGTGCGTATCAATCGAACGTTATAGATTCAGCAGCAGCTCAGTCTTTTAACTTCGTAGACACTGCTACGAACGGTTTTACTGTTGCTGATACAGCAGCTGGCGTACCGGCTTTTAGAGCGTTGATAGCTGGCGTTACACAAGCTAATCCTTGTGTAGTGACGACTACAGCAGCTCACGGTTTTCAAACTAACCAAATTGCTAGATTTACGGATCTTGGTGATGTTGGTATCTCGAATCGCGGGATGCAACAGCTGGACGGCAATCGTTATGCGATCGTTGTTTTAAGCGCGACTACGTTCTCACTAAAAGATGTGATTACAGATGAAGCGATTAATTCAACTGGGTTTACAACGTGGGTAGCAGGCGGACGAATTACTATTGAGACAAGAGTAATCTCGATAAACAATCCAGAAGCAAGTGCTTACGTGGCAAATCCATTTGAATACGACCCAACTGAATACAGATTAACAGCTGGAACTGCTGTGATGGGTTCAGACGGAGATGTATTTATGATCGAAGTTATCAAGTTTGGGGAAGTCACCGATTTGGGTGATCTTTTAGTTTAGGCTAAAAGTACTGAGCTAGACTAGCAAACTTTAGTCTAGCTTGGTTTAATTTATGGATGGTTATGACAATTCCACCGATCGGCCAAGTGCCAAAAAGAGCTTTTATAACTGCGATTAGTTTAAGCACTCGCTGCCAGATTACGACTACAGAGCCACATGCATACTCTTCTGGTGATCAAGTGCGATTGACGGATTTAAACTCTTCTATGCCAATTTTGCGAGGCATGGATCAGATAAACAATAAATTATTTGAAATCGAAGTGGACGGAGATAGTTCATTTCTTTTAAAGTACGAACTTACTAAAGAGTATGTGGATTCAACAGAGTTTACACCTTATGTTTTGGGTGGAAGATGCAATTTAAATAATCACACATATATTTTTGAACCATAAGGACATAGATGAGAAGAACAAAAGAAACGACTAAAGAAGAAACGCCAATAGATACGATTATGGCGAAAGCGACAGCTGTAGAACCGTTGAGTATTGAAGAGATGCCTTTGGAGTCTTTGGGCGATTACATGAGATATAACGCAGAAGCTCGCAAGTTAAACAAGAAGCTGCGTATTTGTCGTCATCAGATTAAGCAGTGTCCGATTGAACTTCACCCTACTGAAAGAATCATCTTTGGGCGTAAAGATCAGCCAAGCAATCCTTTGCCGGTTTACTTATCTAATGAAATGATCGAGTACAAAGAGAAGTTAATTCCAGGTAAAACTTATGACTTACCGCGCTGTGTCGTTGAGTATTTAGCAGAAAAAGGAACCTCGATTTGGGGCTGGTTTGATAATCCGGATGGATCTAAAGAAACTCGAGTAGCAAATAAAGAGCCGAGATTTGCGTTAAGAACAATTTACAAGGACTAGTATGGCTCAGTTTGTTTCAGATTGTCTTAGAACAATGCGTTTAGCGATAGCCAGGCGCAATGAAAATGATCCTGACTCAATAGACAGTGTGCTTTTAACATATATTAACGACTTTGTAAATTTGACGATGTCGAATGATGTGAGGTTGTTTGAGCAGTTTGGCACGTTAGAGTTTGTGATCGATGAGACAAACGAGACCGGGGTATACAAGTTTAATGATGTGGGAGCGATAAACAAGTTTGCCAATATCTCTCAGGAAGCTTTTATTACTCTGACAGATCCGCCAGCAGCGTCTGTTTCTTGGAATCAGCTTACGATTATTCAAGATCCAGGGGAGTTTTATTCTATTTGGGGAGTGGATAACGAAGAGATTTTGATCCCTGGATATCCGACGATGATGTTGTATTACGGCGACGAGATGGTATTTCGCACGATTCCGAATGTGAGCTATACGGTAAAAATATTTGGTTATAAAATTGTGCCAACTTTTTCATCAGTCGGCGATCCTGCGCTGCCGTTTGATTATTGGATGAGATATATCGCGTATGGTGCAGCGATGAATTACGCACGAGATTACAGATTTGAAGATAGTAAGCGAACGATGTTAGAGAAAGATTTTGCGCATGAAAGAAAGTTAGTGTTAACCCAGACGCACAATCAGATTAAGCAACAGAGAGCTTTTCCAAGATTTTAAATAAGAGGATTATATGAAAAAGTTAAAAGAAAAGATGCCACCTTCTAAGGCAAAAACCAAGCCTGGAAAGAAAGTTGAAGGCATTAAGTATGCTCAAGCGTTAGAAAGTTATGAAGAGAAAGAAGAGTATTTAGCTAGCAGATCTAAAGGCAAGCCAGACGGCATTGCTCAGGCTCTTCAAAAAGCAAAAGAAGGCTATTCCAAAAAGCCAAGAGTTAAAGCTGACAAAATGAAAGGTAAATAACATGCCGTGGAATTCAGTTAGTCCAGATGGAACAAAGTCAGTAAAGCAAAACACTGTGCCGATGCAACAGAATACGGCTTACACTGAAGCTACGGTGAAGAAGGATCACTACTTTAATGATGGTGTTGATCAAGATGGTCATCATCGCTTTGTACAGACTGAAGCGACTAACGACGCGGACAAATCTTTACAGACAAATGCTACGCTTGCTACTGCGATGGATTTGGCATTTTTCTCGAGATTTAAAACTCCTACAGAATCGACAGCGCAGCAAGATGCTCAACCGTATGCGATCTCTCAGAATTCCACTGCAACAGCAACCTCAGTTATGCAGATCTTGGGTATTAGAGCGTGCGCTGTGTTTAACGCTGCTGGGGGAGTTGTAACGCTTGTCTATAGTCATAACGTGACTTCTGTATCTAAAATTGTCAATGGAACCTTTCAATTGAATTTCACAAATGCGCTACCTTCGAACGATTATTTAGTGTTTGGTGGTGGGATTAAAGACACAAATGACGGCGGAGCGGTCTACTACAGTGTAAAAGGTGCAAATTCTGTAAATGCTGCTAAAAGCACAACTAGAGTTATTGGGAACATCCGAGACAATAACGGTGTTTTATCTAATCCGATCCAGGGTTGGGTTGTTTGTTTTGGAGGGTAAGACTCAATGGAAGTTTATGAAATCACTGGGTTTCGCACAGGTTTAGACCGAAAGGGTGTAAACTTTTTAAGCCCGGCAGATGCTTTTGAGACATTGCGCAACGGTTTTATATACCGCCAAGAGCTAAAATCCCGCTTGGGGTTTGCACAATTTGGCAACCGGTTAACTGATGGAACCCGCGTGATGGGGATTTTCCAAAATGTGAATCCGAACGACAACATTGTGACAACCTTGGTTGCGAGCAAAGAGTTTCTCTACAAGTATTCTGATACGACTAATACCTTTGTGCAAATTCCGTTTAATAGTGCAGTTGCGTTAACTTCTTTGGGGATTTCGAGCAATGAAGATTATGTTTCGGGGACTACATATCCTACTAAGACAAATGCGCAAAGGTTTGTATTCTGTAGTCGAGGAATGTCAGACATACTTTTCTATGACGGAGTGGATGTAAAGCGATTTACTAACACGACAGACAATCCAGACTATCAGGCTCCGGCAGCAGGGCCGTTGACAAGAGCTACGTATATTTCCTGGTTTGGAGAGCGTTTAAATTTGTTTATGCCCACGATAGCAGCTGTGGCATACCCACAAGCCATTTTGTATTCGGGTATTAGAACTGCAGCAGGTTCTGGAGACAAGTTTAGCACGCCAGGCTCAGGCATGCTTTCAGCCGACACGTTTGAGACGATGCGCGGGATAAATGTTTTGGGTGATTTTATGGTCATTAATTTCCAGCGTTCTACCTGGACTTTAGAAAAAACGCGTGACGCATTTAATCCCTATTTCATTCGTAAAATACCTTCGGTGCTTGGTACAGATGCTTCTTTTTCAAGTGTATCTTGGAGTGGAGAGGTAAAATCGATTGGCAAAACTGGCATGATTACTACAGATGGACGCCAATCAAAGAGATTTGATAATAATTTTCCGTTTTTTACGCAAGATGACGTGAATCAAGTAGATTTTGATTTGATATACGGCGGTTTTGATCGAGCAAACGAGCAATTCCTATTCGCGTATAGGAGTAATACATCAGATCTGACATCCGTGACCCAAGATAAAGTTTTGGTTTACAATTACAAAGAATCTACATTTTCTATTAACGATCAGAGGTTTAGCGTATTCGGCGAGTCTGATTCTGGCTTAAATTTAGCTTGGGACGATATTGACGAGACATACAATCCTTCCTGGGCAAGGATGGATGAGACTGAAGAGGTTTGGAATAAGATCGGTGTAGGGGAAGCAACGCAAAAGACATTGGCTGGAGATAATTTAGGATTTATCTATGAGATCAACAGAGATTTTGATGATTATTATGTGAGTATAACGGGCATAACAAAGGCTACCTCTGCTGTTGTGAGTGTTGCTGAATGTGCATTGCAAGTTGGCGATCGAGTCATTTTAAACAACGTAGTTGGGATGACGGAGATCAATGAAAAAATAGCGACTATTTTAACAGCTACAACTACTTCATTAACTTTGGACATAGATTCGACTATTTTTGGCACATGGGTAAGTGGGGGATCTGTTTCAAAACTGATTAATTTTGAAGCAAAAATGGTTCCATTCAATCCGTACAGAGGCCAAGGAAATAAATGTTACATATCGCACATTGAATTTTTGCTAAACACAAATGCGGGCAGTGTGAATGTAGACATGTATGAAGATGAAGAACAATCTCCTTTTAAGTCGGCAAAATTGATTCCTAGTTCGTTAACTACAAAGTCTCGCGAGTGGATTACTATAGAAGTAAATCAAGAATCGAATTTCTTAACTATTGATTTGCAGAATGAAAGTGCTGGAGCGCAAACAATTATTACTTCGATTCGTATACACTGTGCAATAGGTGGATTAACCACCGGGTAAGTTATATGGCTAAAATCAACGAGTATTTCAATGTCGGGGACAGAGCTGGGATCAATTCCGAGCGATTATTAGAGATTTTAGAGACTATGTACAAAGATTTGGCTATTGCTGTGAATCGGAAGCCGGATGTATATACCAGAACAACAGACGGGCTTGGAACGGATAGTTTTTTAAGCAACGGTGACATTAGCATCAACTTAAATACTAATAAAGTTGAGATGATAACAAATCATCCGACTTCTTCAAGCGTAACATGGACAACACTTTCTTAGGGGAAAATATGTCAAATTCAATAGGGGCTTCACTAGGCGGAGCATTAGGAGCCTTTGGTGGGCCAATAGGTACCGCAATAGGTTCAGGTCTTGGGGCTATTGGTGGCGCGTTTTTATCTAATAAAAACTCTGAAACACCAATGCAAAGAAAACAGCGTGAATTGGTCGATGATTTACTTGCTTCCCTGAATGGAAATGGTTCTTTTAACGACTTATTTCAAGCAGACGAAGGAGCTTTTCAGAGATCTTTTGTAGATCCAGCAAAAGCTAGATTTCGCAATCAAACCGCACCGCAAATTCAGCAATCATTCATTGGCCAGGGCCAGCAAAGAGGTACCGGGTTGGAAGATGAACTTACGCGAGCTGGTGTGGACATGGATAGCTTGCTAAATCAAAACTACATGAACTTTCAGCAAGGTGCTCAAAATAGACGTGCGGGCGCGATCAACTCGATCTTAGGACAAGGGCAAGGAGCTATGGAATCTGAATCGTTTGAAGATATTCTATCTCGCGGAGCTGGTGGGTTTGCCTCATCCTATTTTGGAAGTGACCAAGGTCAGCAAGGGCTAAAAAGCATCTTTGATTACTTCAAAAGTAAACCGCAAAACACACAACAATCGCAAAACATACTTGAACCGCAAAGCAAAGGATTTGAATCATGAGTTCAGCATTTGAATATGGACGAAACTTTGGGCAAAACTTTGGAGATGCGTTAGGGAAAGCTTCGAAAAGTTCTTCCGATGGTTTTGCAATTGATGAGATTTTGACTCAAGCTAATGCAACAGGAACTCCAAAAGATATAGATTCGGCGATGCAGCAAATCTTATCGAGGGTGTCCGCTGAAAGACGTCCTGAAGCAATGCAGCTGCTTCAATCACAAGCTAAAAGAGCGCAAGAAAACGCTACAAAAACTCGAATTGTAAACAATTTACAAACTAAAGGGCTGTCTAAAGAAGACGCTGATTTGTACGTAGATCTTACAACTGGGGGACAAACAGCTTTTGCTAAAGACATTCTTGAAGGGAGAAAAAGAGGAATAAATACTCTTACTCAACCGCAAGGCGGAGCGGGTCCACAAGTACAAGCGACTCCTGAGGATGAATTTAAATCTTACTTATCCGAAAATGATGCCGGTTTAACTCCCGCTGAAAAAGTAGCACGCGGTAAAGAAAGATTCGCTACAGGAAGCTCAATTTATACAGAAAACACAAATAAATTGCGCAGTCTTGAAAGAGATAAAGAGCGCTTTAATATTTTAGAAAGTTTAGACAAGTCTGGGAAGCTGCCTAAAGATATGGGAAGACTTAACGTAAAATCAGACGGAAATTTAGCTTTGCCCTATCTAGCTAGTCCTGAATCTCAGCGTTTTGTAAAAACACTTAATGAGTTTTCTGCGGGAGCTAAAGACACTTTCGGATCACGAGTAACTAACTTTGATCTTCAGCAATATCTTTTAAGATATCCTACACTACTTAACTCTGTGGATGGTCGGCGACAAGTTATTGAGCAAATGAAGATTGTAAACTCTATAAATAAATCTTATGCCAGTAATTTAAAGAAAGTTTATGACGACGCGGGCGGATCTAGAAACATCGATTCAGATGCTGCGGAAAGATTTGCAGAAAAGCTATCAAAGCCAGAAGTAGACCAGTTAGCAACAAAGTTTGCAGAGATTGGCAGCTTTGAAAGTTTACCAAGTGCAAAAGAATTTAAAGGTAAAAAGATTCTTAATGAAGCAACCGGAGAAAGATTAGTAAGCGACGGAATCAACTGGAACCCTGAGACTAAAGATGGCTTATAAATTTGTTGAAGAAGACAGCGAAGACAGTCTCCCAATTTCCGCCCTAAAGTCAGGCGTCAGAAATATAGCTCGTCAAGGTACTAATTTGGCAACAAGAGGTATAGGGCTTCCTGGGGATATTCTATCGATAGCAAATGATTATGTTGCTGGGCCTATTGCAAGCGCAATTACCGGTGAATCTAGCATACCCTACGATCAAACTCCTGTCGGGATGTTAATTCCTACGACTCAGCAGCACAGAAAAAATATTGAACCTTACACTGGTGAATATTTAAAGCCTAAAAATAAAATCGAACAGTTTGTTGATGATGTCGTTGAAGATGCTGCATTAGTTTTCACTCCAGGAGGAGCAGGAGCAAAAGCAATTAAAACCGCGCTCCCTGGGGGTAGTGTTACTAAAGCCTTCACTAAATCTATCGGGTCTAATTTGCTGGGGGAAACTGTAGAGCAAGTTGGAGACTCTCCCACAGCAGGGGCAGCTACAAAAGCTGGTTCTCTTTTTTTACTATCTTTGCTCGATACTAAATCCGCGGCAACGCAGGTGAGCAAGATATATGAAAAAGCTGAAAAGCTTCTTCCTACTGGAGTTACTACAAATGCATCAAAACTTAATCGATCGCTTACCTCTTTAGAGAATTCAGTGACGCAAGGACGCCCATACAACAATTTATCCGCACCGGAAAAGTTTGTTGTTGATCAAATAGAAAAAGTGGACAATCTAATCTTTAGTGGTAAAATTTCTGTAGAGCAAGCTATTGCTCAGAAAAAAAGCTTAAACAAAGAGCTAGAAAGTCTTTTTCAGACGGTCCCAAACAAAGCAACTCAATCTGGCGTTAAGAATCGCGCAAAACAGATAACCGGATACCTTAATGAAACGATCAACGAATACGGAAAAGGTAATCCTGAGTTTCTCAAAGAGTACACAGCTGCAAATGAAGCTTTTGGGACCATTTTAAAATCTAACTTTTTAGGGTCTTGGGTAGAAAAGAATGCCCCTAAAGTTGTGACTTCTTCAGGTTTGCTTAGCCTATTTGGAGCTAAAGCAGCAGCAGCAGCAGGCGGAGCAGCTCTCACATTCGGCCCAGCGGGCGCAGCGAGCGTAGCAACTGCAGCGGGCGGATATCAAGCCGGAAAACTAGTTTATCGCATTTATAAATCTCCTGCTTTAAGAAAGATCTATGCGCAGTCTTTAGCGTCAGCAGCAAGACAAGACGCTCCTGCGTTTGCTAAGTATGTAGCTCAGCTTGACGAAGCTATGCAAGAAGAAGAATCAAAAGATAAATGGCAGTTTGTCGACTAGGGTTCGCGGAGAGCCAAGTAATCGGAAATATCTTGGTCTGGATCGATTTTTTCGACGTAAGTCTTATCGGTTTTTTCGACGTAATTCTTTCTGAACACCAAAAAATAAAGAAATCTTAACAAGAATTCGCCAAGTAGGTAGACGATATGTCTTTTCACCACGTAATTCTTTCTGAACACCAAAAAATATAGAGATCTTAACAAGAATCCAGCAAGTAGGTAGACGATTCCGACGAGATTACAGACGAAACGATAGATGATAATGATCCATACTAAAACTATACATATCCAAAAAAGTATATTTAGTGCAGCCATTTTATTACTTCTCGCAGTTCTTATTTACTCTATTATAAGCGGATAGATTAAATATGCGTAAGTCTGAATCTTTCTTTTAATTATCTAAAGATTTTGTTTCTCCCTTAAGCTCTACAATCTTTTCTCTTATGCAGGTGCGAATGAACGAACTCATCGTTCTTCCGGTTAATAGAGCAATTATTTTAAGTTCTGTATACAACTCATTTGTCATCACTAAATTCACTCTTTTTACGGGCTGCATTATGTCTCCTTGGTTACTCATTTATGTATCAAAAACGCAAAATCAGCAATTTAAATTTTTAAATTAAAAACTTGTTTAGTACAGTAGAATTTAACAAACGGTATATACCAAAGGTTTTTTATGCCAAAATTTGCTACACCAAATGCCTATGCAGGACGCCAATCTAACCAAAATCTTACAGGTCAATCTAGGTTTGCTAAAGCTCAGGAAGCTTTGTCAGGTCTATCGGATCAACTCGTAATTTCCCCGTTAACTTTAGCTTCGGTCAATAATGCTTTACTCACTCACTTCCGCAGCAACTGTAGTTGCCGGTGCAAGTCCGCGCGTTTCTAATACACGAATTGGGCAAGTCATTTTCTCAGGCGTAAGTATAGCAGCAGCTGCTTCACAATCTTTTGTGGTCACAAATAGTTTAGTAGCAAGCGCAGCTACGGTGATTTCAGCGCAAATTTATGGTGCGACAGACGGATCTGCGTTAAACATTAAATCAGTTACTGCAGCTGCTGGATCATTCACAATTGTACTCAATAATGGTGCAGGTGCTACAACTGATATAGCAAACTTAACAGTCACTTTCATTGTTTTAGGATAAGTATGATCAAGCAACAGACAATTTTAGAAGTAGCCATCGCTGAGCGTGTTTATCAATTAGTATTGCCAGCGGAAGCGCCTATTGGCGAGATTCATGACGCTCTTTTACAGATGAAGGGATACATGGTAGACCGAATGATTGCAGCGCAAAGAGAAGAACAAATGATTGCTGATAGTCAAAAAGAAGCTGAACTTCAAGAGGAATAATATGGTAGCGAGAGCTTATTTTGAGCCGATTAAAACTATAGCTTTTGGGGCGATTTCCGCTACTTATGCAACTGTTGGACCGGTCACAGGTAAAGAAGTGAGAGTATTTTGTATCACAAATAACACGCAGGGCGACTTGTTTTTTACGACAAATACTTCTATAGATCAAATGTTTTTAGCAGCCAAGAGTTACAGGCTCTATGACGTGCAAGCGAATATGAACACACAAAAAGATGATAGCTACGTCTTAAGTGTGGGCACACAGTTTTCAGTCAAACAAATCACAGCGCCAATTTCTGGAGCTGTTTACATTGAGTGCATTTATTAATGCTAAAAAGAAAAGATTTGGCCAAAGAATTTGAGCTTGTAGTCCAGCAAGAAATTACAAATCACAATAACTCAATCCTCGCAACCAACGTTTCTTTGTCTGAGTTTAGACTGGAGTTAAGCGAGTTGCGGGATTTGATTAAAACATCCAAGTCTTATACAGATTCAATTTCTTTAGAGCTAAAACAAGAAATCATAAATAAACACAGTCTTTTGAATGCAAATGTAGCTAATGCCACGGTAAGTGCGGATAAAAAGCTTTGTTCCATAAAAAGCGATCTTACCCAGCATGAATCTTTGTTATCGTCTCTAGAACAGACTAAAGGGCAAATTTCCACAGTTGACGAAGAGATCATAAAGTTAGGTAAAATAGTGTCTAGCTCCTTAGACAGTTTACGAGCCACTTGTGACAATTTAGCTCAATTAATTGAACAAAAGCACGAACAATCAAACGCTAAGATTTTCGAGTTATCGCAACGGGTTGATTTAGCTTTTTGTCAGTCAACTAGCTTGGAACAAGCTTTGATAAATAAGATTTCTACTAACGCAATCGATACTGACGCAATGCTTAAAGAAATGCGTACATTTAGACGTGAAACACACGTTATGGAAAAGCATTTAGAGGATATTTATACCAAAATTGACCGCATTAAAGAAAAGGTGGATAGATGAGTCATGGAGGAGTTCTTGACGTTGTAACGACCAACCCAGACATACCGACTAGTTTTATAACCGATAGTGGTTCGGCTATTCCGATCGCTAATACCCTTGAAATTTTAGGCACAAATGGAGTTACTACAACAGGTTCAGGCAGTACAGTTTCAGTGACTGGACTGAACGCTACAGCGGGCATAAATGCAGCTGGGGCAACTGTAGGAGTAGCTTCGTTTGATAGCGCGGATTTTACTGTGACAACTGGATTTGTATCTTTACTTCAAGATCCGGGTATTTTAACTATCAACACCATCTCTGCAAATGGTGCACGTAATTTCACAATTGCAGCTGGCCCAGGCATCACTATTACGCCTGACATAAATACGATTACAATTAATTCTACGGGAGCAGCTGGCTACACAGACGTAGGAATCTCAAGCTTATTAGTTTTAAATAATGGTTATTTTGTCACCGCAGCATCTACGCAAACACTTCCAGCATCGCCACTACAGGGAAGCTCTATAGAAATTGTTTGTGACACAGTTGACACAGTGGTAGTTTTAGCAAATGCGGGACAGACAATTCGCATTGGAACGACGGTAACGGCGACTGCGGGGACTGCGACAAGCACGGTAAGAGGTAATGCACTTACGCTTGTCTATAGAGCTGCAACGGCAAGCTGGATACAAAATAGCGCTCCTCAAGGCATTTGGGACTTAATTTAAGGGACACTCATGACATTAGCTAACGCACTGAACGCAATTCAAACGGGCATCCAAAAGACAGACGCGAGTGGCGTATGGACTGCAACGACAACTACCGCAAACGCTGTTTTAGTCGGGGCTGCTGGTAATGCGATCGCAAACGTCGCTCCATCAGCAACTACAGGCGTCCCTTTAGTGTCCCAAGGTACAGGGGTGAATCCAGCTTTTGGAACCACCGTTGTAGCTGGCGGAGGCACAGGAGTTACAACCACGACAGCCTTTGGGCTTATCGCAGCTGGGACCACAGCCACAGGAGCTTTTCAAGTTGTTGCGCCAAATGCTACAGCTGGAAGAGTTTTACAGTCAGCAGGTTCAGGCGCATTACCGACCTACTCTACTGCCACTTTCCCTACGGCAGCTGGCACGACTGGCAGGATCCTAATCTCCGATGGCACAAACATTGTTTCATCCACACCTACTTTCCCTAACGCAGCTGGTACGTCGGGCAATCTTTTAACCTCAGACGGGACAAATTTCGTCTCCTCGGTACCTGCTTCTTTTACCCAGATAGTTTTTCGCTACTTTTCATCATCAGGCACTTACACGCCAACAGCGGGCATGAAGTTTTGCATCGTAGAGACAACGGGCGGTGGTGGAGGCGGTGGGGGTTCGTCGACTACAATTGCTTCTCGAGTATCAGTGGCAGGCGGT
>LV_Brine_h2_0102DRAFT_1000427_pt1 | contig 15244 bp, 18 predicted proteins | sample LakVidmifraction_3_FD_10600 | JGI IMG/M metagenome (IMG submission 10600)
TAAAGCGACTGCCTCGCTTCGCGAAGCACCGCTAAGATGCCATTAGTTCGCTCAAGTTTTATCATGATAGCACCTCGTAGATGTATTCATATTCCAAAAGATCCGCTATCTCGTCAAAAGTGAATGGCTCATGCTGCTCACGGTGCTCTGTGTCTATTATTACTACCCCATCATCATTTAAGCCTGGGATGTATGTTTCTAGGATTCTTTCTATTTGACTCAACCACTCGGGTGAAGCGGCTTGGGAGGCAGGCAGGCCGCTAGGCATTCCACCAATTAAGTATCCATCATTATCTCTAATCTGCAGTTTTTTTGGAATAAATACCTCGCAGGCTACGCCTAGGCAGCAATGCCCACTATCATCTTCTAGCGTACCTGTAGTTTGCGAGTACTCGCCCGAACGAAGCGCAATGACCCATTTTTGAATTTGGTTTTTTGTTGGTCTCATTATGCTACCTTCCCTTCCAAGACATATTCAGCCGCTTCCCAAAGTGTTTGATTCACTGCGCGACTTCTATCAATTGAATTGATCGGACGCCAAGCTCTTGACTGAATTAGTTCGGTCTTTTGATTCACACTAGGCAGTTTGAAACCTTTGGAGCCTCGCACTGTTAATTCCTGTAGCCTATTAAAAATTGTCCACAAGTCGTCACTATTATCTTCAATGCGAAACGTGGAGCGAGAAATAAAATGTAACACGTGCTCAATAGCATATTTAGAAAGGCTATTGAAACTAAAAAGATCTTTTGCAGCAAAGGCGGTGCATGCCAAGAAATCAATTTCAGCATCGCTTGGACGGTATTGTTGCAGCCGGGCAACTCTCTGCATCACCATGTCTTGACTCGCCGCGATAGCTGGAATCAACGCGTTGACTTTCTCCTGTAGCTTAAGCCCACGATGCGCTAAACGATGCGACTCAAATGCGCTTCCAGCCCAAAGGCCGTTCGCACATACCATGCGAAACACACCAAATTCGACGCGCAGTGCGGCGCTCCCATCATGTGCATTCACTACGTTAATAGTAGGAAAGTGTGATTTCGTTCGTGCTCCCCTATAGTCGACAATGTCCTCAACCCGAGCCAATCGCACAAGATGTTTCTGCAGCCCATCGCGTTCGGGATTTCGTACTTTTGAAATTGTCGTGCTCAAAACATCGTAGCCGCTATCGAGTAAGGGTTGAATAGCTTCGCCAATGCTCACAATGCGGTAAGAGTCAGAAAGCCCAATTTTTTTGTCGGTTTTATTTGTGAAAGTTTTATGAGTTAAATTTTTCATTTTAATGTCTCCAATTCGAAAAGGTTTAGTTGTTGTTGTTGTTGGTTGAATAAATTATCGGGTTCGACGAAGCCAAAATATACCTCTTCGGCAACATTTTGACAATCCCCAATGTCCGAAATACCAAACGCATCGCGAAAATAAGCGCGCTTTATATACCAAACTTCACACATTTAAGACATCCTTTCTAGTATTTGTTGTATAGGTGTTTGAACTAAGATGACCTTAAAACCTTTTGCTTTCAGTGCGTTAAGACTCTTTACGTCAATACAAGAGACTCGGACAGTTTTGGTTAGGAGCGCTTTCAATATTGCTTCATTTAATTTCATTTTATTGTCCCTCTATTTATAACTTTACAGCAAGTCAACTCCTCATGTCGAATTAAGTTTAAGTTAAGCGCCGCTCGAATTGCGAGATGAGCGCTCAACGCTTGCACGCTGCCGCGAATAACACTTAGCCCATTTTTATATTGTTTTGCAATTGTGAATGTGTATAGCGGCTTCATTATGCTATCTTCCCTTCCAAGACATATTCAGCTTTTATCATGAGAGCACCTCGTAAATGTATTCATACTCCAAAAGGTCAGCTATCTCATCAAACGTGAATGGCTCATGCTGCTCATGGTGCTCTGTGTCTATAGTAATTTTACCGTAATCATTTAAGGCTGGAATGTATATTCCTAGGATTCCTTCTATTTGACTCAACCACTCGGGTGAGTTTGCTTGGGAGTCAGGCAGGCCGCCAAACATTAATCCTGTAGTCGTGTCCAGAGTCTTCATCCCATCCGGGATAAAGACATCACAGGCTACGCCTAGGCAGCAGTAGCCTTGTTCATCCTGAAGCTTACCTGTAGTTTGCGAGTACTCGCCCGAACGAAGCGCAAGAACCCATTTTTGAATTTGGTTTTTTGTTGGTTTCATTTTCTCACCCCTTCAATATAAGTTAACACATTGACCTGTGAATCTGCGAAGCTAGGCATTCTCATAGCTAGCACCGCAAACCATATAAGGCCACACAAATATAACGCTGCGATAATTCCATCATTTTTTTTCATACAATAGTATGTTGCACGCATCATGCCACCACTTTTTACCAATGATTTCAAGAGGGCGAGTGTCAAACAACTAGACACAGTTAGAATTAGCGAATGATTTCAGGTAGCCAAACATTAGACAATGTCAAAAACTTATACATACAACTCGTTCTTACTTAATGACCTTTATATACAGGAAAGGCTTAAATATTCATAACTCCCCCGCAGAAAGCTCAATATGTCATTGTAATATAATACAATGATAACAATATCAAGCACTTAAGCCTAAACATGACATTACAAAATGCATTACAATGACTCTAAGTAGTTGATATCACATGTATGCAACTTCCGTGCCATCGCACAACCTTAACAAATGCCCCCTAAGTGTCCGAAATCATAGGCCTGCAAGACCTGTGCCGACCCCCGCCCGTACCCGCCCCTCCCTCCCCTATCCCAATGGGGTCGTAGCTGACGTGCTGGGCCAGAATTAAACATTTTAGCTAAGTAGTTGAATTCATTGCAGCCGAGCGCTTTTAAGGCTTTTCGAGGAATCAAGCACTTACGGGGTCGTCGCACAGCCTGTTAAGATAATTATGACAAACATGAAAATAAATCGCTTGCATTTAGGTATTATTGTGTTAAAGTGGTACATGAGGCGATAAAACAGGGTCTTTGGGTTCCTCCCCCTCCCTCTCCAATCCTCCCGGAGATCCTGTTTTAAACCTCACCATAAGGGTGGAAGGACAGCATGGCAAGACCAAAAAAACCGCAGCACAGACCAGATCGTAACCTTGCTGAAGCCCGCATGACTCGTAGCCTTGACGACCTAGCCCGCTACGAAACCTTCACTACAGAGATCGCCCCAGCCCTTCGAGAAGACCTTAAGAATGGGTTGAAAGCCGAAGAGATTTATGAAAAGTACACAGCTCATGCAGCCGCACGCGGTATATCTATTGCTATGACTGAGCGTGACACAGGCAAAGCCATGAAAGCAATTCAAGACGTTTTGGACCGGACCAAGGGCAAGGCTATCGTTCGTACTGAAAACAAGCACCGCTTCGAGGAGCTTACAGAAGAGCAGTTAGATGCAATCGTAATGTCTAAGCTAAGAGACGTGACCCCCCAGGAGGAAGACCAGGATGATTAATTTTATTGGAAAAGCCCAAGGCTCTTTTGAGCACATGTTTGAAACCGTTAAAGATGAGTTGCAGCCAAGCGCTGGTTTGGTTCTCGGGCTCAGACAAACAGACGGCGCGCTGTTCGGCTGTCTTAGTAAGGGCATGACTGCAGCAGAGCTGGCATGGCTTCGGGCCTACGTCGTTAGACTGCTCGACGATTCTATTGATGAGTTGATGTACACGTCTGAAACAGGCGAAGATGAATCGCCTGCCTGAAGACATAAAAAAGCTCTCACGCAAAGATAAGCTAGAGCTTCTTGACGTGATCGAAGCCAAGCGACGCGCATCTAGAAAGCGCTTAGCTGCATGGACACCCACAAACTTTTGTCCGAAAGGTTTAGCTACACAGTTAGACGTAATCATGTCGGCTGCAGACGAGAAGTTCGTCTTCTGCGGTAACGGCTTCGGAAAGACATCGCTCTCAGTCATGCAAGTGAAATGGTGGGCAGACGGCTTCAATCCGGTTACTAAGGAGTACACAACAGTACCCGCAACGATCGCAGTAGTTTTAGACACACCAGCAAAGGTCGCCGACGTCTGGCTCAAAGAGATGCGCAAGTGGTACGAGCTTCCACCTGAGTGGCTGCATAAAGATGGTAAGCCCCACGTCTCGCGCGTTACGTTTCCAAACGGCTCCGAGATCCGCTTCTACTTTCATTTGCAGGAAGTTCTTGCAGCCGAATCAGTTGAAGTAGATTACGTGCTGTTCGACGAGCCACCACCCAGAGGGCTATACATCGCGCTGATGCGGGGAACTCGCAAAAAGAATTCTAAGCCCAAGCTGTTAATGGTCGGAACCCCCCTAGCTGCGCCTTGGCTCAGGATAGAAATTTATGAACCATGGATGCGCGGAGAAGAACCGGGCGTAGAGTGTTTCAGGGGCTCAGTCGAGGCCAATCGTATCAATCTCGCAGAAGGCTACATCGAGCGGTTCAGCAAGCGCCTCTCGGCTAAGGAGCGCAAGATTCGTCTTGATGGCGAATTCTTCGATTTAGAGGGCTTAGCATTAGCTCACTTGTTTAGACGTGATACTCACTGCGTGCGACAACCACATGCCGCTAGACTCCGCGAGAAGGCCAAGAAGGATGGCTGGCCATGCCTGGCTGCATTCGATCCTCACCCGTCTAAGAAGCACCACGGAGTGCTATTGGCTGTTTCCCCCAAAGGTCGGATGTATGTCCTGTTCATGGTCGCTGAGAAGCTGACTGCGAGGGATTTCATGAAGAACTTTATGGTTAACTACGCAAAGGGCTATAATATAAAGGATATGGTCTGCGATTCCCTAGGACAAACAGAGACTTCCGGCGGAGACGGCTTTAAATCATTTATTGAGGTTGCAAACGAAGTATTAAAGAAGTATAATCTACGGATGCGCTCAACTAAGTTCAGCGAGAAGAAGGATGAGGCCTTCATCGATCGGATTCAGGAAGCGCTCGTTATAGAGGACCCAGCAAAAGGGCCGATCTTAAGAATTATGGAGGACTGCGTGGGACTTATATTAGATATTGAGAACGTACAGTGGCAGAAGTACCGTGGCAAGGATATTACCAAGCCCGCGCTGGATATTGAGCACAAAGATAACTTGGCAGCGCTAAAGTACGCTTTGGCTGCCAATCCACTCACAATGAAGAACCGTGGTAGGATAGTGCGAACCTCAGGGAAAGCCCTGCCGTTCCATAAAAGAGACATAGGAGCAAATAATAGTGAGTCGCAATAAATACGGCAAGCCAGTTAAAGATATTCTTCAATCAGGCAAACGCTCCAAGGAGTTTCAAAAAGAAGAGGGTGTACAGGAGTCTTTGCGAGAACAGATTCCCAAGGACCTACTAAAGAAATTAAAAGAGCTTTCGATGGGCCAGACAATCGTGGACCACTGGACTTCAGGTAATAGCCAGCGCGCTGATTGGTTAGAGCGCCAACGTAAGCTCGAAAAAGAGACCGACGAGTTTATCGACCCCATCTACTCAGCACCGATGACATGGAGTTCGACTCTGCATTATCCCGTTGTTCTTACGATCGGCAAAGCCTACCATGCACGTATGTACTCTGCGATCACTGCAGTCGAGCCACCTTTCACAGTTCGTGCCCGACGCGAAGCAACAGTACAGCAAGCCCAAGGTGTTCAACATCTAATGAGCTACACGATTAAGGATTGGGCCAATAACTACCAAGGTATTGACGCCGAGCTTGATGAGTGGACATGGGATTGGATTTTCCGAGGTGTAGCTTATCTAAAAGCACGTTGGGATAAGAAGTACGTCAAATTTAAAGATGTTCAAGAGCGTAACGAAGTTTTTGAGACTACTAGAATGAATCCCGAGACAGGATTAGATGAAGCCGTTTCGTCGCAAGAAACAGTTGAAGAAGAAGTTGATGTTATTAAGAAGATCTTCGACGGCCCATGCGTAGAACTTGTTCACCCAGAGGATATCGTCCTTATTGGTTCCACCGACCCTCAAAAAGCATCAGCAGTTGTAGAGCGAAGTTATTTTAATTCCTCTGAGTTGCTACAGCTTGTTGACCGAGGCCTAATGGACGAAGACGCAGTCAATGAAGTTATCGAAAGCGGTAGAGACCGTATCGGATCTGATATTACAGACTCAGCTAAGCACGACCGAGCAATGCGTTCTGGTTTCAGTGCAGCAGAAGCCGAAAACGAAAAAGATAAATTCGAGATCTTAGAAGCACACCTTCGAGCGGTCATTGATAACACTGGAATCGATACAGACATCATTGTATGGGTCCACAAAAACACAAGACAAATCCTAAGAGCTACTTATCTATACAGAGTTATGGATACGGGCGACCGACCTTACTTTAAAGCAGAGTTCCACCGTCGTAAGAACGGCGAAGCAGCTGGCTTGCCTGAAATCCTATACTCACTCGGAAAAGAGATCGACGCGGTCCGTAACATGCGAATGGACTTTGGTCTTTTGTCGACACTTCCGTTTGGTTACTACAGAGCCACAAGCTCGATGTCACAAGAGTCAATCCCACTTGAACCCGGTCAGCTTATCCCACTTGATGACCCTCAGAGTGACGTATTCTTTCCTAACTTAGGTAATAGAACTGTATTCGGTTTCCAAGAAGAGCAGGCCATCTACACAATGATCGAAAGATACACAGGCACGTCTGATTTGATGCTAGGAATCATCGGCGACCAGGGTGTAACACGTACTGCTACAGGGGCTCGCGCCTTAGTAGGGGAATCAAATGCAAACTTGAATATTTTCCTGCGAAGACTCCAGCGTCCACTACGACAATTCTACAAGTACATTCTATCGATGCTTCAGAAGAAGATCCCACCAGGATTTACTTACAGACTTATCGGCGAAGACGGCAAAGATGTTTTCGTAACGATCCCGTCGAGAGAAGAGATTGCTGGCGCATACGATTTTGAACTTGATCCTAATAGTTCAAATTCTAACCCCCAAATCCAGCTTGAGATTGCATCGCAGATTTACCAAGTCACAGGAAACCCGCTAGACCTTCAAATGGGAATCGTTTCTCCTACAGAGCGTTATGAGGCAATTAAAAACTTCCTCCAAGCGATGGGCGTTAAAGATTACAGCCGATTTGTTCGTAAGCCAGCAAATTCTAATAGACTGTTCACTCCTGCTGAAATGATAAACAGAGTGTTGAGCGGAATGGAAGTTGACCTTACTCCGGACCAAGACATTGCAGGATTCCTTGCCTATGCTGAGGACATTTTCTCCCGAGACGAAATCCTAGGCCAATTTTCTGAGGAAGACACAATCAGACTGGTATCTAAGATTCAGGAAGCTCAGAGCGTCCTCCAAGCCCTTTCTCAGCAGCAAGCTCAGGTAGCTAACCAAGCGCAACAGCAAGCCGCAGCTAGTGGTACGGCTGGCCCAACACCAGCAGCCCAACCTCAAGCAGGGGGCGTGAATAATGGAGAGTAAGAAACTACCCAAGCTGGATTATGAGGAGCAGGAACTTATAGCTGATTTTCTGAATTCTGACTCATATCAAGTATTTATGAAGCTTGCAGCACACTGCCACAGTCTTCAAGAAGAAGCTGTGTTAAACTATAACCTATCACAAGGCTCAGATGGCCTAGTGATTACGAAAGCAAGATCCGAAGGCAGCCAAAGATTATTACAAAAAATTGGTGAACTTAAGGGCCTGCTTACAAAAAAGGCGTAGAAGTAGAATAGAACCTAGTCACTATTCTATGAGCCCAAATTTGACTTAGTTCGGTTAACCGCGTAACGGTTGAGGTAAAATATGCCCCCCGATCAAAATGACGAAAGTCAAGTCGACGAATCAGTCGAAGATCCAATCAAAAACTTAAAAGGTGAATTCAATCGTAAGCTCTCCGCTCAAGAGTCAGCTTTAAATTCTCTCAGAGAATCTAACGAGCGTTTGGTAGCTATTATGCAGGGACTCATCCCAGCTAAGCAAGAACCCCAACAACAAGAGTCTGACAGCAGCGACCTAGATCCATATGATCCTGGTTTTGCACAGAAAGTTGCTAAGCGCGCCGAACAAGCCGCAAGCCGAGTAATGTCAGAACAGAACGAAAAGAATAGAGTAGTCGGCGAGTTGATGAGCAGGTATCCAGACCTTCAAGATATGAATTCGGACCTACATAAAAAAACAGCAGCGCTGTATGATCAAATGCCTAAGACAGCGAGCAACATGGAACTTGCAACACTAAAAGCGGCATCTGAATTAGGAGTATCACCCATGTCCAAGAACCGAAAGCCCACAGTACACGGCGATGATGATGACACATTTGTTATGCCATCTTCACGAAACAGGGATTCAAACAATCAACAAAGTGACCGTGATAACAAGAAAGGCAAGCTCAGTGAAAAGAGCCTTGCTATCGCACAGCTAATGGGTCTCGATATTGAAGACAAGGTACAAGTAGCGCGCATTGAAAAACGCGCTCAACGAAAGGTGTGGAGCAAATATGGCAAATAAAAAACAGAGCAGCCTGGAAACAGAAGCTGACTACTCAACCAATTTAAACGATTATCAATTTAACAGCATGAAGTTAGACCCAGAACTCATCGCTGAATTAAAAGGAAAGAACTTGGCTTGGCGCTTTATTAACAAGCATGATCTTAAGCGTAACGGATACCACAAGTCATACTGGTCACCCTACCAACGTGATCGTAAGCCTTCGGATGCCCAATCGGTTGCTTCGAGGATTTATGGCGAGGACCCAGATGGTTTTGTAATTCGAGGCGATTCTATCCTAGCTACCAAACCCCGTGAACAAGCAGAGCAATACCGCGCCCTCCTCCAACACAGAAACGCTGTACTTGCTAAGCAGGTATCCCCAGCATCACAGCTCAAGAAGCTTGGCGAGAGTATCGACCATAAGACAATGAAATTTAGCGAAGTCGGAGACGACGAATAAAGCACTAAATCGGGATAGTGGTATAACTTCTATATCAGGAGTCCTCGAATAAACGGGGCTCCCTTCTAAAGGAGAATTATGCCAAATAAAGACCTTCCACAAGGCGCTATCCCATACGGCCCAGTCTTAAGTGCTAAAGAATACGTCGCAGGCGCTGCAGTATTTCCAGGCGATTTTGTCAAGCTTGATGCGAATGGCAAGATTGTCCCTGCCGCTGCTACCAACCCCATCGCGGGAGTAGCTATTGGCTATGCCGCAGCAGATGGTGACAGAGTGCTTGTAGCGGATGCACCAAGCCAAAGATTTCTAGTTCAGTCAGATTCCGCAGATGTCGACGCCCAAACTGACGTTAATTTAAACTATGATATCCTTGCCACAGCAGGTAATACTGCCTATAAGCAATCACGCATGGAACTTAATGGTGCCTCTGGGGCCACAACCGCTGCCCTACAACTAAAACTTTTAGGTGTTAACAGATCACCCACAAACGCCCTCGGCGCAAATGTTCAGTGCATTGTTATCGTAAACAACCACCAATTATCCGCTCACACCGGAACAGCAGGAGTATAAGATGAGTGCACCAGTAGCATTAAGAAGTTCATATAGCGATCTATTCGGAGCGGATATGCTTCCAGTTTTGGAAGAGATCTTTCGTTCGGAACTAGAGCGTCACCCCAACAAGCGTGAAGAGCTGTTCAAAACAGTCACTACAGATAGAGATATTTGGCAAGCAACTGAGCTTCATGATATGCCTCTACACGCGATCGTCGGCGAAGGAGAGAACTATTCATTCTCCCGTCCCAAGCAAGGCGCTAGTAAGACTTTGTCAGTAGTTAAATACGGACTTGGTTTTTCTATCTCTGAAGAAGCTGTCGAAGACGGTAAGTTTGATATGATCGCAGACGCTATTCAAAAGATGGCTAAGTCAGCTCTTGAAACTCAAGAGATTAGTGCGATGAATGTGTTGAACAACGGATTTAGCTCGGAGCTAGCTGCAGACGGTCTTTCAGTGATCAACGCAGCCCACACCCTCCCATCTGGATTGACGTTCCGTAACACATTGTCCACACAAGCAGATCTCTCGCAGTCATCGCTTGATCAGGCTCTCACAGACTTCGAGACCCAGTTCGTAGGCGACTCAGGAATTGTCTACCGTTCTATGCCTAAGATTCTTCTTGTTCACCCATCTCTCCGTAGATATGCTATGGAACTTGTGGGTTCTGATCTTAAGCCAGACACGGCGAATAACAACCTAAACAGCATCAAGTCCGAAGGTATTAAGGTTGTATCTAGCCCCCACCTAACAGACACAGATGCTTGGTTTTTGTTGGCTGACAAGTCAGAGACAGGCCTTCGTATCGTTAACCGCATGGGTATCGTTACTAAAGCTTCAGATGATGCAGTTGGATTCATGAATGATTCGATTTTTTACAAGTCGAAATATCGTGAGATCATCGGTGTTACCCACGCCTACGGAGTATTCGGTTCCTCAGGAGCTTAATAAAATTCTATAGTATACTGATTGGGCCAGGGTACAAAAAGTACCTTGGCCTTTTTTATGTGAGGCTTTTAGCCTTGGATCGTAAACTAGATTTATATAATGAAAGAAGGAGAGATAATCCATGGCAAACCACAGACAACAGAATGTAATTTTTGTAGATACAACAGCTGATTTCGCCGACCAGCAAGAGATCGAAGCTATAAAGTATGTTGGAAACGCAAGTGGCACAGCCATTGTGAAAGAACAAAATACTAGCGGCGACGCCTTGTGGCAAGAAGCTGGTACTGCAAATGTTTTTAATCAGGTGTGTATCAGATCTCCAAAAGGAATCCGCGTTGAAGTTACTAACGGCGCTAAAGTATACATATACCTTAAGTAATTAATGAGGAGCGCACATCTGTATGGCAAATTATTTTGCTGGAAATTTACAGTTCATAGATACGAATGGAACGATCTTTTCAGATGAATTGGTTAAAGTATCCTACATAATTGTGCATGCAACGTCGGCAACAGGAACTATGACGCTGCAGGATGGCTCTACATCAAATACACTAATTAAGCTGGGCGCTCCAGTCTCTAAAGATACATTAATGATGGATTTCAGCGAACGTCCAATAGTTTTTCCTAGGGGAATAACAATTGCAGATGCAAGTAATTTAGCTGTAACTCTAATAATTAGGAGGGACGGCTAATGGCTGCTAAGCAATTAATTGACTTTTCAGATATCATCGAGGCAGTTCGAGAAGAGCTAGGTGTTCAATCAAGCGACACAGTTAAAATGAACCGCATTCGACGAGATATCAATTTGATTTATCTTGACGAAGTTGTTCCTGCTAGCAGGTGGAAGTGGCTCGAAGGCAATACGACAATAAAAGTTCCAGCATATTACTCTGGTGGAACAGTAGCTGTTACTTTAGGTTCAGGCACAATAACAATTTCAGACTCTCCAGACGCATCTCTAGGATCGTTTGTAGGTTACAACTTTAGCGCTGAGGGTGATGCAGAGATCTATGAGATTACCGCACACACTGCAGGTAGCACAACAATAACTACCGCCCCAGTATACAACGGTACAACAAGCGCAACAAAGAGTTTCAAGGTATGGAAAGACAAGTTCGGCTTGCCTGTCGACTGCCGTGAAACAGTTGAAGTAGGTCATGCATTTTTACGCCAGCCTATGGAAGGCCGAGGCCGACAAGAGTTTAGTAAGATACGCAGACGTGGTCCCAAAATCGAAGGTCGCCCACAGTGGTATTACACAGGTGACTTTGAAGGCGCTAATGAAGCAACACGATACAGACAGATTGATTTCTTCCCAGCGATTAGCCCCTCTATAACAAATATTAATATCGATTACGTTCGTGAAGTATCCGCGCTTGAGTTGGATGGTGATGAGCCAGTCATTCCTTCGGAAGACAGAATTATTCTTCTCTACGGAGCCCTTGCCCGCATGTGGATGAAAGAACGTAACCCAGAAGCCGCAGCATACAATCAAAGTCTTTATGATCGTAAACTTTTCCGCATGTTGGGAAGGACTGAAGACACAATAGATAAGCCGCAATTTAAGCCGGACTCTATTTACGTTTCATCTAAGCGAGGCCCGCGTGCAGGTCGTCACAGCGCTTCACAACTTTTGATATCAGGTTCCTCAGGCGGCGGATCAAACAATGTGACATATGTTGCAGGCATCACGATTGCTGGCGGAACAGTCACATCAGCCATAACAGTATCTCCAGGCGTAACGATAGATGGCCGAGATATTTCTGCAGACGGCGTAATTCTCGATGCCCATTTAGTTGACGCATCGGACGCACATGACGCATCAGCTATAAGCTATATCAATTCCAGTTCAGGACTAACTGCTACCGAGATCCAAGCTGCGATAGATGAATTGGATGCAGCTACCGACGCTCACTTAGCGGATACCGTAGATGCGCACGATGCTACCGCAATCAGTTACAGCAATGCTACATCATCGCTAGTAGCAACAGACGCACAAGCCGCCATCGACGAAGTTGAAGCAAGACTAGACACCGCGCAATCAAACATCACTGCAAACGCTAGCGGCCTTTCTGATCACTTAGCAGATACAGCAGATGCGCACGATGCTACCGCAATCAGTTACAGCAATGCTACATCATCGCTAGTAGCAACAGACGCACAAGCCGCCATCGACGAAGTTGAAGCAAGACTAGACACCGCGCAATCAAACATCACTGCAAACGCTAGCGGCCTTTCTGATCACTTAGCGGATACCGTAGACGCACATGATGCTACTGCGGTCAGTTACAGTAACGCGACTTCAGGGTTAGCAGCAACAAACACTCAAACCGCCATCGACGAAGTTGAAGCCAGAGTTGATACAAGCCTCCAGACAAGTGGCGTCCTTCAAGGAGCTATCGCCACAGACGCAGCATCAACAGGAAGCGCTCAAACTCTTTCCACACCAACTACAGCCATCGTCAGACTTACCAACGGAAGCTTAGCGTCCATAACAGGCGTCACGGCACCCTCGGTAGCTCAGTTCTTTATTCTAAGCAATGCTCAGGCATCTGACATGGACGTACTGAACGAAACAGGTACAAGCGCAAACCAAGTTGTCACAGGTACTGGTCTCGGTCTTACAGTTAAAGTGGGAGCCAGCATATGGCTTTACTATGACCTGACTTCATCAAAATGGAGAATCGTTGGAGGCTCAGGCGGCGGCGGTGTTGTTGCCACAGGCACATCAGCTGCCCCAAGCGAAATTGCTGTATCAGGTATCACAGCTACTGTAGGCACAGACGAAGATCTCTATGTCGACACGGCTTCAGGTGAAATAAATGTTACTGCAAATCCACAGATTTCCGCAGGCACAGTCGAAGGCCAAACACTTCGCGTAATAGGTACGTCGGATGTTAACTATGTAGTATTGGAAACAGGAAACGGCTTGAGCTTAAATGGTCCCTGGTTTTCCTACAATGGATCGGTACTAACGCTTCGCTGGGACAATACTGCAACACTATGGGTAGAAGTAGCTAGGAGTCAATAATGAGTACGAATAGAACATTACTAGCAGATTATATTCAAGGTGTAAACGCACCTCGAAATTACATTAAAAACCCAGGGGCTGAGAAGAATACAGTCGGCGTTACAGACGCTTCAGGTATCGTTACACGCTCAACAACCGACCCATTAGAAGGTGCCGCTTCTTTTGTTATCGATGCTACTGCAACTGGACAGCTAGTAGTTTTTCAAGCAAACAATTTTCAAGCAGGCCTACTAGGTCAGAGCTGCGAGTGGCAAGCCACCGTTCTAGGCGATGCCTCCCTTATCACAATGTACTCAACATTAGCTGGTAGTGCAGTAAGCGCTGTTGTCACAGGTATTAACTCAGGCACGAATTCACAAACTTACTCAGCGATTTTCCCGTGCGGCGCAAGCACATCAGACGCCCCTGCTTTCGTTGTAGAATCAACAGGCGATGCAGCATCTATTAAAATCGACGGGATTTATCTTGGAAAGGCTTTGAGCCTTGTAAGCGGTATGGTCATCTCTCCTTGGATAACCTACACGCCGGTATTCACGGGATTCGGGACTGTCACAGTGCAGAACGCACGATATCGCCAAGTAGGTGACGTTGCAGAAATCGAAGCCACATTTACATCGGGCACCTCAACTGGCGTTGTTGCTCAAGTGTCTCTTCCCACGGGACTTAGCGTAGCTTCTGGGCTGCCTACTCTTAGCACTAGCGGGTCGTGGTTTCGTGGTGTTGTAACCACGGCTAACGGAGGCTCAACGATTAAGGCGTCTGGAGATACTTCAATCTTTTTCGGTCCTCAAGTCTTTGGTAGCGGGAGCTATGACGCATTAACTAAAGCGGAGGCCAGTAGTTTTATATTTTCTGGTCAAATCATGAGTTTCAAAGCAGGGGTCCCTATCGCCGAATGGATCGGATCGGTTCCTATCGTACGCGGAGACACAACAGACTTAGGCGGCGTTGCTTTCACCGAGGCTACGACATCATGCATTTGGACCACAACAAGCGCCACCATGGCAGCTTTTGCAGTAGACTCAGACTGTCCTGTGCCTACCGTTAGTGGAAACACCACAGCACCCGCTACTAAAATCCCCGCTTTCATCGCACCATCTTTAAGAGCAGGTCGATATAAAGTCGAAGCGTTTGGACGTCTAGGCGGCGATCAATCATCATCAGGATCTCAACAATGCAATTGGGAAATATACGACGGGACGACTAGCGGTGGTAAGCAGACTACTCTTACACAAGTAAACACGGGGGCTTCTGAAATCCCAGTCGCGGGTGTTTTCACTTATTCATCAAATCAAACAAACAAACAGTTTGAAGTCAGGGCGCAACGAGTATCAGGAAACGGAAACTGCTTGATCGACGCACGATTCGCCGACCTAACATTCATTCTAACTCCACTCACTCAAGCCGTGCCAGCACCGTTCATTCCTTCGAGTGTTTTCAGCGGTTTTACTGGGATCGAAAAGGTTTATTCAGGTGAGCTGAACTGTGATGCATCTAGCACCTTTAACCGTGGTGGATCAGGATTAACGGCTGGGAATAGATTGACAACATCTTGCGGAATCACTATTGAGTCGGGAGGATTCTCAGCTCAACCTTGGTCTTGTAGTCCAACTATAAAAAGCGCGACAGTTCAAGCAATGGGTTGCGTATGTTCAAGCGCAACATCTTGCACAGTGTATGGACCCAACGCGGACTATGACGCGTCTATCACCATTCGAGGACCCAAGTAATGTGGATCAATCTAGTCTGCCTAATCACGCTCGGATTGTTCGGCTGTCAAACGCCTGTGACTGCTCCGACTCCTTTTAAATCTGCCTTCCCCAACAAGGCA